>PYIK01375125.1_pt1 | contig 21608 bp, 22 predicted proteins | sample 3578011 | NCBI WGS metagenome assembly PYIK01 (sample SAMN08408022, study PRJNA431606) | Marine metagenome isolate SA_KN192-05_S13_70m, whole genome shotgun... | biome: marine; feature: oceanic pelagic zone; material: water; isolation source: 70 m water sample, 0.2-0.8 um fraction ... | reverse complement strand
ATTTAAAACCAATGTATTTAATTTTCATGATGCAAATAATGTTTTTAATAATGGGAGCATTTATGGATTGGGTTGGTATCGTATTATTAGCGATGCCGGTATTTTTACCAATAGTTTTAGCTCTTGGATTTGATCCAATATGGTTTGGAATTCTATTTTGTGTAAACATGCAGGTTTCATTTTTAAGCCCACCATTTGGTCCTGCAGCTTTCTATTTAAAATCAGTTGCACCTCCACATATTTCATTAACAGATATTTTTAGAGGTTTTGCTCCATTTATAGTAATTCAATTAATTGTTTTAGCTTGTGTTATGTTTTTTCCAGAAGCAATGACACAAAATTTCCACGAATTTAAACCAAAACCATGAATAAAATAGGCTTTATTGGAACAGGCCTTATGGGTCTACCAATGGCTAAAAATTTATTAAAAGCAGGATTTAAATTAAAAGCTTACAATCGTTCTATAAAAAAAGCTGAACCTTTAAAAGAGCTTGGCGCAGAGGTAACAAAAAACTTAAGTGAAGTAGTTAAAGATAATGATTTTATAATTACAATGTTAACAGATGATGTTGCTATTGATGCAATAATGAGCAATTCAGATTTTTTAGATAATTTAAAATTTAATTCAACAGTTATCGACATGAGTTCAATTAAACCAACTACTGCAAAAAAATATGGAGATATTTTAAAATTAAAAAAAATAAATTATTTAGATGCACCTGTTTCTGGAGGAACTATTGGAGCTGAAGAAGCTTCTTTAGCAATTATGGTTGGTGGTGATCAAAATATTTTTGATAATTCTGTTAATATTTTAAAAGCTATGGGAAACCCAACATTGGTAGGACCCATTGGTAGCGGCCAGGTTTCAAAGTTAGCAAATCAGATCGTAGTAGGAGTTACAATAGGAGCAGTTGCTGAGGCAATAACATTATGTGAAAAAGCGGGTGCAGATCCAATTAAACTTATTAAAGCTCTGACTGGAGGATTGTTTCTTTTATCAGGTCTTCTAGGCACAATTCCATTATTGTGGACGAATCTTGCTTACTGGGCTCAACTAGGACTTTTAATTGCAACTACTTATTTTCTTTTCTATGCAGCTGGATATAGCGAAAAGATTGAAGATGGAAAATTATTTATTTTTAAATCTACTGAAAGAGTGAGCTCATTTTTATTCTTAATCTCAAATATTTCGTTTGGTGCAACTATAACTTTTACTTTAAATATTCTTCAAGAAACGGAGATTATAGATGTTAGTGAAGAGTTGTTATATGTTATTGTTTCTTTCTTTGTTCTTTTATATGCAATTTATTTATTTCAAAGAACAAAACTAATTTTCCAACATGCTGGATTATTTTATTGTTTATGTTTTTTCTTGGGAGCTACTGGCAATTTAATTTTTCCAAACATTGAACCTTGGGCCGGAGGACTTTTTCTAATTGCTATTGGAAGTGTCTGGGGTATCAATACTTATTCAACATTGCTCAAGCCAAGTTGGCTAGGTTATTTTTTATCAACTACAACTGTTTCAATAGGTTCAATTATTTTTATAGAAGACTTGATCGATAGTGAAATAATTACTATTTTGATTCTTATCTTTGGTTCTATATTTTACGTTTGGGCTAGCATCCAGCTTTCAGAACAAGTTATCTTTTTTATTGGAGGATTAGGTCTTGTCATCAATTTACCAAGACTAATTACTGAAATATTGCCAGATAACATATGGCCACCATTAATTCTCTTTTTAGTAGGAGGTGTCCTTGTGGTCGTTGGCTTGTACCTAAACTCTATTAGAGCAAATATAAAGACAACTAAACCTTAAAGATTTATGAATAAAGTTAATTTACCATTATTTCTTTCTTTAATGATTTTCCTTGCAACAACAATAATTGTTGGCGTTTTTGGTGTTATTCCTTTACCAGAATACGGAAACCTCACTAGCAATATGGAATTTGATGGAAAAATAATTTATAGGGTTGAGATTGAAAGCCAAAATCTTATTCCTCCGGCGCCAGATATTATGGATGAATGTATTTTTTCCGTAGACCTAAATAATAATTTACTAAAAGAGGAAAAAATTATTTGTACTAGTGATCTCGAATATGACTTAGGTTACAATATCAATTTTTTTGATGCTCAATTATATGAAGAGCGAGATATCTTAATTAGATATTGGGATGAATCAACCAATACCGAAATGGGCTTAATTATTGAATTAAATAGTGGAGAAATATTAGATAAAATTAAAAATCCTAATTTTGCTGAAGAATCAGACAAAATGAATATATATGGTGAAAAGCTTATAGACCCTTGGGAGACATCAGATTATGACTCAAGAGTTATAACTATTTATTATCAAACCAGATATGAATCAATAGAAGTATATCGTTCAAAAGCTCCAACAAATTATAGATTCGAATCATTGAAATGGTCTCATGATGGAAATAGCATAGTTGGAATAGATTCAGAGAATAATCTTCTATTGTTTTCAAAAGATAAAGAATTCGATCCTGTAATTGTTCAATTTGAAGAATTAAATCTTGAACTCGAAAATTTTGAGGAAAAAAGAATATTAAATCTTTTAGGTTGGACTAATTAAGAAAAATCTTTTTCTGGCCTAACGCCAATCTCACTAATAACATGTGCTGCACTTTTATTAGCAAAGTTTGCAGACTCATCAATAGTTAAGTTTTTTTGCAATCCATATAGGTAGCCAGCAGCAAAGAAATCTCCTGCTCCAGTTTTATCTATCACATTAGCCTCTGTAGCTTCAAAGAAATATTCTTTATTGTCTTTTATAACAATTGCGCCTTTTGATCCTAATGTACAAATCAATTGTTCTAATTTAGGAAAATTCTCTTCAAAGAATTTAAAAGATTTTTCTGCTGTATCTTGTAAAGTTAAAGCATTCAATTCATCTTCATTACAAAAAACGTAATCAATATTTTCTTTAATTAAATCTAAAAAACTTTCTCTGTGTGCTTCTACACAAAACACATCAGAAAGAGTTAGAGCATTTTTTCCATTAGAAGTTTTGTTAACTTTTGAAGCATGTAAAAAAGCTTCTTTACTAGATGGTCTGTCCCATAAGTAGCCTTCCATATATAAAATTTCTGCTTCTTCTATATCTTTATTGTTCAAATCTTCAACAGATAAATACTCACCAGCTCCTAAATATGTATTCATTGTTCTCTCTCCGTCAGGGGTAATAAAAATTGCACATAAACCTGTTTGTTTATCCTCCGCTTCATAAACAGTTAGGTCTTTCAAGCCTGACTTTGTAAGGCTCTCTTTAAACTGATTACCTAATGTATCATCCGAGACTTTTCCAATAAAACCTACTTGTCCCCCTAGTTGTGAAATCCAATAAGCTGTATTTGCTGCTGAACCCCCAGCTGCATATGTAGGTTTAGGCATATTTTCAAGTAAAAAGTTTGATCTTTCTTTATCTACTAATGTCATCCTTGCCTTATTAAGACTTAATTTTTCAATTACATCTTCTTCAATTGTTTGAAGAGAATCAACAAGCGCATTTCCAATACAAATAATCACAAATTGATTTTAGATGATGGTTCCCTTATTACCACTAGAATCTATAACATTTTCTGACGTTAGAGAAAGCTCTTTCATCCCCCCTGCTAAGTTAAAAGTATCGAAACCTTGACTATTTAGATATCCCGAGACTTTTCCTGATCGATGTCCTGACCTACAAATAATTATATATTTTTCACTTTCCTCGAATGTATTTAAATTTTCTGGAATTGTACTCATTGGAATATGTTTTGCTCCAGAATGATGGCCAGCATTCCATTCATCATCTTCTCGCACATCAATTAACTTGTATCCATCAAGAATATGCTGTTCTATGTTCTCTGGAAGAACATAATTTATATTAGCTGAACCGAATACCACTAGCTTCCTGTCTTAATCTTCTTATTCTTTCTTTAGTTGGAGGATGGGTGCTAAATAATTTTCCAACTCCATCTCTTGAGAAGGCTTTCATTGGATCAGAAATAAACAACTGACTTACGGCTGGATTTACAGGCATTGGTAATTTAGAATACTGCTCAATTTTTTGAAGTGCTGAGGCTAATGCTAATGGGTTGCCTGATATTTCAGCTCCTGTTTTATCTGCACCAAATTCTCTAGTCCTAGAAATAGCCATACGAATAACAAGAGCAGCTAAAGGTGCAACTATAAATGCAACTAAAGATACTAGAGGGTGAGAACCTCTTCCTCTATTTCCTCCGCCCCATAAAGCAATCCTTGTCATAAATGATAAAGCGGCAGCAAGCATCGCAGCGATACTAGAAACTAAAATATCTCTATTTTTTATATGTGATAACTCATGTGCTAACACTCCTTCTAATTCCTCCCTATTTAAAACTTTTAAGATGCCTGTTGTAACAGCAACAGCTGCGTTCTTTGGATTTCTTCCAGTTGCAAATGCATTTGGTTGATCACTTTCAATAATATAAAGTTCTGGCATTGGCATCTTTTCTTTTTGAGTTAGAAAAGTAATTATTCCAACAACATCTTGGTACTGACCCTCTTCAATTTTTTTAGCTCTTGTTGAACTTAAAGCCAACCTGCCAGAATAAAAGTACATAATAAAATTAAAAATAGAGGCAAAGAATAAAGAAGATATTAAATCTACCCCAAGAGCTTGTGCTGTAAATAAAAAGACTAAGGTCATTAAAGTCAATAAAGCTGTTGTTTTAATTACATTCATAATCTAATTATAAGTAATATACATTATATTTTTTCAGCTACCAAAGTGTAGAAACCACCTAAACCTCTTTCATTATGTATTGCCTCTAACCCTACTAATTGAGATTTAATTTTTAACTTTTCTATATCTGAAAACTTTTGATAATTCTCTTTTAACTTTTTATAGATATTTTCAAATCCATATTTATCAAGAAAATTAGTTTGGTGCATTAATTCAACCTTATATCCTTTTGATTCAAAATATTTTTCTACAAAAGTGAAATTTACATCATAAGTAATATCTGTCTCTCCCGGTAGCTCTAAAGGTTCTGAAGATAAATGATGCTCTTTGTATGTTCTTATTAAGGATTTATAAGGTTTTTTATCTCTATTTTTATACTCATATCCATAATCAAAAATCAAAAAATATTTTGGATTAAATATATCAATAAAATTATTAAAGAGTTTTTCTGAGTTTAATTGAATCTCTAATTCAATACCTTCCATAGGTTGTAAATTATATTTCTTAATCCATTCGTAATTTTCTTCTCTTATCTCGGCCAAATCATATTGAAATTTTTCTTTTTTTGTATTGATAATTTTTTCATACCACTTGTTATCTTTATGAACTCCTATAGAGCATGGAACATTATCCAATAATTCATTCATATAAATAATATCTATTTTTTTATCAGAAAATTGTTCAGGCTTCTCTTCAGCTTGAAATTTTTTATTTTTTAAACTTTCTAAAGCAGGTGTAGAACTCTCTAAAAGATAGAGGTCTTTGTCTACATTTTTAACTATTTCTTTAGCTAAAGAACCCGTTCCAGCGCCAACTTCAAGAATGTGGCCGTCTTTAATTTTTTCATTAATAAAATTAGCGATAATTAAACCAAAGTATTCAGAGACTTCCGGTGAGGTAAGAAAATCTCCTTCTTTAGAAGATCTAACTACTTCTGTATTAAAAAAACCAAATTTAGAATACAGACAGTTGTCCATATATTCATCAAAATAGAGAATATTATTTTTGTAATTTTCTTTAAAAAAACTTGTTAAATCTTTGGACAACTTAATATTTAACTACTAAAAAATATTGCTGATGCTTCACCTAGGTTCGAAAAAATACCAGGAAATATACCAGCTAAAACAGTTAAGGCTAAACTAATAAACCCTACAACCTTTAAAGTGTTTGGAACTGTAACTACTCTTTCCCCTGCTGGAGAGTCGTCCATCCAAATTATTTTTGAGATTCTTGCATAATAAACTAATGCTATTACTGCATTAATAGCACCAACAACTCCTAAGGACAATCCAAAAATCTCACCTGTGCTTAATAAACTTCTAAAAACTACAAATTTTGCAAACCAACCGCCCAGTGGTGGTATCCCAGCCAAAGAGAAGAAGAAAATTACAGAGAAAATTCCTGTTATAGGAGAATCTTTTGCTAAACCGCCCCATTCATATATATTTTCTGAGTCACTTGCGTTAATCAAAATATTTACAACAAGAAAAGCACCCATATTCATAAATGCGTATATGACTAAATAAGTGATGCTTGCATAAACTCCTTCATCATAATTTCCTGTTATTCCTGCTACTGCGAGAGGCGCTAAAATAAACCCTGCCTGAGCTATAGATGAATAAGCTAAAAGCCTAATTGGATTTGTTTGTTGAAGTGCTGATAAGTTTCCTATAAACATTGTTACCCCTGAAATTAAAACTAAAATAACACCCCAACTGCTTCCTGATTCAAAAAATACCTTCGTAAATAAAATAATCAAAGCAAGAAATCCAGTGGCTTTAGAACTAATTGAAAGATATGCAGTTACTGGCAAAGGTGCTCCTTCATACGTATCTGGAGCCCATGAATGAAAGGGAACTACAGAAATCTTGAAACCTATACCAGCCAAAATTAAAATAGCACTTAACAAAATAACTGGTGATTGGTGAAGGCCTGTTGCTGATAAAGAAGCAACAATCTCTGCGAAAATAATTTTTCCAGTTACTCCATAAAGTAATGAAAAACCATAAAGTATCAAAGATGCTGACAAAACACCTAAAAGGAAAAACTTTATAGCTCCTTCATTAGATTTTGGATCACCTTTTTTCCATCCGGAGAGTAAGAACATTGGCCCTGATGCAAGCTCAATTCCAATAAATATTGTTAATAAGTCTCTAGACGAAGCAACAACTAATGCACCTAAAAGAGAACATAATAAAAGAAAATAATACTCTCCTTCATAATATGAATCACTTTCAATAAAATTTATAGAAAGAAGAAAAGTTAAATAGGTGATCAAAATGAATAGCCCTTTAAGAATTATTGAAAATTTATCTATAACGTAGCTTCCTTCAAAAAGGACTATGGCTTTTGAATAATTAGCCCATTGAAAAACTATTGGTATGAATGATATTAGAGAGCCTACTAAAGCAAAAAGTGCAACAAGATATTTGGATTTCTTACTTAAGATTAAATCCAAAGATATTGTCCCAACAATAGTAAAAATTACTATTAGTTCAGTCGAAATAGCAAGATAGTTAATACTAATTTCAGCCTCCAAAAGCTTTGGTTACTAAATTAATAACAGCATCATTTGTCGAACCAAAAATTAATTTAGGAAATACACCAATTAGAACGGTTAAAATTACTAGTGGAATCCATGCCGCTAGTTCATAATTGTCCGCATCATGTAAATCTTGCCCTATCCACTCTTCTTTCGGCTCTCCTAAGTTAACTCTCTGCAACATCCACAATAAGTAACCTGCTGTTAGAACTGTTCCAATTGCTCCTGCAACCATTGAAGTTCTAAATACTGTTATGTTTAAACCTGAAAGAGGATTGTAAGCACCTAATAATGCCATGAACTCTCCCCAGAACCCAGCAAGACCTGGTAAACCAAGTGATGCCATTGCTGTAAAACCAAGTAGTGCTCCTGTCTTTGGAAGTAGTTTCATATTTCCACCGAGTCTTCCCATATCTCTAGTGTGATAAGTGTGTGCCATTGATCCTGATATAAAGAAAAGTAATCCTGTAATTATTCCGTGAGCTACCATTCCAATCATTGCAGCATTTATTCCAATAGAAGTTAATGAAGAAATACCAAGCATGACAAATCCCATATGTCCAACTGAGGAAAATGCTATCAACCTCTTTAAATCTGTTTGAGCTAAACAAGCTAATGAACCATAAATTATTCCTATAGCGGATAATATAGCAATAGCTGGAGCCCAAGCTTTTGCTTGTTCAGGTAATATTGGCAAAGCTATTCTTACAAAACCATAAGAACCTAATTTAAGTAATATTGCAGCAAGCAATACAGATCCAACAGTTGGTGCAGCCGTGTGTGCGTCAGGAAGCCAGGTATGTAGAGGCCACATTGGAACCTTTACAGCAAAACCTAAGAATAAAACAGCAAAAACTAATGTTGCAAATGTTCCAGTAAATGCTCCTGACGTACCAAGTTCAATTAATTCTGGAATACTGAAGGTTTTATTTCCTCTAAAATAAAGACCTAAAAATCCTAACAACATAAAAGCTGAACCAAATAATGTGAAGACAAAGAATTTAATACTGGCATAAAGTCTAGTTTCAATTTCATTCTTTAACCCAGCCACACTTCTTACAGTTCTATCTCCCCAGATACCAATCATGAAGTACATAGGTAAAAGAACTAGTTCAAAGAAAACGAAAAACAAAATAAGATCAAGAGCAACAAATGTTCCATTCATTCCTGTTTCTAATACTAGGATCAAAGACATCATTCCTTTTGGGTTGACTGGTTCGGGAAGATGTTCAAATGAATAAATAATTGCTAAAACTGATATAAATGTTGAAAGTAAAAGCAAAGGAAGTGAAATCCCATCAATGCCAATTTCATAGTTCGAATTTATACTTTCAATCCAACTTAGTTTGTTGCCAAGTTGAAATGTATGAGCCTTATCGTAATCAAATTGATAAGCAACAATAAGACTGAGAAGAAAAGTAACTACAGATGCACCAAGAGTTGTAATTTTAATTAAAAACTCTTGCGTTTTTGGAATAAACAAAATAAAAATTGCACTAACAAGTGGTAGAAATACAACTAAGCTAATCCCTAATCCATTTGAAAATGTTTCTAAAATATTTGTCATAATTTGTATTTTCCTCCTATAACACTAACAAAACTAACGCACTAATAACTATTACCCCTGTTAAAAAATACATTATATATTGCTGAGTCTTACCTGTTTGTATCAACTTAACTTTACTTCCTAAAGTGTCTGTTCCGGTTGAAGTTAAGTTTAAGGCTTTATCTATTCCACCTTGGTCAAGCCTGTTATAAACAACTCCACCTAAGTATGAAGCAGCATTTCCAAAATTATTAATAAATCTATCCAATATTTCTGTATTAAATTTATCAACAGCCTTAGCAAAAGTTATTTTTATAGGATCAATAATAAATTTAAAATAAAAATCATCTAAGTAATATTTGTTTTCCAGAATTCTCCATACTGGTTGAATTTTTATCCTATTATCTCCATTTTGGGGCTCACTAATTACTTGATAAATATAATAAGCAAGTCCAATACCTATCAACCCAGCAGACAATCCACTAAATAATGCAAAATAATCAAATGATTCAGGATGATATTCAATAATTCCATTTTTTCTGGTTGTGACCCAAGTTGTAAATCCTGTATATATTCCAGGAATATTTACCCATCCTCCTACAACTGCAAGAAAGGCTAAGACGAGAAGAGGAGTTGTCATCATGGAATCTGATTCGTGGGGATGACCATGACCTCTATACTCACCATAAAAAGTCAGTAGAACTGCTCTAGTCATATAAAAAGCAGTAATGAAAGCTCCTGCTACAGCAACAAAGAAAAAGAAAGTATGTCCTTCATGATTCAGAGAAGCTAAAATTTCATCTTTTGAAAAGAAACCAGCCAAAGGAGGCAGTCCAGCAAGAGCAACCGTCCCAATAATAAAGGTCATAAATGTTCTAGGCATCTCTTTTCTTAGTCCTCCCATTTCTGACATATTATTTGTATGAACAGCATGTATCACGGAGCCAGCTCCAAGGAATAAAAGGGCTTTGAAAAAAGCATGTGTCCAGAGATGAAATAAACCAGCAGTGTATGCTCCCGACCCCATTGCAGTTACCATGTATCCCAACTGACTGACAGTTGAGTAAGCTAATACTTTTTTCAAATCATCTTGGACAATTGCTATAAGACCTGCACCAAATAATGTTATAACTCCAAATACAAGAACAATGTCTAATGCTTCATGAGCGATTCCTTGGTAAAAAGGAAATAACCTTCCTAATAAATAAACACCTGCTGTCACCATAGTTGCAGCATGCATAAGCGCTGATACCGGTGTCGGACCTGCCATTGCATCTGGAAGCCAAACATGTAGTGGAAATTGGGCGCTTTTTCCCATGGCTCCAATAAATATCAAGATTCCAGCAATGTAAGCCACAGATTTAATTGCTTCATAGTCATGAGTAGCTTGATAAAGTATTTCTGAAATCCTTAAAGTTCCAGTTGTTAAAGCAAGAATAATAATCCCAATCATTAAACCTACATCAGCAACTTTATTTGTAATAAAAGCTTTCATTGCAGCAGATGAATTTTCTTTTTCTTCCCAATAATGTCCTATTAATAAATATGAACAAACTCCCACCAATTCCCATCCAATTAATAGCTGTAAAAGTGTTGGTGAAGATACAAGAACTAACATGCTTCCAGCAAATAATGTCAGAGACGTAAAGAAGAAAGTGTATCTTATCTCCCCTTCCATATAATTTGTAGCGTATATAAAAACTAGTAATGAAACTGTACCAACAACAAAATACATCATTATTGAAAGGCCATCAACAACCCATCCAAATTCAAGCTGAAAAGACCCTATGCTACCTACATTAATAAAAAATTCTGATGCTACTCCCTGTGTAACGTTGAGATAAAATAAAATACAGCTATAAAGGAATATAAAAAATACTGAACCCAATGCAATCTCTGCACCTTTTAATGGTAAATTTTTTCCAAAAAATGTTATTAGTAAAGCTGCTATAAATGGCAAAACAACAATAACCCAAGCGAATTCAGCAAAGATGCCTCCATCTGTATAGGATATTTTTCCTTCAGCAAGCAAATTTATACTGTGATTAACTACCATTTCATTAAATCAAATTCATTAATATTAGCTGTCTGTCTATTTCTAAATAACATAAGAACTATTGCTAAACCAATACCAACTTCGGCAGCAGCAATAGTGATAATAAAAACAGTAAATATTTGTCCATTTAGTAATACATCTGAAAGCATTTGATTGAATACAACAAAATTTATATTTACTGCATTAAGTATTAGCTCAATAGATAGTAAAACCATTACTGCATTTCTCCTTACAAGAATTCCATATATACCCATTGAGAACAAGCCAGCAGCGGCAATTAAAAATGGCTGAGCACTCATACTTGATCCTCATCAACTAAAGCATTGTCTTTTCTTGCCAAGGTTATCCCACCAATCAAAGCAGCAAGCAAAACAAAAGAAACAATTTCAAAAGGAAAAACAAATCTACTTAAGAGTATCTGACCTAATATCTCAGTTGATGTTCCCTCAGTTATGTTTATCTGACCATCAAAAGAATCCAAAAGTATATATGAAAAGAGTCCAAATATTGAAAATGAAATTACTAAAGCTACAGTTTTATTTTTATCATTATCTAGTTCTGCATTCTCGCCCAGAGGAGCTCTTGTTATCATTATTCCGAATAAAAATAGGACAATCACAGCTCCTATGTAAACCATTACAATTACTAAACCGACAAATTCTGCTGATAATAATAAAAAGATTACAGCCGTTATCGTCAACGTGAATACTAGAGCTACAGCAGCATGAATAACATTTGAGGTTGTTACTACTCTTGCTGCGCTTAAAAGTAGACCTAGCAATAAAAAATAACTGAATATATCTATTGCTTCCATATATTAGTTCTCTAAACCGCCGACTTCTGGAACAGTCTTTAGCCAGTCATCTAACCTATTTTTATCATGGAGCATAGCACCCATGTTGTATTCAGAATATTCATACTCTGGACTCCAAAATAGTGCATCAAATGGACATACTTCTACACAGATTCCGCAATACATACATAATGCATAATCTATATCAAACCTATCAAGCACAGCTCTGCTTCTTTCCCTTCCTCCAGGTTTTGAAGGTGGTTGTAATTCTTTATGCCCCTCAATATAAATACACCAATCAGGACACTGTCTTGCGCATAACATACAACTTGTGCAAGCTTCTGCATCTAGAGCTATAACCCCTCTTGTTCTTGGTGCAAGGACTTCTTTTTCAAATGGATAATTTACATTTGGATTCTTAGTAAAAGGAGATAAAGTTTTAAACATATTTACTAATAGAATTTTCATTCCTGTTAAAAATCCTGGAAGTTTAGGTCTAAAATCTTTCATTAAAAAACTACTTTCATTACTGATGTTATCAAAATGTTTAACAAAGAAAGTGGAATTAAAATCTTCCATGCAATATTCTGTAACTGATCTTCTCTAAATCTTGGGAAAGACCACCTAACTAAAACAAGAATAAATCCAAGAAGCAGTGTTTTTGTTAAAACAGATACTGGACCATAGAAATTTACCCACTCTACTGGTAGTAAAGGTATGTGATACCCTCCGAGGAATAATGTCGATGCAATAGCACACATAACAAACATATTTATATATTCAGCAATATAAAAAATTAGAAACCTTATTCCTGAATATTCTGTCATAAATCCCATCACTAATTCGGACTCACCAATTGGCATATCGAAAGGAACTCTCATCATTTCAGCAGTCGCAGCAATCATAAATATTAGAAAAGCTATTCCTTGTCCTGCTATCACAAAAGGGAGTCCCCATTCAATTTGTTTTTCAACTATACCAACAAGAGACATCGTCTCAGCTTGGATAACTACTCCAACTACTGCAAGTATTAAAGGCAGCTCATAAGCAATTAATTGTCCCGCTGCTCTAAGTCCCCCCATTAATGAATATTTATTAGCAGATGACCACCCCGCAATCAATACCCCAAGAGTTGATAATGTGCTGATTGCAAGTAGGTAAAATACTCCTAAATTTAAATCGACAACTACCAAGGTAGGGCTTATGGGTACAACTACAAAAAGTCCAAATACTGAAAATAGGACGAAAGCTGGAGCAAGTTTGAAAATTGTTTTGTCAACTTTCGTTGGAATAATATCTTCTTTTTGAATAAATTTAATTACTTCAGCCAACGGAAAAATAAGACCCCTTAATCCAACATGAAGAGGCCCAGGCCTCCTCTGCATCCAAGCACTTGCTTTAACATCCATTAATGTAAAGATGACTGCACCATTTAAAGCAAAAGCAAGAACCACTCCTACTTTTAATAAGATCTCACTACCAAAACTCATCTATCAACATCTCCTAAAACGAAATCTAAACTTCCCATGATTGCAATTAAATCTGGTAGCAATTGCCCCTCCAATAATTCGGGAAGTATTGAAATATTACTAAAGGACGGTGTTCTAATTTTTAACCTATAAGGACCTAGCCCTCCTTCAGATATTACATGAAAGCCCATTTCCCCCTTCGGATTCTCTGTTCTAACGTAAGACTGCCCTTTTGGAACTTTGATAACTTTTGGTACTTTAGCCTGAAGAGATCCTGAAGGCATTGAGTCAATTGCTTGCAAAATAATTCTTGCAGACTCTCTCATTTCTATTAATCTCACATACCATCTGTCGTAACAATCACCATTTTCCCCAATTGGTATCTCAAAATCAAATTTATCATAAGGAAGGAAGTTCGTTTGGGTCCTAAGGTCAAACTTTACTCCAGAAGCTCTTAATATAGGGCCGGATACTCCATAGTCTTCACACATTTCTTTTGAAATTATCCCCACGTTCTGTGTTCTGGCTTTAAAAACTTCGTTCCCACCAACTAAATTTTCAAATCTTTCAACAGCCTCTAAAACTTTCTCCATGACTATTTTTGTTTCCTCATAAAAACCTGCTGGCAGATCTTGGATGTCTTTTTTAGTTGTTGGTCCTGCTCCTGCAGCTGGTTTAACTCCTCCAATTCGATTAAAGTTTGGATGAAATCTTCCACCTGTGACAGACTCAATTAAATCAAGAACTCTTTCTCTATCTTCCATCGCTAAAAACATTGGGGATAGAGCTCCTATTTCCAAAGCATACGCACCATTAAATACAAAGTGTGAGGCAATTCTTGCCATCTCTGTCAAAATTAAACGAATGTGCTGTGCTCTTTCAGGAACTTCTATTTCCATTAATTTTTCAGTAGCTGCAATAAAGGGAATCTCATTTGCGAATCCTGAAACCCAGTCAATTCTATTAACAAGTGTTGTAATTTGTGGATATGTTCTAACCTCAGCTAACTTTTCATAACCACGATGCATATATCCCAATACAGGTTCTACACTAGAAATTTTTTCTCCATCAACTTTTGCAACTAGCCTTAAAACTCCGTGAGTTGACGGATGCTGTGGCCCGATATTTAGAGTCATATCTTCAGTTTCTATCTCTACAGAAACTGAAGCATCCGAAACATGAGGCATGTTATTAGGATCTATTGTTGTATCCAATTAGCTTTCCCCTTCATCTTTTTTTCCATCTTCTGGCATTCCTTCAACGTCTACTTCTCCAGGCCAAGGCTTTACTTCTCTACTTATTAATTCAAATGATTTAAGCATTGGATTGCCTTCATACCCATCTGGTAAATAAATCTTTGTGAGGTTTGGATGATTCACAAAATCAATTCCAAACATTTCGTAAGCTTCTCTTTCATGCCAATTTGATCCTGCAAATATACTCACAAGAGAATCTATCGAAGCATTTTCCTTTTCAATTTTTGTTGAAACTAAAACTAAATTTCCTTCAATTGATTCTGATAGACAACAAATTATTTCAAAATGTGGATTAACTGGTTCTTTAGGAGGGTCTCCTACGGAAACTTCATTCTCCCAATCAATAGCACTAAGCCATGAAAAATACGTTAAACCAAAATCATTTTTTAATATAGACATTGTTTCTGTCCACTGAGATGACTCAACATTAATTTTTAATGTATCAAACTCATTGACTATATTATTAAATTTTGAAGAAAGAGAATCTATAAAACTTTGTGAATCAGACTGGTTCAATTTGCTCCTCGTTCCATTTAGCCTTTATGTCTTCGCCCTTAATTTTTTGTTGGAGTAAAATTATACCTTCTTGTAAAGCTTCCGGTCTTGGAGGACATCCTGGAACATAGACATCAACCGGAATTAATTGATCAACACCTTTTGTAACAGAATAGGAATCCCAATACGGACCTCCACTATTTGAACATGATCCCATAGAAATTACATATTTAGGTTCAGGCATTTGGTCATAGAGCCTTTTTACTGCTGGAGCCATTTTATCCGTAACTGTTCCAGCTACTATCATTAAGTCAGCTTGTCTTGGAGATGCTGGCAAAGGAATGACGCCCAATCTCATAAAATCATGTCTTGGTCCACTTACTGCCATAACTTCAATTGCACAACACGCTAACCCAAATTGAAAATACCATAACGAGTAAGATCTTGCCCAGTTAAAAACTGCAGAGATTGGTTTTGGCAAACCAAATTTATCAACTACTCCCATTTTAAAACATCCTTTCTAATCGCATAAATAAGACCTATAAGCAAAATAAAAATAAAAATGAGCATTTCAATTAATCCAAAGTACCCAAGCTTCTCAAGATTTATTGCCCAAGGAAAAATAAAAACTGCCTCAACATCAAAAATTACAAATAAGAGACCAAAAACATAATACCTTATATAAGTCTGGCTCCATCCAGTTCCTACAGGGTCTACGCCTGATTCATAAGTAGTTAATTTTTCACTGGTAGGATTATTGGGTCTTATAACAGCTGAAAGGCTTAAGACTAATGTCATCAACACTAAGCCAACGCTTAATACAACTCCAACCGTTATATAGTCCTGAAAATAAGAAATCATATATGTAATTTTAGTATGTTTAAAAAAGTTTAGTTTTTTTTACAACTTCGGTGAAATTATTTGTAAGATTTTTCTATGAGTAAATATCAAAATATTCTTAATGAGCCAAACCTCCTAGATCTTTCTAAAAAAATATTTAATGCAGCATTAAATGAGGATTTTTATACTGAAAATAAGGAAATTCCTTTATCTTCATCCTTATATGAAGCAGAAAATATTAATTTCATAATTGCAGATGGACTCGGAAGTAAAAATATTGAGGAGACAGACTCTTTTTTCAATAAATATAATGCTGGTTCTGTTAATTCAACATTTCCAAGTTCTACAAATGTTGCTTTAAGCACAGTTAATTTAGTAGACCAGCCAATAAATACGGGGATGCTTGGTTACTTTCAGTTTGATAAAAATAAGTATGGATTGATAAATGCTCTTAATTGGAATCAGGAAAATGAAAAAATGCTTGAGGATGATTTTTTCAAAAAAAATAAAACTATATGGACAGTACTTAAAGAAAAAAATATATTTGCCAACAATGTTCAGCCTAAAGATCTTGAAAATAGTGCATTGTCAAAATATATATATAAAGACTCAAATCAAATAAATTACAAAGATGAGGATGATCTTATTGATTTAGTTAAAAACAGTTCTCTGTTAGAAAATAGATTTAATTTTATTTATTATCCAAAAATTGATATTGCTGCTCATTTATTTGGTGTTGGTAGTAATGAGTGGCAAAAAGAGCTTGAAATCTTTGAAGGAGTTATTGAAACAATAAATGAGTCAAATATAAGGAAAACATACACAATAATTTCAGCTGACCATGGTTTATTAAATGTCGATAATGAAAGCAGGTATTATCTTGAGTACCCAGATACAGTTGAAATATTTGGAGATCAAAGAGCAGTTTATGCAAACGGTACAGAAGAGGAAATTAAAAAAGTATTCGAAAAAGTTCCAGGTGAGTTCCTTCCTAATGACCAGTTACAATTATTTCTTGGACAAAATGAGGGAGAATATATGGAAAGACTCGTTCCAGACTTTTGTTTTTTAGTAGATAAGGGGAATATAATTTTTCCTAAGCATCTTAAAGCAGATCTTGTTGGCTACCACGGTGGCTTAACAGAAGAAGAAATGAAAATTCCCCTAATTGAATTTTCTAACTTTTAGGAATAGATAATGGCTTTGTCATACATAGGATTGCTTTTAATAATTATTCTCGTAATACTCTTTGGTAGAAAAATTAAATAATTTAATTTGGTTGATAAGTGCCAAAAAATACTTGCCAAGCTAAAGCTGTTTTGGATAGAAGACTTAACCATATATATGTTCTCTCTCCATAAAGATAGTCCTTCCACTTACCAACACCTTTATATTGCAAAATCATATTAAGAGAAAAGGTATTAAAAAATAAGAAAATACTTATGAAAATCCAAACAACAAATTGTGGCACTCCTTGTGGGTTTGTGTCGGTAGATACGCCGTCACCAATCAGGTTTATAAATATAAATATCCATGGAGCAATACCTACAATTGTTCCCATAATATAACTAGTCCAATCAACTTTATCAGTGTATTGGTTGTGAACTTCCATCATCCATCCAAACCAACACATTGCAGCACACATAAAAAATATTCCTATTAAAGCCCAAATGTCATAAATGCCAACCAATAAAGCTATCAACACAAGCATCACTGATGCACTAATTGAATACTCTACCCATCTGACTTTGTTCATTCCTTTTTGTAAATCTTCTTGATACTGGGAATAGAAAGGACCAGAAATTAAAAAATGTGCAACTGCAGAAGCTAGTAAGAAAGTAGCTACGGCCGGTCCAAAGTTTGAAATCTCTCTCCAAATTTCAAGTTGTGGAACCAAAGCAAAACTCGAAGGATCTCCAGGGTTTCCTTCTGCCCCTAGTTGAGTAAGAGTTATTGGAACTACAAAATCAGTATTGACTACTGTTCCCAACCAAAATAATGTACTTCCTTGAACTAAGTGAAGAAAGCCCATAATTATATTAAATCTTCTAAGTTTTGCTATTTTTTCTGACATTTAATCATTCTCCTTTACATATATATATTAATGTTTAATTAGAAAGATTTATTTAATTTATGGATAAGCAAGATATTTATTCTGAAATAGAAATTCTCATTAATGAGCTTGAAACACTAGTGAAATCACTTGCAACAGCTAGAGAACTCATTGCTGAAAATTCAAACAATAGGGCTTCAGGAAATTTATCAGAAATAGAAATAAAATTACAGGCTATTGCTGGAAAAGTATCAAAAATTAAATCAAGTATTTGAAGGAAAAGTTGTAACTTCGGAAATTTCTATAGAAATTTTGTCTCCACTTTCAAAAATTGTAGAAGGTAAGGATCTCGATCTAAATATTTGGCCTGCACTATTTTCAAAAGAAACAACTTGATCGTGTCCATAGAAAATACATTCTTTGACCACATAAGCACCTTTGGAATCAAGACTCAGCTCAATACATTCTGGTCTTATAGAAACGTCTAATGCCCCTTCGTATGCAGAGACGAATGTACCTAGAGCTGTCTCTACTCTTCCTTTTTTTGAAAATCCTTTAAGAATGTTTGGGTCTCCAACAGAATTAGCAACATTTTGACTTACTGGGTTCAAATATATCTCTTGTGGGGTTGCACTTTGCATGACTTTACCATCTTCAAGAACGCTAACAATATCACAAACAGATAATGCCTCTTCTTGGTCATGAGTAACAATAATTGCTGTTGTCTCTGTTTCTCTTAAAAGTGAAACTACTTCGTCTCTTAGATCTCTTGCCATATGGGCATCTAAACTTGTAAAAGGTTCGTCTAAAAGTACAACATCTGGTTTAGGAGCTAATGCTCTTGCTAAAGCTACTCTTTGTTGTTGACCTCCTGAAATGTCTTGCGGAAATTTATTTCTATATTGTTTTAGATTACACATTTCTAAAACCTCTTCTAAGCGTCCTTTATTTATTTCTTTACTTGTTAATCCAAATCCTATATTTTTTTCTACATTTAAATGTGGGAATAAGGCGTAGTCTTGAAAGACCATACCTATATTTCTATCTTCAGGAGGTATGTTTGTTTCCTCATCGTAAACTATTTTGTCATACATCTCAATAATTCCAGAGTCGGGATTTTCAAAACCAGCTAGAAGTCTTAATGCTGTTGTTTTTCCAGATCCAGAAACACCTAATATTCCAAAAATTGATCCTTTCCAAACATCTAAATTGAAATCTGTAAGAACTGCTTCATTACCGTATGTTTTTTCTAGAGATCTAGCTCTAATAATTAAATTATCAAATACCATAATTATCCACTTAAATTCCTTGTACTTAATATATAAGTAGGTATTGCACTTATTGCCAACAAAATAAAGGCAGAAAATGCAGCCTGGGTAAATAAACCTTCTGAAGCAAAGGACCAAACATCAACTGCCATTGTATCAAATCCTGTTGGTCTAAGTAATAGCGTTTGGGGTAGTTCTTTCATTGTTGAAAGAAAGACTAATGCACCTCCTGCTAAAAGTCCCCTATAAATAAGTGGAAAGGTTACCTTACGAAATGTTTCAATCTTTGATTTACCAAGGCTTGAACTTGCATCAATATATGATGTTTTGACTTGCTCCATAGAAGCCTGACCTCCACCTACAGCCTGAGGTAAAAATACAATCAAGTATGAAATTACAAGTGCAAAAAAACTTTGATAAATTGATGGAAAAATTTTAACTGTAATAAATAATATGGAAACACCTACAGCAAGATGTGGCAATCCATACAATGCAAGAATTATTTTTTCAATAAAATCGCCAAATTTTGATCTATATTGAGAAACCATTATGACTATTGGCATAGAAATTATTATTGCAAGAATTGAAGTAATGATTGAAGCAGAAAAAGAGCCTACTACTCCACCAAATACGGCTCTTACATCATTACCTAGCGACAATCCTCTAATTAGCCAATAACTTAAAACAGATACTGGCAACATCAAACCAAAAAATATTACTACAGCAAAAAAGAAGTAAACTAGGAGCTTACTTCTTGAACTTAATTCAACCCTTGCAGGAATCCTTGGTGTTCCAGAAACTTTCGCTGATCTTGAAACATCAGAGCCCCTTTGTATAAAACTAATTATTAAAGCTAAGAAAATTAATAAGCCAGAATAAAAAATTATTGGATCTCCTAAAAGACTAAATTCATAATATGTATAAATAGCCTTTGTCACGGTTGAGTATCTCATAAGAGAAACTGCACCAAAATCTGATATTACATATAGACCGACCAAGAGACCAGAATATATTATTGGTTTCTTTAGTCTTGGGATAACAACACTTGTATAAATTCGAAATCTTTTTACCCCGAGAGACCTGGCAGCTTCTTCAACGGTTGAATCTAGGTTTCTAAGTGCACTACTGCAAATCAAAAGAACGTAAGGATAGGTAAATAAGGTTAGTACTATCCAACTACCAATAAATCCCTCTATTCCATTTATTTCGCTTAGACCTGTAAATGAAAATATTTGAACATATAAACCTTTTGGCGAAAAAGCTGAAATATATGTTAAAGCACCTATATATGATGGAATAACTAAAGGTAGAGTACACAATGTAAATAGAATTTTTGAACCAGTGATTTTAAATCTTATCAAAATTATTGATATTAATAAACCTAAAACTAGACTCGAAATCACAACTGCAAAAAACATAGAAATGGTGTTAAATAATAGTCCATATACATTCCAGGATTCAAAAAAACTTTCAAAAGACCTAGTAAATGTAAAAAATCTCCAAACCATATAAAATACAGGCATTAAAAAAATTGAAAGAATAACCATATTGATAGAAGCTAAAGCTTTTGGAGTCTTCACATATATAAGGATATATTGGTTTAATAGTTATTTAAAGAAAAAAAATCTGACCAGATTGCTCTGGTCAGATTTTTCTGTTCGGTTTTGAGATAAATTAATGACTGACTAAGAAATTAATTAATAATTCTCTAAAAACCTGCTGCAGCTATTAGCTCGACAGCTTTTTCTTGCCATAAAGCTAGCGCAGACCAGTTCAAATCCGATGGCGAATTCAAACTATTAATGTCTGGCAAAAGTGCATTTGGTGTAATACCAGCTACGAGAGGGAACTCATAAACTGTATTTGTAAAATGCTCTTGTGCACTTGTTGAGTGTAAATACTCAATAAATGCTAAAGCAGCCGGTTTATTTTGGCTAGAAGATAAAACTCCAGCTCCTGCCGGCATAACCATTGCACCACAACCACCATCTAAATAAACATTCTTGATAGGGGTATCTCCGGCTTCTGCCAAAGTTCTTAGTGTGTAGTAATGATTTATCATTCCAATGTCTAACTCACCAGCAGCTGCAGCAGCTACTTGAGGAGAGTTCTTAGGATACTCTGTGTACCCAAGACCATTAATGGCTGTTAACCATTCGGCAACTTTTTCTTCACCATCTTGCTCGATCATACAAGAGACCATAGCGATGAATGAAGAGTTGCTTGGAGCAAGTCCAAGTCTTCCTCGGAATTTTTCATCATTTAATCCATAAATAGTTCCTGGAAGTTCTGAATCCATAACATCTCTCGTGTCAACAACTAATGATCTTGACCTTCCAGATGTACCAACCCAGTAACCTCTTTGGTCAACTGCCCAAGCTGGAACGTTGTCTAATATATCTTCAGGTAATACATCAAACAATCCATCTTTAGCAACTACACCAAGACTTACAGGATCTTGTGACAAGAAAACATCAGCTGGGCTGATTGCACCTTCAAGAGCTAAAGTACCAGCAAGAGCAGCACTCTTTGCATATCTGACTTCAACTTCTACTCCAGTT
>PYIK01159461.1_pt1 | contig 22039 bp, 26 predicted proteins | sample 3578011 | NCBI WGS metagenome assembly PYIK01 (sample SAMN08408022, study PRJNA431606) | Marine metagenome isolate SA_KN192-05_S13_70m, whole genome shotgun... | biome: marine; feature: oceanic pelagic zone; material: water; isolation source: 70 m water sample, 0.2-0.8 um fraction ... | reverse complement strand
TGTTAAACCTTCAACACCAGTATATGTTACACCCCATTCAACTGAAGTAGCTTGTCCACCTGTATGTGAAGGTAGAACGTGACCACCTTCCATTGTCCATTTTGCTGGAGCCTCAGAAATATGACCACTTACATCATTTTTTGATATACCAGTTACTTCACAAAATTTCCCGATCAAACCATTAAGTATTTGATCTTTAATTTCTTGAGGTCTGCCGGCTCGGTTGCCTCCCGCAATGTAGTATTTAGTATCATAAGAAAATTGACCAGCACCATGAGAATCATCGATTACTCCAGGTTTGTCAGTTTCCATGAATTCTACATGAACAAAATTTCTGGGAGCTGCTGAAATTCCACAATGAACATCAGTAAAACCCGTTGCAATTTCTTGTCTTGTATCAAAATCTAATTCATTTTTGGGCGTAATCACTCTGTAATACGGCATAAAATCTCCTTAAATATTATCCTTGCCAAGTAGCATCTCTTATTCCAATAATCGCATCATCATCACTAGTACCAGAAATAGTACTCCAACTATCACAAATTTTTCTCATAAGCAGTTCTCTGTCTTCCTGAGAACATCCATCTGGAATTTTTCCTTTTACTTGAGATGTAGTTGATGGGTACCCACCTCTAAAAGCTAATCCTTTAGCAATTTCACGCCAGTGAAAAATTATAGGTCCCTGATCCTCTCCCAAAACCTCATTACAAGATTTAACAATTCCATTAGCCAAATCTTCTCTGATATTTTCTGGAATACATCCTTCTTGTACGACACATACAAATTCAATCATTTCAAACCCCTAGAAAGGAATGTCGTCATCTGATGCGGCTTTGCCTTTTGGGGCTTCATCGCTGCCTGATGATTTGCTACCGCCCATGCGGAAAGTAGAACCTGCTCCTGCAAGCTTGATCTTGAATGAGCGTTGCTTTACGCCATCCTTCTCATACTCCTCAAGAAGAGGCATCCCCTGGACAAACACGGTTGTTCCAGCAGTGACATACTTCTCAATGACATTGGACACGAGGCCAGTGCCATTGCTACCGTCCCATGCTTCCACACGAAACCAATGAGTAGTCTCAACCTTCTCACCATTTTTGTTCTTGTAGTTTTCGTTTACCGCAACAGAAAAGTTGGCGACTTTAGTGCCATTTACGTCACGGATCTCAGGGGTCTGACCTACGTTGCCAGATACGGTGATTTGTGCAAAGTTCATGTGTAATTCTCCTTACGTCTAGAGTTGCACGTTGTATGAGGCGTCACGTTTAGCCTCTGCCACTGCATTGCGTCCTGCTAGCATATAGACTATAGGAAACAGTGTCATATTGTGAGGGTATCACGTTACCTGACCCTCTGTGGCACTACTGACGACCTTGTCCGGACTGACGGTGAGTACCTCAATTCTGTTTAGTTTTGTTTAGGCGGTACATCCACCCAAACTATTTTGTATTTATTCCACTTTGGCTTACTACAACCTATGGTCTTCTTCAATACATATAACGCTATTGATATGATTGCACCACCTACGATAGCGGCCATCATGCCAGCGAATGTACCGAAGAACATGACCATAAGAAATATAGAGGCTGACATATCTACAAGTATATCAAACGCCAGCACTTTTTTCATGTCGAATTTGGCAAGCAAAAACAATATTGCACAAGCAGATACTATACCAGCAAATATGTAAAAGATCATATTAACCTCCTATATTGTAGTCATCTTTCTTAAACCAATTTTGGCTTAAACCCTGTTTGTACTTAGAGCTTATAAATTCAATCAGGGAGTTTCCGGCAATTTTCAGCCATTCCCAAGCAAACATATGTGCCATATAGAACAATAGTATTAGCACTGTCTTGACTAGAAAAGCGAATGCAGCGAATAAGCCAAGATGAGATATGATTGCTCCATATACAAACACGATCATTATGACAGTTATCACAGACCACAATGGGTTATTGAAAGTAAACTTTTTAAGACTTAATTTTTTATCAAACATCATACACTCCTACTGTTTATGAGGCGCACCATCTAAAGCTGGGTGCTGAATGGCGTGGGGTGTCGGGGAACGCAGTGTCCCTGACGGGAATGGGGTTTGGGGAAAAGGAACGTTTCCCCAACTTATTGTAACGAGAAAAATGTGGAAGAGAAGGAATGAACCCTCTCTCCCACCGTGACGTTACATTGACGTTGCGTGACTGTCATCTCTCGGCATCTCTACCATGCCAGCCTCTCTAGCATAACTCCAGAAGTCCTGCTTATTGGCTTGATAAGTCTCCATGGTCAGTTGACCCTTGCGAAACCTAACACGCTTCACTCTGGACATCTCGTCTGCTGGTATGTACTGACCCCAGTTGACACCGGAATCACTGACAACCTTACGTCTGATGTCATGCCGCATCATATTGTAGACATGATTTGCAATCCAGTATTGCTGACGCAGAAGCTTCAGTTGATCTTCCGCATCATCGATCTTGTTTCTTGTGATCTCGATGCCAACGTCATCTCTCTGTAGATCTCTAAGCTCTCTACGTTTCTGTGTACCTGCTGCCACCAGATTGTGAGTGATCTTCTCAAAGACCCTAGTGATCTGGTCGGCAACCTTGCACTGTAGTATGACCTCCGGTCCATCCTCAAACAGTGAAACTAAGTGAAGCATTGTCCGCTTGAACTCTGCGTCCCACTGTGCCTGACGGTCGTCAGGTAAGCGATCGTCACGTTGAAGCTGCGCTGCAACACGATCAAGATTCTCTGTAGTTAGGTCGTCCATCTGTACGTTACTCATGTCATTCTCCTTCTGCTGAGAAATGGGGTAAACCCTATGTCTACCCCAATTAAATTTGGCTTAGAACCAGATGTCGAGTGAACCGATATTGTCAGCTAGCTGCCTAGCTCTCTCGAAGTCTCCGTTATCAATCGCTTGCTGGATCTCCATCCAGTCGTCAGACCAGCCTCGATTTAGTTCAAAGGCTCCCTCTGACTCAAGATTGTTTACGATCTTTGATTCTACTACTGTTGCTTTTGACATCTCTGTCTCCTTTTCAAGTTAAGCTAACACGCACACAGGATTCCCTGCGACGTTCTTACCGTCCCCCTGCACACGAAAGGTCATGTCAAGTTCCGAAGGGGTGTAAACCCCCTTGTCAAAATGGATTTTCAATAAACAAACATGTCACTCGCAAGAGTGACTTAATTATAATAAATTCGGATTTTGATTCGGATCTTTACAAAGATTCAAAAAAGCATGCGCAGCTTAATTAATAAGTATCTGGTGACCGCTCCCAACGGGATTTGTGTGCTAACCTGCAAGGATAATATTAACGACGTAGGGCCAATCATGTGTGTGTGTGGAAAGGTCGAGGGGTGAACGAACGACCTGCCAAGGGCAGACGTTCCTTGCCCCGGATGAAGTAATGACTCGCTAGCTGTGATGCGACAAAGCAGCTTTGCTGTGCCGAGCAGCACTTGTCTAGCAATGCCCGACCAAGGGCATTAGCGGTATCTGCGACACACTCAAGCCGCACTTCGGAGAATAGCATTTCGCCAGCTAGGGCGAATGATATTCGCAGGGTGCTTATAGCGTGTTATCAGTAGGTTACAAAAAGTGTATTGACAAAGGATTTGCGGGTATGTGTATAATCTCCTTCCGAAGAGTTATGGATCTTGGACATGACGAAAGCAAATACAGAACAACAAGCCAAATACAAGAACGGTGTAGTACCAATGCAAGACATTGATAAACACGCACCAACATTACGCACACAGCATAACAAGGTAACTGATGCTCAAGCTGAAATAGTGCATATGATCTTGCATGATGGTTGCAACCCAAAGACTGCTGCTGAACGCTTGGGTAGGAACAAAGCTTGGGCTTACAATACACTGAATAAACAACACGTTATAGACTACAGACAAGAGCTGGCTACGAAGACATTAGGATGGTCTGCTACACAGGCAATGGCGACCATGACAGAACTGCTAGCAAGTAAGTCACAACACGTCAGGCTCGAAGCCGCTAGGGATTTAATGGACAGGGCAGGATTTAGACATGACGCTGGTAACACTCCGTCTACCGCTGTTCAGATTAACTTCAACTTGGACTAGGGGGTCCCAATGCTAAGGATACGGTCGTCACAGAAACCTACCTTAGAAATACAGCCGATCACATATAAAGGGTAAATCACACTCACGATATTTTTTTTAAGCCAAGGAGACGAAAATGGGTGAACCAGCATCAGATAGCGGCAGTGGTTTCATATCAGACAAGAAATCCCGAGCAGAAGCCAAAGCTAGAAGAACAAAGCAAGAGATTAAGAACACAAGCTTAGTAAGAGCTGGTCCACACAGAGATGTGTATAGCTCATCTAGCTACGGTAAAGGTATTACGCCTAGAACAAAAACCGTTGAACAATCTCGATTTGACGTTGGTGAAAGAGATTTGGAACGAAGGGCTACCCAAGGTCAGATTTCTCAAAGAAATATTGATAATTTAGGTTTGGGTCGAATAAATGAGTTTGGGAAAAGCAGAGCCAGAGATATTCAAAATAAAATAAAAGCTGGTGGAACCCGTGTTTACGATGAACGTGGTCGTATTCAAGGAGTTGTTCATACTTCTAATACTCTTTTTGGGCCTCAACAGGTTTATACCGGATCTGGAAGTTATGCTCCAAAGGATCTTAGTAATTTTGGGAAAAAGGGTCGTCAGAGCCAGACCGTAAGTCCTAATGAAATAGGTGGTGGTAGTGATGGTGAATCTAATGTTCCTGTTATGAAAGACACTACTGGGTCAACACTTTCTAGTACAAAGATGAATAATGCTGCTGTGAGGCAGGCGAGGGTTGCTAGTCTTGGTGCTGGTGGTGGCGGAGCAAACAGGCGAAAATTTGTATAGTCATGAATCTTGACTACAGACCTCCGGGGCCAATTGCTAAAACCTTTATGAAGGACAAGTCTTTTGTCCGTGGTATTCGTGGCCCTGTTGGATCTGGGAAGTCTGTTACTTGCTGTATGGAGTTAATGCGTATAGCGGTTAATCAGAGTCCTAATAAGTCTGGCGTAAGGAGAACAAGGTTTGCTGTTATTCGTAATACGAACCCACAGTTAAAAACCACAACAATCAAAACTTGGCGTGATTGGTTCTCCGATGAGATAGGGAGGTTTGTTTGGTCGCCTCCTTATACTCATAATATTTATTTTGCATTAGCCGATAAAACCATTGTGGAGTGCGAAGTCATCTTTTTGGCTTTGGACAAGCAAGAGGATGTAAAGAAGCTTTTGTCTTTAGAGTTGACTGCCGTATGGGTCAACGAAGCCAGAGAAATCCCAAAGAGTATTATAGATGCTTGTACCATGAGATGTGGTCGCTTCCCCTCGATGAGAGATGGTGGTCCTACTTGGTATGGTGTCATTATGGATACAAACTCTCCTGATGAAAGTCACTGGTGGGCTATTATGTCTGGTGAAGCTCCTGCTCCTGAATACATGTCAGATGATGAAAAGCTATTGCTTGTAAAACCTGATGACTGGACATTTTTTTCTCAGCCACCGGCTATGAAGGAAATCCTGGACAAGGAAGGTAATCTTACTGGATATGAAAAGAACTCCAAGGCAGAGAACCAAGAGAATCTACAATCCGATTATTATGATAAAATTATTCTTGGCAAAAGTTCGATGTGGGTCAAAGTATATGTCTTGAATCAATATCAATCATTGCTAGATGGCAAGCCTGTCTATCCAGCGTTTAGAAAGGAGACTCACGTTGCGAACTCCCCGATACAACCCATACAGGGTAAGGACGTTATCATCGGTATTGACTTTGGAAGGACGCCATCGGCAGTTTTCTCCCAACAGACCACATTTGGGCGTTGGATTATTTTCCACGAAGTCATTGGACAGGATATGGGAGCTGGACGATTTGCAGAAGTCCTTAAAAAAGAAATCGCCAAAAACCAGTGGTCAGAGCTAGATTTTAAGTTTATTGGTGATCCTGCTGGTAATCAGATGGCACAAACATCCGAGCATACGCCGTTTATGATACTTAGGGCTGCTGGCATTACAGCCTATCCTGCTCCTAGCAACGATATACAAATGAGGATCGAGTCTGTTGAATCTGTACTAAACCGTATGACTGATGGAACTCCGTCACTTACCATTAGTCCGACTTGTACAGTTTTGATTTCTGGGTTTGAAGGCGGCTACCAGTACAAAAGAACTTATAATATGGGTCGTGAAACACATGATGACCGTCCATCAAAGAATCGTTTTTCTCATATACATGATGCTTTACAATATGCAATGTTAGGCGGCGGTGAAGGAAGGAGAGTTATTCTCGGTGGAAGATCAACACTTTCCCCTACAACCGCTGAAAGGGCTGGAAATCCTTTCTCACGAATGAAATTGAGGAACAGCCGACAGAATAGACCACGATTAAGCCAAGTTAGATCGCTATGAAATGGATAATTTGCTTCCACGAATCAAAAAATATAGGTATATGGAAGTTATTTACACGTCATAGACCTAAGTTTGGTCATGTTTTTGCTGTTTATTACGACGTTAAGTTAGATGCTTGGTCTAAAATTGAGTACACAACAAGAGGTTTTAACCTTATGTGGTTTAGAGGAGAGGATGCAGATTTTTTAATCTATGATTTGGTAAAAAATTGCATTTGTATTGAAGTAGAAGACAACAAGAATCCTACCTTTCTACCTCGTTGGTTATATTGTGTTAGTTTTATTAAGCACGTTTGCGGTATAAGTAAGCCTTGGATATTAACACCCTACCAATTGTATTGTGAATTGCGTAATAGTGGTGGAAAAGCCATATTTATAGATAATTAGGAGGCTGATATGGGATTTGGAAGTTCTGCACCACCGCCCGATCCAGAATTGGAAGAAAGGCGTGCGGCTGAAAAGAAGCGTGTTGAAGAAGAAAGACGCAAAGCTGAGGCTGAGAAAAAAGAACGTGAACGTGTTAGGTCTAGTAATCTTTATGGTCAACGTTCTCTTCAAGATGAAGAGATGGATACCAATCAAGGTTTTAGGACTATGGGTAAATCTGGCTCAATAAGGATGTAACTATGTATGATGGCAATTCTTCTCCCCCTGTAAGTGGTGGGGATAAAACCATAAATATGGTTCTTGATAAGTTTAAGAAGGCCAAACAGCGTTGGAATTCTTGGGCTGATATATGGGAAGAATGTTATGATTACGTTATTCCCCATCGTGAAAGTTTTTATCAAGAGTCTGCTGCTCAACGTAGAACTGAAAATATCTATGATGAAACAGCCGTTGTAGGTCTTCCAAAGTTTGCATCTAGGCTTCAGTTAGGTTTCTTCCCACCTAACGGAAGAGCATTCCGACTAATGCCCGGTCCCGAGTTCCCTAAAGAACAAATTACCAAAGCTTTTCAGCAGCAGCTCGATCAGATAACTGATCTTTTACATGAGGGTTTACGCAACTCTAATTTTAATGCTGAGTTACATGAGGGCTTTCAGGATCTTGGTCTTGGCACAATGAACCTACTTGTAGAAGAAGGTAGGTTTATTGGGGATCTTCATTTTACATCAGTACCCCCTACAAATCTTGCAATATTGCCAGGGTCACTAGACTCTATATCTGGTTGGTTCCGTTGGAATTATGATATGGAGCTTCGGGAAATACCGTTAAAGTATCCTAAAGCTAAGTTGTCTCAACAGATGCAGTCTCAGTTGTCTCGTAACCCTAATCGCAAAACAAAGATTGTTGAAGCAACTTGCTTGAATACAAAGAAAAGATATGAGGATGTATATGATTACTATCTAATATCTGAAACTGATAATCAGATTTTAGAACAGTACGAAATGAAAGGTCGTGGTTCTGTTCCTTGGATAACTACACGTTGGTCTAAATCTGGATTTGAAGTTTGGGGTCGTGGTCCTGTTTTGCAAGCTATGCCAGCAATCAAGACATTGAATCTCACAGTTCAGCTTATTCTTGAAAATGCTGAAATGGCTATATCTGGTTCTTTTGTTTATGATGATGATGGTGTTTTTAACCCTGATAACGTTACTATACAGCCCGGAACTTTTATACCAAGAAGCCCCGGCTCAAGAATAGATACCTTGCAAAACGCTGGAAGGTTTGATGTAGCGCAGCTTGTTTTAGATGATATGCGCCGCAATGTTAGAAAAGCACTTTATATAGATGAGCTGGATACAAGGCCGAATGCGAGAACGCCTCTTTCTGCTACTGAAGTTTCTGAAAGGTTAGCTGATGTAGCTAGGGATATGGGTGCGGTTGCTGGTCGTATGCAAAAAGAGTTTTTAACTCCGCTTGTTGAAAGACTTATAGCTATATATACAGCTCAAGGCTTGGTTGAGCTTCCAAAGGTTGATGGCAGGACAATAAGAATTGTTCCTGTTTCTCCTCTTTTGAGAGCGCAAGATCAACAAGACGTTTCTGATTTTGTTAGATTTCAACAAACTGTTGCTGGTACATTTGGACCAGAAATAACAGCGGCTCTATATAATCAGGAAGAAGTAATAAAGTTTTTGGCTTCCAAGTTTGGCATTAAAGAGGAGTTGTTAGCGGATTCACAACAAGTTCAGCAAAACGCCCAGTTGATACAGCAGTTAATGTCTGCTCAACAGGGTGGAGGGATGCAGTGAAGGAGAAAATAAATGTTTCGCCAGATGGTCGTGGATATTCCAAAGAAGTTGATAAAGATCTTAATAGTAAAGCCTTTGCGCTTTTTGGTTCAGGTATTGGAAAAGATTTCCTTCAGTATCTCGAATCTATTACAACGAATAACGTCTATCCTGCGGGGTCTGGAATAGAATTTCTAGCTCATGCCGAAGGCGCAAGATGGTTAGTTGCAATTATTAAAAAGAGATGTGAAACAGGAAGAAAGCAAAGTGATGGCTAAACCTTCAAATCCAACACTTTATGCAAGAGCCAAAGCAATAGTAAAGGCAAGAGTGAAGAAATGGCCTAGCGCATATGCTAGCGGCCAGTTGGTTCAGCAGTATAAAAAGATGGGTGGTAAATACTCTTGAGTCTCAAAAAATGGTTTAACGAGAAATGGGTAGATATATCAACCAAGAAAGGTGGTAAGCATCCTCCTTGTGGTAGAAAGATGGGTGATGGTAGAAAATACCCAAAATGTGTTCCTCAATCTAAAGCGAGGACTATGAGTTCGGCACAGAAGCAATCGGCTGTGAAACGCAAAAGATCTACTAACCCTAGCGGTGGTGGTAAAAAACCAACTTATGCGAGGACATGATGAAAGCTAAACCACTTACTAAACGCCAAACAGAAACTATGAAAAAGCATAAAAAGCATCATACGGCTGCCCATATGAAACACATGACTAAAATGATGGGTCGTGGAGCTACGTTTGGCGAGGCTCATAAGTCTGCAATGAAAAAAGTAGGTAAGTAATGGCAAAAACTCCTGCATGGCAAAGAAAAGAAGGTAAAAGTCCGTCTGGTGGTCTTAACGCAGCCGGAAGGCGGTCTTTGCGTAGGCAGGGCAAGAATATTAAACGTCCTGTGTCTGCAAAACAGGCTAAAAAGTCTCCAAAAGCAGCAGCAAGACGTAAATCTTTTTGTAAGCGTATGATGGGTATGAAGAAAAAGCTTACAAGTAAAAAAGTGGCTAATGACCCTAACAGCCGTATCAACAAATCATTAAGAAAGTGGGATTGTTAATATGAATGAAGCATTACAGGAAAGCGTTGAAACCGAAGCACCAGTAGAGGTTCAGGCACAAGAGATGCAGGAGCAACCTCAGGAGCAAAACCCTGATAGACCAGATTGGCTTCCTGAAAAGTTTGAGAGACCAGAAGAACTTGCTGTCAGTTATGGAGAGCTTGAGCGTAAGTTTTATCAAAGAAAAGATGACCTAAAGACAGAAATAGTTAGTGAACTTAATGAAGAAGCTATGAGTGCTGCTCCTATTAGCCCGGGCGATTATGAGATAAAGATTGAGTCCCCTGAAGGTTTGGAGGTTACAGTTGACGAAAATAGCCCTATGGTTGGCTGGTTTCGTGATAAAGCTCATGAATATGGATTAAGCCAAGAAGAATTTACCAGTTTAATGAATGAGTACGCTGTTGTTGATGCTACTCGTGGTCCAGACTGGAATGTTGAATCTGAAATTTTAGGTGAACATGCAGAGCAACGTTTAGATCGTGTTGACAATTTTATGGAGCAAAATCTATCTGAAGAAAGTTATGCTGTCTTTGCTAATGTACCAGCAAGTGCCGGTATGGTTCAGCTTTGTGAAGAGATTATGGAACTAAATGGTCAACCTAAGTTTAACATGGTTTCTGAAACAGAATTTCAAGAGAATTTGACTATACATGATCTGAGGGAAATGCAAAAAGACCCAAGGTATTCTGGAAGTCAAAAAGAGCGTGATCCAGCGTTCATCAATAAAGTTGGTGCTGGGTTTGCTCAATTAGCAAGGCGAAAGTAAATGTGAATTTACATTCACAGTTTATTTTGCTTTATTGTATGTACAGAAGGCCCAAAGCGTTGGTGTCAGCCCTAAATGGAGTAGCTCTCCTATCTGGATAACTGAATAAGCCAATGTGTAGGAACAACCTGATGGACATGGTAACTCTAACTTAAGGAGGCTTAGATGGCTACACCATCTATTTCAACAGCCTTTATCGAGGAGTTTGAATCTGGGGTCCACATGGCGTATCAGCGCATGGGGTCAAAGCTTCGGAACACTGTCCGTACAGCGAATGGTGTGAAGAACAAAACCACATTTCAAAAAATCGGTAAGGGTTTTGCTACCACGAAGGGTAGGCATGGTTCGATTCCACCTATGAACCTTAGTCATACAAATGTCAGCGTGACATTAGAAGACTACTTTGCAGGTGAGTGGGTTGACGATCTAGATCAACTTCGTGTTAATCACGATGAGATGTTAGTTGCACAACAGTCAGGTGCTTATGCACTTGGTCGTAAGACTGATGATCTCATTTTAGCTGCAATGGATACTACAACCAGCGCACACAACGAAACTACTAACGGCATCACTTTGGCATGGGCTTTAGAGCTTATGGAAAAGTTTGGCAACAATAGCGTTCCTGACGATGGTCAGCGTTACGTTGTTGTCGGATGGGAACAGTGGTCACAGCTATTAGATTTGGATGAATTCTCAAGAACCAACTATGTTGGTAACGATGAGCTTCCATTTGCTAATGCAATGACTGCAAAGCGTTGGCTTGGTTTCATGTGGTTCCCATTCTCAGGCTTGTCAGAAGCAGGTTCTGGTAATGTTGATCGCAAGTGCTTTGCTTGGCATAGTGGTTCTATTGGACACGCAATCGGAGCTGATGTTTCATCAAACATGCAGTATCACAACGATAAGGACAGTTATTTTGTAATGAATAAAATGCAAATGAACTCAACCCTTATCGATGCTGAAGGCTGTTTTGAACTTCAGCTTAAGAAATAGGAGGTAGATATGGCGTTTACACAAGCAAATTTATCTCTCGTTGCTTATAGCGGAAATGGATTTCACATTTGGCATTACACAACAACTGATGCCAAAGCTGACATTGATACAGCAGGTTATTTTAATAACATGGCTAGTGAAATGAATGTCGGTGATGTTATCCATGCAAATACTTCAACAGGCGGTACAGCCGAGTATGGTATTTTCTGCGTTAATGCTAATAACGGTACTACCGTAGACGTAGCTGATATGGTCAGCTTGTCAGGTACGGATACTGATTAATGGCTAAGGCACCATCAAAAAAGAAGGCGGCGGCGAAAGCTGCCCCTTCTGGCTCCAAAACTCTGAAAAGACGTAATGGAGTAGTAACGATTGGGGCTAGAGCAACATTAGGGAAAAGAGCTTCCTAAAGGAGATTTTTATGGCGAAGAAAAAGCCACGCAAGGGCGGTAGAGGTTACTAGATGCCTACTACACCATCCACAGATATTGAGGTAGCACAGAAGGCTATGGTTCTTGTTGGACTAGAGCCTTTAACGTCTTTTACAGATCAAACTGATGAAGCGTTAGTTGCTAACACAATATACGAAGATGTCATTGAGGATTGTCTTGCACAGCATAATTGGAATTTTGCTACTGGACAAAAAGAACTCAGTAGACTGACGGCTGTGCCTGTTGATAGATGGGATGCTGCATATGCTATGCCAACATCACCACCTGTTGTTCAGGTACAGACTGTCACTATTGATGATGCTCCACAGCAATATGATATTTATGAAAGCAATATTTATATTAATGCTGATGCTACAGATACAGTTGTACTTAATTATATCTTTCGACCTGTTGTTAGAAACTGGCCTCCTGCATTTACTATGTGGACTATATTCAGGTTGGCTTCTGTTCTTGCTTTATCAGTCACAAGAAAAGGCGACATTGCCAAAAGCTATACGGATCAGGCTGAAGCTCAATTCAGAAGAGCAAAGGCTAGAGATTCACAGCAAGTAACAACTCAAGGGTTAAAACCATCTCGTTACCATAGAGTTAGATTAGGTAATGGCATTTACCAGCATTTAGAAGGAACCTGATGCTATGAGTGATAAAAAGAAAAAGTCAAAAGATGGTCTTGGATACTCGAAAGACCGTATTCCAGAATATGTAGCAAGAGGTACTGTTGCGGCTACTATTGGTGGAGTATCTGTTGGTATGTATTTAGCAGATAAAAAGCCAAAAAATAGAAAACCAAAACCTAAGGGGTTAAAAGCTCCTACAGTTAAAAGTATGGGTAGGGTTGAAAGCCGTTTACTTAATACAACTAAAATTTATAGCGAAGTCGCAAATGAACTTTCTGTAAAGACTGGTGGCAAAACTAAAGTTGGCTATTCTCCCAAACAGGGAAAGATGGTTCGTGAGCCAGCGTATAATCCAAAAACAATGGAGAAAATAAACAAATCTTGGCTAACTGGCAAAAACCAAATGAGTTCTAAAGGTGTTCCAAAAAATCCAAGATCTTTATCAGGGTTAGACAAAAGAACTTTATATAAATTTAATGAAGCAACAGCAAAACTTGGTAATCGAACAAGGCGTATTGGTGCTGCTATGGACAGCCCAAAAAATAAAGCCCTTAGAACTATGGGTAAGGTGTTGAATTTAGTTCGAGGTGGGTCTGTTTTGGGTGCATTGTCTTATGTTGGATCATCAACAAAAACTGGTGACGCAACCATTATAAAAGGATTGAAGCAAAAAGCGTTTAATAAAGATGATAGACCCTTAAAGCTTCCAAAGTAGGTATGAATGGCACTTCTAAGACAATTTTATACAAACTTTACGGCAGGGGAAGTATCCCCTCTTTTGTCATCTAGGCTAGAGACAGACGCTTATAAAAATGGTGCTAAAACGCTCCGTAATTTCAGGCTTCGGGCGCAGGGTGGCATCACTAGGCGTGGTGGTACTGAGTACCTTCAAACGCTTTCTAATGTGCCTTACCAAGCTGAGTCTTATGTTTTTGACGAAGATGAATCGTATATCCTTCTATTTAGTAATACTAAGCTGGATATTGTTGATGTTACTAGCCTCACCTCGATAACTCAAAGTCTTACGTCATGCCCCTGGGTAACATCACAAATAGGTGAAATAAAGGTTGCTCAATCTGGTGACACAATGATTATTGTTCATCCTGATTTTGCTATGCAGAAACTAACTAGAACCTCTGCTTCTAATTTTACATTATCTGCTTACACCTTTGACTCTGCCGATAATCTTACTTTTCAGCCTTATCATAGGTTCTCTGATCCATCTATTACTATAACACCATCGTCTACTGGTACTGGTTCACAAACTTTCACAGCAAGTTCAAGTGTTTTCACAGCCGCTTTTGTAGGTGAAAAGATAGAGTTTACTGACTCAGGTAACGGAATAACTCATATTAATGTTACTGGTCATACAAATGGTACAACAATTACTGGCACTTTAAGTGGTTCTATTCCTAACACAAATGCAAGAACAACTTGGAAAGAACAGGTCTTTTCTACAAGAAAGGGTTTTGCCAGAAGTGTTATGTTTCACGATCAAAGGCTTATTTTCGGCGGTAGTAAAAGTCTTCCCAACCATTTGTTTATGTCTAAGACAGCAGAGTTTTTTAACTTTAATGTGGGAACTGGCTTAGATAACGAATCGATACAAGTTCAGATTGCAGAAAATCAGGTATCTGAAATCAAATCGATGGCTTCATTTAGACATCTTACTATTTTTACATCTGAGCAAGAGTTGTTTTGCCCTACTGTAGAAAGCCGCCCATTAACTCCATCTACCATTGCTATTAAAAAACAAACATCATTTGGAAGTGGAGAGGTCGGCCCCATAGAGTTCGATGGTGCTGTTGTGTTTCTCACAAAGTCTAAAGGTGCGATTAGAGAGTTTATTTATTCTGATGTAAGCCAAGCTTATAATTCTGATTCTATAACTATATTGTCACAGCATTTGGTGGGTACACCTGTGCAGATTGTTTCGCAGCGAGAAGCATCTGACCAAGTAGAAAGTTATTTATTTTCTCTAAATTCAGATGGCGATATTGCGGTTTTTACTTCTATTCGCAAAGAAAAGCTACAAGGATGGACTCTTTATACTACTAATGGCAATTATAAGAATTTAGTTAATGTAAATAGAAAGATTTATTGTGTTGTAGAAAGAACTATTAACAGTTCGACAGTTACATCTCTTGAGTTGCTTGATAACTCATTCCATCTTGATATGGCTAAAAAGGACACTAATTCAAGTGCCACTAAGTCATGGCAAGTTGCTCATTTGCCAAATACAACTGTGTTTGTAAAATCTGGTAATTACAGCCTTGGTTCTTATACAACAGATGGATCTGGTAATTTAACAGTTAGCGATGCCGTTGATTCTGTAGAGATTGGCCTTAATTATGTTCCTACTCTTACTACTTTGGCTCCAGAGTTTCAGCTTCAAGATGGACTATCTTTTGGACAAAAACGTAGAATTGTCAGGGCTGTTCTTGATCTAAATGAAACTTTAGATGTAAAAGCCAAAGGGACAAAATTATTGATTAGAAGGGTTACAAATAACTTTTCACAACAACCAACACCAGTAACAGCTAGAAAAGAATTGTATTTTCTTGGATGGTCTAATGAGGGTACATTAACTATTACTCAGGATGAGCCACTTCCTATTGGCTTAAATGGTGTATTGCTAGAGGTTGAAGTCTAATGGGTATGAATATGCAAATAGCCAGTGTATTTCTTGGCTTGATGGCTGTTCAACAGCAAAGAAAAGCCGCTGAAATGCAAGCCCGAGCTTATGAGGAGCAGGGTAAGCTCGCTGAGATACAAGCTGGTCAACAAGAGGTAGAGCGTAACCGAAAGTTAAGAATGCAATTAGCGTCTTTAGATTCAACAATGGCCGGCAGGGGTGTTTCCATAGGTACATCTGCATCTTCTGAAGCTCTGGCTCTTGATGAGGAGAGAATGGCTCTTGCTGATATATCTTCGATTAAACTAATGGGAATGAGTGAAAGACGTAAATATTCATTAAGTGCCGCTTCATCTAGAGCTAAAGGACAAGCCGCAACTTATAGTGCTTTTGCTAAAATGGGTGGCTCTATTTATGACACTCATGTAGGCCCGGGTGCTAATATTAAACGGACGGTATAACTATGGTTTATAAAAAAACACAGGGTAGACAAGTTTTTATCAGACCAAATGGTATGCCTGACTTGAGTGGTTTTTCTGCTTTAGGTGACTCATTGAACAAACTTTCTGATGTGACTAAAGCCATTGGTGACGATCAGGTTAAGCAAGAATTCAATGATATGCTTATACAAGCAGAATTAGATGGACGTACTGCTGGTGTAAGGCGTGGAGAAAATGGAGAGCTTCTTCCGTTAGTAGACACTACATACGCTTCAGCTATGAAAGCCTATGGAACAAGATCACAAAAATCATTACAGGAAGCTTTTAAGCAGTCTGCCGTTAATAGCTATCTTGCAAATTTAGCACTAGATGCAAAAAGAAATTCTGGTGAAATGCTTTTATTAAACCCAGAAGATCCAGATGTTCTTGTCGGTGGAATGAAAGGCGAATTAGAAAAATTACAAGTTGAGCTAGAGCCTAATTTATTTGAATTAGCCAAAATTAAAGTAGAAGAAGAATATGGAGTAAATATATTCAAGGCAAGAGCTGGCCGTATTAAAAAAGTTCGTGAAGATGCTATAGGCACTGCTAGTGAACGTTTAATAGATATAACTGACAAACTTACTACTTTGGCTGTTGTCGGACCAGGGTCAGCTCCACCGGAAGCAAAATCACATGAAGATGCTATAGCAGCTTTGCAGCAAGAAAGAGAAGATCTTTATGATGTTCTAAGATTAAATGGAAAATCAATAAATGATGTAGAAGCCATGAGACAGGCAAGCCATACACAAGTCCTGTTAGGTGGTGCTAAAGCTCAAGTAGAAAAAATATATATGCTGCCCGAGGAAAATGGCGGCGGGTATGAAAACGCCTTGAGATTTATCGGTGATTTTGAAGCAGCTACTAGAGAATCAAATCTTGATAAGGACTCAAGGTTTACTTTTAGTGAACAGAATCTTGTTAGCTTGTCTAAATCTATGACAGCTTATCTTAAAAAAATGAAAGAGCGAGATGATGCTGGTAAGGTTGCTACTACCCAAGCTCAAAATGATCGTAAAGATAAAGAGGTAATAGAAATATTAACCACAAATCCAGAAGATCTTATAAGCGAAGAAGAAATTGTGGATCTTATAAGTAGTGGTGATATTAGTGAAGGTGGTGGCGCAGTTCTTTTAAGAGCTTTAGCAGCAAGACAAACTGGGATTCAAAAATCAATTAATGATGCAAAAACCGACGTTAAAAAAGAAAATGCTAATATATTTAGAGGTCATCTTAATAATGCAAAAATGGCTTTAGCAAAAAACGACTTAAAAGGTGCAGAGGGGTTTTTACTTCAGGCACAAGGTATGCGGAAAGCAGTTACAGAAGAAACCTTTGGTCCATACTCTACTGTTTTGTCTAATCTTGTTAAAGCTAGAATAAAACAAAAATCAGTTCCTTTTACAATTGCAATTGAAGAAGCAACTCTTACGAGTGGACCTAATGCTTTTAAGATACACCCTAATGATTTGTTAGGAATAATGAAACAAGCTGCAACTGATGGTATTGTGGATGTTGAAGGTGGTCCTACAACAAAGTATTTAACAGGCAAATACAATAGTTATGTTGCAGCGTACAAAAAGCATGTCGAAAAAGAAGATGAAAAAATTAGAGCTATGGCTGCTGCTGAAAAAGGAGTGGCAACACCTAAACAGAAAGAAACAGTAAGAAATGAAGTAAGCGCAAATTTAATAGCTGATGAAAACGGTAATATTTTCGATCATTCAAATCCTTTAATTGGTGAACAAAATTTTAAGAAAGTAGTTAAGTTTGCTAGAGAATATAAAATGTTGCCAACTGAAGCGCAGCAGTTATTAACAGAAGGTTTTACTGCTGCCGCAAGCGAAGAATCTTTTGTTACATCTTTGAATCTTCATAATGTAATTCTTTTTGAGTTACAATCTGATATTGCTAAAAATACTAATACAACAATAGGTCAGGCAGGTACTATAGCTAAACACATACTCCATCAAAGTGGCATTGATTCATATGATGTTTGGGTTGCAACTCAACTTGGCTATGATAAATACAGAGAACATAAAGCCAATATGATTAACAGCATCAAATCAAATAGAACTGAAGCTAATCTTTCTAATTTAGGTAAAGTATTAGACGATACACGCCCCGAATGGCTTGATGCGTATTCTCAGTATAGTGTTATGGGTATGATAGGACATTGGGTTTTTGGTGGAGACGGAGATAAGTTAGATGAAATTCATCACGGTATTGATGCTATAGAAAGAAATCAGGTGAGTGGGGATCTATCTCTAAGTGACGCAATGATAAATAATGACAATCTTGCCACGCTTTTTGAAAATATGGTTAGGAATAAACTAACTGCTTATAATATGGATGAATCTGAACAAAATGTTATAAATGCAGCACAATCTGTTATGCACGAACTAAGCAACAAATTAGGCTTAGACGTTGATTCTGATGGTGATGTTAAGTTAGTTCTAAATCCTTGGTTTGGTAAAGTTGCTTCATCTATACCATCTGCTGCTCAAGATGCTTTAGTAGAAGACCCTAGGTATGGTGGAGGTATAAAAGGTGCTTATTTTAGAGAGGTTGAAAGGCAAGTTCTTAATCCTCTAAATCCTATAGATGATCGTATAAGAAAAGAAATTGAAAATGAAAATGGTAAATTTGAGGTAATTTCAAAAGATGATAGATTTGGTCAGGGGCAGACTATACTTTGGGTTGATGAAGACGGTCAAAGAACCCCTGTTTTAGAAGATTTTACCTATAACTTTGAGCTATCAATTGATAATGCGATGATGCGTGCTGCGATGAATAGATCGCAAAACACATCATTAAAGCATTTTTTGAAGTATGTTTCTTCTGCAAGGCCTGTAGCTTTGAAAGCCTTTCAAGAGTCAATATTAGCTGATCTCCGTGAAGACAGTCCCTTTATAGATTCATCTACTTTTAGCGGGGTTGATGGTAAAAAACGATATTTGGGTATTATTGAAAAATTCCATAAATTTATGAGAGAAGATGCTGTTCCATTTATAGTAATGACCTATCCATTTGGATCTATGGAAGGTGATACTGGCACTAGATATGACCAAAAAGTTGATGATAATGATGTCAAAATACTTCGATTATTTCTAAACAATCAGCTTCGATCTATGACATCAGACGAAGTTAATATGACAACTGAAAGCACTTTTGATGAATATTTGAAAAATATAGATAAATTAGAAAATAACAATATATCTAATATGTCTATGAAAAGATTATTGGAAAGCGATTTACTTAAAAAATGACAAATATTGATTGGGATTTTATTAAGGAACAGGAAGGCACACAAACTACTGGTTATGTGCCTGATGCCGAAAACTCAAAATCTGGTGTGACTATTGCCAGTGGATTTGATCTAGGTGCAAGGTGCGAGTCAGATCTTGAGGGTTTGCCACCTGACATTGTTCAAATCTGTACTCCTTATCTTGGCTTAAAAGGAGAAGAAGCTGTTAGATGTGCAGATACTCTTAAAATATCTGAACGCCAAGCTTCTGTTATAGATGCTTTTTCTAAAAGAGAAGCTACTTCTAGGTTAAAGAAAAAATGGGAGTCAGCTACAAATACATCATTTGATGATTTGCCTAAATCCCAAGCTACAGTAATAGCTTCTGTTGCATTTCAGTATGGTGATCTTGCGTCAAAAACTCCAAATTTCTGGAAACAAATAACAGGCAATGACTGGCATGGTGCTGTAAACAACTTGCGTAATTTTGGAGACAAATATTCATCAAGGCGTAATCGTGAAGCTGATTACCTTTTAGGTTTGTAATGTATGGTTGAACTAAGAGACAAAACGTTTTCCCAAAGAATTGCCGAATCTATGGATACAAGAGATGAGGTTTATAAGGGCATTAGATACAACGTATTTCATTCTGCAAATCCTGTTTATTTTGAAAGAAATTCATCAAAAATATGGAATGCTGCTTTTAACCAATACAATCCTGTTGTTGGTATGGTTGATTTTGTCCAAGGGTTACTTGCGTCTACACCCGATGAAGAAGGGTATGATGTAGCTTCTGACCCTCTTGTTAAAGATGATATTCATTTATTAATGAGATCACTTAATAGTGGCAGCCGTGCTGAGACAAGAAGAATAGTAAAAAAAGTAAAAGAAGAGCAGGAAAATCTTGCAATATTAAATTCCTCTGATTCTCAAGTTGCTAGTTTTACAGCAGCTTTTGCTTCTCCTACTACAATATTGCCGTTTGCTACATTAAGAGGAATGGGCAAAGCCTATGCTCATCAACGTTTTATTAGCGGTGCTGCATACTCTACTGCTGTAATTGCTCCTGAACAATTGATTTTGCAAGCTACAAGAGAGGAAAAACCTTTTGCTGAGACTGCTGTAACATTAGCTTCTATTGGCGCAATAGGCGGTACATTAAACAGCATTGCTGGACCTACTATAGCCAAATATCGTTTTGGTAAAGCGGCGCAAAGAGAAGCAAAATTAGATGCAGAAGTAGACGGCCCACAAATTTACAAGTCTGCGGGTGCAAGCGTTTCTCCAGAAAAACGCCAAGAAGGAATGAGGGCAATGATGTATCAGGATGCTGCAAAAGAAACTGGCATCAAAGCTGAGAAGCTTGGCTACAATCCTGTCTTTAGACTTATGAAAAGTGAAAATTATATTGCAAAAAAACTTCCTCAAGAAATGGTCGATATGGGCGGGGTAATGACCAAAGGAGTTGATGATGAAGTTGCAATGGCTGATGCTGTAGAAACAACAGTAAGAACCAAATATTATTCTCAGCTTTTAAGGCAGATACGATCTATTGATGGTCAATATTTGCAATACAGACAAAAGAACTGGATAGACAGCGATATTAAACGTGGAGTTTATTTAGCTGGCCTTGCTGCAAAAGATAGATTTGATAAAGGCGCAAAATATCTAAACCAAACTGATTTTAGGATCAGGGTTGGTAAAGCAATGGTAAGAGGTGATGTTGACGCAATAGATGATGTTGCTACTCCTTTTGTTAATGCCGCTGCTAAAAATGCAAGAAAACAGTTAGACAGCATTAAAAAGGGTGCTGAAGAAGTTGGTATGTTTACCAAGGAAATAGAAAAAGCTTTAGCGGTTGCAAAGAAAACAGCAGATGGCTCTGACGCTTCTGCTATGAGGATTAAAGAATTAACTAACACTCTTAATAGGGTTCGAAGTGAAGGCGTCAGTGTAAATACTGCTGAGTCTTATTTACCAAGAATTTACCGCATAGATAAGATAATGGATAACCCAAATCGATTTGCTTCGATAGTAAGAGATTGGGCTATGCAAACCAAAAGAATGACTCCGAAAGCTGCTTCTAAATATGCAGATGAGATTATGGATTCTGTTACAAAAGGCAGACCATATCTTCTGCCTGAAACTGACGACCTTGATTTTATGTTAAGTCCCAGCAGCGTTCGTATGAGAAGTTTTGAAATACCAGACGAGCTTATTGAGGATTAGAAAAAGCTGAAAAAAATGGTATAGATACAACAAACGTAACTCCGTATGTTACAATAATGGTTGGTAGGATAGACGACCATTTAAAAAGGATAAGGGAATCAAAGGGGGTTAATATAGACCCAGAAATAATTGACTGGGCATCTATAGCAATTTTTAAAAATGCTTATAGAATTTTTAAAGAAAAAAATTATAAATCTAAGCTTTTAGCTGCTGCGTTTAGATGTGATTTACATTGGAAAGAAATTGTGGGTGGAGATATCATTATAAGCATGCCTTATGAATGGTGGAATAAATTTAATACTTCTGATGTTGATGTAGAAAGCAGGATTGATGAACCGGTTGATGAGAAAACTGTTAATCTTTTAAAAGAAAATTTTGAAGATTTTAATAAAGCACATGATGAAAGTGGAATGACAGAAAATGAATTTGAATCTTTTGGTGCCTCTGTTCATACTATGCAAACATTTTTAGAAGGATATGATGAGTTTGTTGCATTAATTCGTAGTAGAATGATTATAGGTAATTGAAGAGGAAAATATGAGTTTAATTAAACCCTATCGGAACGGATTTCAAAAAGGGTTCAATTCCTATCCTACCACAAACGAAAAAACAGGGATGGAATTTGATATTTTGATTGCAGATAAAGATGAAGAGTATGAGTTTGGAGAAAAAGAAAATGAAATTGCGATTGTAGTAATAGATGGAGTTGGTGAAATTTTTTTTGATAATTCAGTTATTTCTTTTAACAGATCTAATTGGATTGATATTGATCCTACTGTAATCCATTTATCACCTGGTGAGAAAGTCAAAATCAAATCTACTGCACAGTGTAGATTAGCAGTTATTAAAACAAATAACGATCTTAGTTTTAAGGGTAAAGTCTACCAGCCTTCTGATATTGATACAGAACATCGTGGAAAAGATCAGCTAGAT
>PYIK01319016.1_pt1 | contig 22249 bp, 40 predicted proteins | sample 3578011 | NCBI WGS metagenome assembly PYIK01 (sample SAMN08408022, study PRJNA431606) | Marine metagenome isolate SA_KN192-05_S13_70m, whole genome shotgun... | biome: marine; feature: oceanic pelagic zone; material: water; isolation source: 70 m water sample, 0.2-0.8 um fraction ... | reverse complement strand
TCATACTCAGTGGTTGTGTATTTCTTAGCAGTTGTTGAAGTCATAAAGTTTTGTAAAGAACTGTTACAATAGTATATAGCAAACATTAAGGGTCTGTCAAGCTATAAAGGTGTAACCATCCGTACAAAAAAGGATCATTATTTCTAATGACCCTTATAAGATTTGGTAATAGTTTAGTCTTCCTCTAGTTCCACACTGGGAAGTCCGTGCGTTTTGTAATCCAGTTGCAGTTTTAAGAACCGTACCTCTTCTAGAAGAACTTCGTTCTCAATCTCCAACTTTTTGATTTCTTGCTCGTAAACAATAATCATATCTTGTTGTCGTAAGTTTTCATTCTCAAGTTCCCAATCCATCTAATAGTAATGATCCTTGCACATAAAGATCACATACAAGGCTATTTAGGATTGGGTTAGTCCCTTCATTTTTTGTACGGATTTCGTGGAACTGCATCCTCTTCCTCCCAAATGTCAGGGTAAATCCTTTTGTCATCTGATTCATATGGAGGTGCGATCATCTGTACATAGTCAATTAGTTCAGGTGATTCACCTGTAATGAGGGCAGTACCAGTAGCCACAACTCCAACTCCTACAGCAACAGATAACATTGCTGCTTCAAGGAATTTAAAAATTACAACCAATGATTCCTCCTTCGATTACCCATAGTATAGTACAAAAAAGGGGGTCTTATGACCCCCAGTGGACAGTTTAATAACTGTCTTCTTCTAAGCTTTCGATGTACTCTTTGTTCTGCCTACAGATACCGTGTACATCCATTTCTTGATGGAGGTGTGCTCCAGTATGGAGACCCTCTATCATTAAAAGAACTGCAAGTAACATCACTGGAGTAAACCAGATTGGATTACCGATAACTTCACCTACAGTTTCTTTTTTCATTGTGGTGGGGTGGGAGGTTGGAATAATGTGTACCAACAAGTAAGGGGCATTGCTACATAAGTAGATTTTTACCTCACTGTCTGAGACCCGACTGGTAAGTCGATTCACGTTTTCAACGTGCAGCACCACCTGTGTCTCATCACCTTAACTAGCCTTATGCCAGCAAGTTTGTTCAGTCACTCCCGTGTTGGGCTCGTCAACTCAACAAAAATATTATAGCATAAAAAAAGAGGGTGTCAAGCACCCTCTTGTAAGTTCCGATTGTAGAGACCGCACGAACGATGTCTCAATCCTATTTAGAAGTTGAACTTAGCACCGATTTTAGCACCCCAGTCAACGATGTTGTCGCCAGCAGCGTCTTCACCGTTAGTAGCACCAGAAATCTCAGCATAAGCAGCAAGATCTTCGCTTACAGGAACAGAAGCACCGATTTTACCAGAGATTTCTGTCTCTGTATCGTCAGTAGTTTCTGAATGGTTTAGAGAAGGACCACCTTGAACATAGTAAGCAATCTTTCCTTCAGTACCTGTAGTTCCTTCGTATCCGATATGGATATCTGTTGTAGCAGCAGAGTACTCTCCATCAGGATAGGTAAGGTTTGATTCTACATTCACATATGGACCAGCAAAGGCTGCACCAGCGAGGAGGAATGGAGATGCTGCAACAGCAGCGATTGTTGATTTGATAGACATTGTAGTTTAAAGTATCTCGCAAGAAAAAACCCTTGCGGATGATAGCACCCCCGACTAGGGTACTGTTTGCATCAACGCAGGGTTACGATAGTTTCGAGTCCTTTGTATGAAGTTATTTATAATACATTAGTTTCTCATATATGTCAAGCCCTTTCAAATAAGTACGGATCTCTGCCCCCAAATACCTTGATCCCATCCTTCAAACCTATGTCATAGCACTCAATTGTGTCCTCTGTCAACTTGAAGTAACTTTCCACGTTAGCATCTCGCATCTTACATTGGACATCAACCTCACCATTCCAAGCAGTACCATCAAAGGTACATATCATATCACAGTCAGGAATTTCAGACTCAACCAGTACCACATCGTGTGCTATGTGCTGCAACCTATGGTACCTCTCACGATATGGTTTGTCCTCACCCTCATACTCATACCATTGTTTGCAATGGATAATACCATCACGTTCTTCCTTGTATGTAAGGTACACGTGTGCCCATCTAGTAGGGTTGGACTGTGCTTGTTTCAAGTTTGTCCATTTACCTAGCAACCAATCTTTAAACACCGTACTCAAATAAGAAATCGTGGACTAGTGAGTGTGCTCTATCTCCACCGAACTTACCCTTAAGGTATCCAGCAACAGGATCTAATTTAATCATATAGCTATCGAACACTTCATATGTTTTAGTGTCAGTACCATCAGGTATCTCCCACTCCAATAACTTCTCATACTCATCTAGATACTTTTCAAACATTTCTAGATGATCATCAACCTCATCCATAGTACAGTTAGCAATGTATATGTTCTCAGAGAAATGATTACCCTTCTCAAAGAATCTATAATCACCTTCATACTTAGGTAAACCTGGTACAGACATCAAATAATTTTCTACTGGATGCTGAAAATCAAATACAATAATGACTCTCTTCTCATTGAACCCCATTAGATCCATACCAAAACAGGGCAGATTACCTGCCCATCCATTAGCACCTGTCTTAGGGTATATAATATTGTTATAGATGTTTGCTCTCTTGTCCCAAATATCTACCTCTCTGGACTTGAGAATGTATTCACCTGTGTACGTCTTGGCTACCAGATTAGCATCTTTCTCTTGCCATTCTGCCCAAGTGTTCTGTTCTTTTAAATCAAATTTCTCAAACAGAATACGTTTGTAGTTATTCCAAAGTGTCATTAGGGGATAAAATTAATACTATTTTTAAGGGTTAAATTAAAACTAACAATGATCTTATCATCATCAGATTCATTTTCCTTTGTCTCGTGCTCTAACCATCCAGGAAATAATAGTAGAGTACCAGTCTCAGGTTGAATATCCATATCTGTTGAAACCTGAAAGATCAAATCCTCGTGAAAGAAATGATTGATCAATGGTCCTATAGGATTAAAGAAGGTTATAGGTCCAGCACCTTTAGGTTGTCTAAGATAGTACGCACCACTGATCTGTGAGTTAGCGTGAGTATGTCTAGGGATGAATGCTCCCTTCTCATAGACTGTCCACCAAGCTTGTACAGCATTGAATTCAACTTTAGGAATCAACTCTCTATATGTTCTATAGATCGATCCCATTATATGTTTCATCAGAGGGAAGTACCTCTTCTCTTCAAACAAATTGAAATCATAGTATGATGTAGTACCGTGAGTACCACGTTCAAATGTTCCTCTATGTGACTCATACTTAAGATCTTTTATATCCTTATAAATGATCTCTAACATATCATCAAAAGAAGGAGGTGCTGTTGGCACCTCCAATACTGAGAAAACATCACGTGTATGTTTCTTCGGCATCATTCTTTTGGTAGTTCACCGTTAGCTACAGCAGTATCTGTATTGCCAAAGGTAATGAAATCATTACCAACAGTAAGATTGTCAAGGTTGATATCAGAAGTGTCAGGAACAATACAAGGACTTTCACCTCCCAAATCGAATGAGATGTGATCATCACCAATACCTCCAATGTACTCTGGATATGCTGAGTTAGTGAAGAGAGGAATACTTTCCTTCTGTGTCTCTGCAATACTGCGAAGACCTAGATAATGATCCCACAATTTTTGCAGTGTATCAACACTCAAATCATCTGTTAGTCCCTGAAGAACTGCTTGTTTAGCAGCCTCAGCAGACGCACTGTATACAGTCATAGTGTCTCCTGTAGATAACAATACTTGAACCTTTTACGATTGTCTGAGTCTAGTAGAAACTCTTCGAGACGGAACTCGCCTCCTTCTGCTTCTACCTCCTCTCGAACTTGAATAACCCTTCTTGCTGCTGCATTAGAAGGCTTTAAGATGTACGCCATTAAAATACCTCGTTGTCAATTAGATCTGCTTCAACTGAATCCAAGATAACATTGTAGTCATCTTCTGGATCATCGTATAGTTGAACTCCTCTGTCTTCATAGAATCTGATTAGTTTTTGATACAGTCTTGGGTGTTGTACCTCAAGGTCTATATCTCCTTGAATTGCTTTGGTTAGTGATTCATACTCCTTGTGAAATTTAGAAACAAATGCAGATTTACTAGCCATTGTCTTCGTTTGAACGTTTGCAGTATAGGATAGAATTGCACCAGTGTCAACTAGATGTCGCACGGTGGATAAGTTAGGTCATCAGGATCCTGAGGAACCATCATATACTTTGTGCCATCTGCTCTAGTGACCAGAAAGACTTCACCTTTTTCGACACGATCAAGAAATAAATCTTGATCTTTCTTTACCTCTTCCTCAGTTACTTCGTGGATGCTCATTGTTTTTCCATTAATGTTTTCCAGTCATCGTTGAACTTCTTAAGACCATCATCAGTCATAATGTGGTGGTACATCTTATCAAAAATAGAAGGTGGCATAGTACAGACATCCGCACCTTGTGCGAAACTATACTCAACGTCACCCACTGACCTAATAGATGCAGCAAGAATCTCTGGGCAATCATACTTCTGTATGTTGTAGAGTTTCCAACTAGGGCTAAGAACCTCTCTAATCCTTTTGATTAGACTGACACCACCAAACCGTTGATCATCTACACGACCAACAAAAGGTGATAGGTACTTGGCACCGCTATTAACGGCCAATATAGCTTGTGAAACAGAGAAGATCAATGTAACATTGACATCCACTCCAGTCTCAGCAATTTCAAGGCAAGCTTTTAGACCCTCTTTATTACAGGGTACTTTAATTGTTACATTACTACCGATATTAATATATGGTTGAGCCAAATCAACCATCTCCTCTGCTGTATCTGCTGTTACTTCTGCTGAGATACTAGCACTCTCATCAAAGAGATCAGACATACGCTTGATCACTTCGTGAGGATCCTTACCTTCCTTAAGCATCAGGGATGGGTTCGTTGTGACACCATCTATCAACCCTGTACTAAGGTGATCACGAACAACGTCCACCGAGGACGTATCCAAAAATAATTTCATAGGAAGTGTTTACTCACTACTAATTATAACACATATTCTAAGAATGTGTCCACGTCTCCCATATATCTCCTGTAACATTGCCAGTTGGGTCACGACTGATACAAAAACAATCGAAAGCTGCTGAAACCCTGACACCTTCACCAGTGTAGCTACGTACAGCGTGAGGTATGTTAGGAGGAAACATCGTGAACGTACCATAAAGGTTTGGTATATCTTTCTTCTCTCCATCCAAGATGTAAGTTGTAGAGGTCTCTACCTCAGCACCTAAGAATACATTACCACATACTGACTGAGGTATCTCATCATAGTCCTCTGGTATACCAAAGTGTCTATGTGGGAATACCTTTTGATCCAACCTTAAGACATTACCCCAAGATTTAATCTTACACTCCTCTCCTTCTTCAAGACCTAGGTAGTGAGCAACGATCTTCTGTATCAAAGGGAATCCAATAGAGTTCCATACAGGTGAGGCAGCTACAAGATTGTAGTAACTCATCCTACCAGTAATATGATCCTCAGGATAGTTGTGAGTAGGACTACCAAGTGTCAGTATCTTTTCTTCTGAATCAAGTAATGCTTGTCTTAACTTGTCAGCAGTATTTGTAGAACACTGGTACTGTTTAATTTTGTATTCTTCTAAGTACTCATTCTTGAGTCTTATGAATAGTTCATCTGGTTTCAAAGTTAATTCTCCGTATCTTTCGTTGTCTACGGTTTTCTTGAAACTGTTTGTCTTCATTAGATAGGACACCAGTTTCACTAGCACTATACTTATCCTGTGAGACTACCTCAACGAGAGACAGATCTTCACCAGTAAAAGTATTACCTTCTATGGTAGTCATATTAGGACAGCCACAGCAGTGTGTTTCTATTGTATAGCTAGTCAGTTCTTTTCCACACGCTAGGCATTTAATTGTAATCATTTGAATAAAAAATTAAATGGACATTTCTTTTCTTCTACATCGTTTTTCATAAGGTTCCAAGACTTACCTGGCAACCAAGTTTTTAATCCTTGATTAACTTTAAACAATCTCCTAACGTCATTAGGAGGTCTAACACCTGGCCATCTTTCGATGAGATAGTCTCCGTCTTTACCACCACGAAATCTTACACAGTACATAGGTGTGCCACGTGGAACATTAACAGTTTCTGCGTGACATCTATAAGCACCATTAACAGATCTTAACCATCTACCCAGAGGAAACTCTGCGACAATTAATTCCATACCTGTCTGGTGATGGAGATCAGGGAATGGTATTGTTTCTATCCATAGATTCTTGTTTGGTTTCTTTGGCCAGAACATCATACTCTGTGACCATTGAACAACTAAGAAATTTTTATATGGATAAGTCTTACCACCTTGATAACTTCTTTTTGGTTCAGTACCTATACTACCCTCTTGCACGAACAAGTAATCTAATGCACGATGCTTATCGAAACTAGTTTCATAGACTAAACCATCAGACTTCTGCCACTTAAACGATATATCTATTTGATTGAAAACTACATATGTATTTCCCCAATAGTGTTGCCAAGCAGGGCACTTATAATAGCTATGATTCTCGTGCTGCTTCTTAGCATACTGTATATATGAAACAGGTGGTATATAAAACTCTGGTATAGTAGTAGGGTGTGACAAATCAGTCTGGTCAGCACTCTTGCTCCCGTCTATTGTCTGATAATTTGGATGCCAGTATAGTTTAGTGCTCACGGTAGGAAATCAGTAGGGTTCATAACAGGACATTTACCATCCTTTTTAATTAAATTCCAAGATACTTTCTTCACCCATTGTTTGAGTGCTGAGTGTTGATTGGAACGTATCTTTATCCACTCAGGTGGTTCAGGATCTTTCCAACGTTCTAAACGGTATTGATTATTCTTACCGCCTTTGAAACGCATAGTATATAAAGGATCCCCACGCTTAATACTGAACTTAGTAGCGTGTGCTTTGAATGCAGGGTTAGCTGCCTTGAACCATCTACTAAATGGATACTCCACATTAATAAATTCAAGACCAGTCTTATGAAAGACTGATGGAAACGCTGCCATCTCAACCCATATATTCCTATCCTTGTTCGGTAACCACATAAACAATAGTTGTGGCATTTGAAATACTAGATGACCTTGGTACGGACAACCGATCCTTGAACCATCCCAACCATAATTTTCTCCTTTAAGACTACCTTCATTAATTAGTATATGATCTCTGAATGCTGGTAGTTGAAATGATGTCTTGGTTATTCTACCTGTCTCTTTATCCCATTCTATCTCCAGATCCATCTGAGAGAATACTACCCAAGTATTATTCCAATAACTTTTCCACGCTGGACACTCCCAATACATATGACCAACGTGAACATCTTTTTCATACTCCAGTACACGTTGAGGTGGTATATAAACACCCTCATTATGCAAAGGATGATCCCATATATCGTGTGATGATACTCCCTGTTCGGTTACACCAGGCTGTTCTATGTAACCAACAGGTAAATGGTGGCAAGGTGAGTAATAAATTTTCATCGTCTTGCAGATCCGTACATTCTCAAGTCAAGGTTAGGGTCTGTTATCTTCTCGTACTTCAAAGCATACGTGAATCTAACGTGGTTTCTAAATGGTGTTGCTCTGTGCCATTGTTTACCATTAAACAACATTGCTCTATTACATAGAGGTAAACTACCGTGTATATGAGAGTCGTTGTCCACGAGAAACTCTGTCCAACCTCCCTCTTGTCTGTCATATTCTAACTGTGGATAGTATAGCATAGTATATGCATCCAATCCATCTATTTTAGGATCTGCATCCACGTGAAATAATGGTTGCTCATAAGGCATAAAACAATTAATGTATAACCTTACAAGTTCAAAGTCTTTTATTAGAGGAAACTTTTCTCTAGCTACTTCATCAAACTTCTTGTAGATAGGTTCAGTATCTGAGCAGTTTACAGTAAGTCCAGTAGGTTTAGAGGGGTCGTTATCATACTCCCCCCACTTTGCCTGACCTCTGTTCATCGCATAACTATATGCTTTACGATGCAGGTGTGGTTCTAAAAAATTATCCTCTGTATATACTTCAATACTCACTTCTTCTTCTTTTCAGGTGGTGTAGGAGGTGGAAGTTTATTGTTCCACAACTTAGGATTTGCTATACCTTGTGACTGTGTGAACTTGATAAAGTTTTTCTTGTACTTGTCGTAGTAATGATCAAAAAGATCCACTGCTCTATAAGCAATAGATATGTCATAAGTCGTCTTACCATCTACAAGATACTCTACCAGATAGGCAGTGTATGGAAGTTTCTTGTTGTTTGCTGCTTGAGGATCACACTTCTCAGCAATGATCTGAACGTCCTTAGTCATTAATAATGTCCTGTAGGGTGAACAACGATACGAATTCAATCTTATTATGTTCCCAGATCTTATGGTCTTCCATACGATCTACGATAGCAACTACTCTATTAACTGTATAACCTGCACCACGTAATACATTAACTGCCTTCATAGCACTACCACCAGTGGTAGTTACATCCTCTAGTACTGTAACAATAGAACCCTTCTCAGGTTTTGGACCTTCAATGACTTCCTTTGTACCATATCCTTTAGGATTCTTCCTAACAATAAGAGCATCAATGTGCCCTCCTCTATAGAATGCTCTCTGTGCTACACCAACAACCAATGGATCACCACCTAAAGTAAGACCACCAACTGCTCTACAATCTTCATCCAACTTCTTTACCATCAAGGTAGATAGAAGTGCATTACCTTCACACGATAGGGTTACAGGTTTACAATTAATATAATGCTCTGACTCTTGGCCAGATGATAGTGTAAACTGTCCACGTTTGTATGCTAACTCCTTAAGAAGTTTAAGTAAAGATGCTTTGTATGTTGGATCAGTCATTAAAAATCTCCATAGTTAGGTGTTCTACTTCATCATTTTCAAACCATTCTGAAAACTCTTCTAGTAATGAGAGACAGCCTTGTGCGTCTCCCGTCTTTGATAGATGTGCCATCCTATCAACCACATAATCCTTAGTCGGATTTAGATCCATAATAATCTTTACGGTAGTACCGCCCTAGAATATTGCTATTATAGTAGGCAGGTGTACCATCTGTCAAGGACTCTGTAAGAACATCACACCTGAAGAGTTGTCTCGTCTCTTCATAATTCGTTCTTCCTCCTGTGGTATGGAGGGATAGTATTCGTCTTTCAAAAGAATCGTGTCCAAGATCACCAATATCTGACTTAAGTTCTGGACAACTTCCGTAGTACTTTTTCCAGTTAGACTCACTCGTAACCCGTCTACCTCCAGTTCGAGGCTTTCTCTTCTGCCAAAAATATTTTCTACCGATGTATTTCTTGCCTGTCTTCCTATTAGTAATGATGTAGACAAAACCGAAGAAATCGCCAATGTCGTCAGTAGTAAAAGGTTTACCCTCATATAGCCAGGGGTTTTCATAAACTCTTTCTTCAACCATTTCATAATTTTAAAGTCTCTTACTAATATTTAGTACAGTCTCATAAACGTGTACTACATTTTGCAGAGGGATATCACCCTCTATATTATGCTGTTCTATTATGTTACAAAAGTCTAGCCAGCGTAAAGAAGTTTTAAGAGGTTCCTCAAATTCAATACCACCCATAAACCTCATCCTTCTTTCTCCTCTAGTCTCACAGAAATTGTATACTATCTCCTCTGCCTCCTCACCTATATTTTTCTTAACTGCCTCTCTGGTTATCACTAAACCAGGTGCATAAAATTCTGTACCATATATTGCGTGAAAAAGACCTGCACGTTGTTCGTGTTCAGGTCTTCCATAATCGTATAGTAGTTTGTATACTCCAATAAGATGTGTCAGAAGGTTTCTACTATCGTGAGGTATCTTTTCACATCCTATCTTACGTAGGAATTCAATCTCCTTTTCCATCAGTCCCACCAGGGGTCTGGTATTTCTTGATTGACTGTTCCCATTCCTTCATACTGCTCTGGCAGTCTGGTGGTTCTGGATCTACGATTCCTTTCTTCCTCTTCCAGTCGTTGTACATAGCTTGCATCATCCAACTTTGAGCGAGGGACTTCGGTCCATTTTCTATAAGCTCGCTCTGGTATTTCCCTAGTACCTTCATTCCTCGGTACTCCTCTCGCCAACCTTCGTACGGTTCTTGTTCTGTACTGTGGGTCATAGTTTGAAATTAGCGAAAGTATCTTTCTTAACATCCTGTTTAAGACCTCCAATGAGATAAGATTCAACTTCAGTTTCCTGAGGTGCTACTTGTAATCCCTTTGAACTGATCCAATGTTGTGTCCAAGGCAAGGGATTATTTCTCAAGGACTGATCATATATAGGTTCAAATCCAAGAGCGTGCATTCTTTTATTAGCTATCCATTCTACGTACTGAGACAACAAACGATCGTTGAGACCAAGGATTGAACCATCTTTGAACAGGTATCTAGCCCATTCTTTCTCCTCTTCTACACACTGTTTAAACATTTCGATGGTATTTTCCTTCTCCTCTTCAACGATCTCCTTCATTTCTGGGTCGTCTCCTTCTTGCCACTTCTTGATAATATGTTGAGTGAGGACAAGATGCTGGTTTTCATCTCTGGCGATGAAAGAGATAATTTTAGCGGATCCTTCCATAAGCTTGAGTTCCGCAAATGCGAAAGAGCACGCAAACGAGACATAAAATCGGATACCTTCGAGGATGTTGACATTGGCTACCGCACGGTAAAGTTTTCTTTTAAGATCCTTGCTAGTCCATTCAGAATTGATGTGGTCTCTCCAGCCAGGTTTCCATAGGTTACTTTGACCCCATTCTGCTGCTGCATTAAGGAAGTCATCGTAAGCTGCGGTCACAGACTTAGCTCGATCGAGAATCTTTTGGTTATCTACAATATGATCCAGTACCTCAGAGGGATCTGGGTACACGTTCTTAATTATATATGTGTAGGAGCGACTATGAATCATCTCCATACACTCCCAGATAGTCATTGCTGACTCTAACTCAGGTAGAGAACAGTAAGGACCAAAAGCCATACCAGGACCACGACCTTGTACACTGTCCAAGAGGATCTGGTACTTGAGGTTGGACGTAAAGATGTGCTTTTGCGTGTCGTTAAGAGTTTGGTAATCCGAACGGTCTTTCTGGAGCGAAACTTCCTCTGGTCTCCAAAAATAGGAGAGCATTTGTTGAGTAAGTTTCTCGAATACTGGATACTTTTGCTGATCATACCTTTGCACCCCTAACGGTGCACCAAAAAACATAGGTTGTTTTGTAGCATCAATTTTCTGAGTGTTAAAAACAGTCATTCCGTCGATGTCAAATGGTGCAGCTGTCACAGGATTCCTCCTCGGTAGTGTTTTCTATCTGTTCTAACAAATCATCCACAGGGATGTCATCTTTCCACCCTACTGGGTGTGCAGGTTCGTCATAATCCTGCTTATTATCATATGTATTCTGATAATAAGAAGTCTTCCATCCATACCGATAGGTCTTTAAAAGATCCTCTGCCATCACGGACACTGGCACCTCGTTACCCTCGTAATTAAGGGGATTATAAGACCAGTTACCACTGATTGCTTGGTCAAAGAACTTCTGCATTATAGCAACAATTTTTATGTAGCCATCGTTGCTGTCCTGATCCCATAACAATGTATAATCCTTCTTATGTGCCACGTACTGAGGCACTATCTGCTTGAGGACACCCTTCTTGCTCTTCTTAACAGAGAGAAAGTCACGTGGTGGTTCGATACCATTAGTAGTACCACACACAACACTGCTAGACTCGGAAGGCATCTGTGCAGTAAGGGTAGAATTACGTAATCCATAGTTCCAAATACTATCTGCAAGTGCATTCCAGTCCTCAGTCAGTTCAAACTTCAAGTTCTTCCCATCGTAACAAAACTCATCAATGTCAGTCTTGTAATGATCAAGTGGTGTCTGCTTCATAGCATACTTAGTCTGGTCAAATCCAGAACAAGCACCATATTCCTTAGCTAATTGGTTAGATGACTGTAGTAAGTAGTACTGGAACTTCTCTGACAGTATGTGGACAGACTTGCGTGCTTCCCAACTGTCATATTTGAACCCTAATTTAGCAAGATAATGTGCTAAACCAATGAATCCTACCCCTAACGACCGCCGTGCTTTTGTAGCACTCTCTGCTGCCTTCACAGGATACTCTTGATAATCAATTAATACATCAAGAGAGCGTACAGACAAGTCACACAGTTTCTGAAGTTGATCCCAAGACTTAAGTTTACTTAAGTTAACAGCAGATAGAATACATAAAGCAATTTCTCCACTACCATCAATATGTTGTAGTGGATCTGTAGGTAGAGTGATCTCTTGACAGAGATTACTCATCTTAATTGGTGTCTGGAAGGAACTATGACTATTGCAGTGATCAATATTCATAATATAAATCCTTCCAGTTTCTGCCCTCTCCTTTAGTAGGGCAAGGATGAGTTCTTGTGCTCCAATAGTCTTCCTAGGGATGCTAAGATCCTTCTCTGCCTCCAAATATAGGTTATCGAAAGATGGTCCTCCGAACTCCTCATATACTTCTGGTACATCGTGTGGTGAGAACAGTGTAATGTCCTCATTATCAATGAATCTTTGATAGAATAACTTACTTAACTGGATGCTGTAGTCGAGTTTTCTGACTCTGTTGTCCTCTGTTCCTTTGTTGTTTTTGAGGACGAGGATGTCTTCGATTTCTTGATGGAAGATAGGAAAGTGGACAGTAGCTGACCCTCCTCTGATACCGTTTTGAGTACAGCATCTGACAGTTGATTCAAATTTTTTAAGGAAGGGAACAACACCTGTGTGTTGAACTTCTCCACCCCTGATTTTACTGTTGATGCCCCTGATCCTACCTGCGTTAATACCAATGCCTGCCCTTTGAGCGACATATTTGCCAATAGCCATATCGCTAGTAAAGATACTATCGAGGGTGTCATCAATATCAACCAAAACACAGCTTGCATATTGGCGAATGGGGGTTCTGACTCCTGCCATAATCGGCGTTGGGAGGTTGAGTTGGTGTTTGGAGATTGCATCGTAGTAGTTTTTAACGTATGTTAACCTAGTCTCAAGAGGATACATCGAAAAGATAGTAGCCGCAATCAATATGTACATTTGTTGCGGAGACTCATAGATCTCTCCTGTGCTTCTATCCTGTACTAGGTACTTGTCTGTTACCTGTCTCAAACCAGCATAAGTAAACTGGTTATCTCTGTCGTAATCTATGTAGTTATTGATCCTATCCCACTCAACATCAGTGTAGCTACCCCACAGGTTAGGGTCATAGATGCCTTTTTCTGCACCGTGGAATAGATGATCTCTAATATGAGGTGGTTTACGGTTACGACCCCATAATTTCTTACGTAATTGAACACTAAGAAGTCTAGCAGCAACAAACTGATAGTTAGGATGCTCAAGATCAATCAAATCACTCGCTGACCTGATCAAAATCTCCTGAATGTCCTCAGTTTTGATGTTGTCGTGGAATTGTAGGTTGGATTGAATCTCCACCTGAGATGCAGATACACCTGAGAGACCTTCGCAAGCCTCTTCCACCATATTGTGCACCTTATTGAGGTCAAGTTCTTCAACTTTGCCTCTGCGTTTGATTACTTGCATCTTTTCCATTCTGTTAGTTTTACGGTTGCTTCGAGTCCTTTATACGTATTTGATTTTATCACGTCAAGGACATTATGTCTAGCTAATATCATATCATTGATATCTTTCTGCTGGATATTTGAGGGCCATATGACAATTCCGTCTCCTGAGGAGATGGTTTTTCCCATACGTCCGACGATTTGGGAGTTACGAGGTTCGTTATCGTAGATCCACACAGTATCGCTAATCCCCCTACTACCGAGATGAACGTCAGCTCCACACATAGCAATCGCTTGTGGAATGAAAGCTGCGTCCAACGGTCCTTCAAGGACGTACACTGTTTTAGTTTTGTCAACATCACTTAATCCATATACTTTGGGTACATCTTCTTCTAACATTACTGTAACGTAACGTAGTTTATCTTTTGGATCTAAGGATCTACCTTGGTATCCAAACAAATTACCTTCCTCATCTAACAAAGGAATAATGATACGAGACTCCTCACTATCACTACTCTGATACGTTGGTTTTAGAGTGTTAGTCCACTCCTTAAACTTCTCAGCATAATAAAACTTTGATAAGTCTGGTATCTCTCGTTGCTCTAAGTATTCCCTTGCAGGGTGTCCTCTATTTAGTTCAGAAACACGTGGTAAATTTACGGTTTTCCTCTTCTTAAAGACAGGTTTTTTGAACTTAGGAGTCACCACCTGACGTTTGCGTGAACCAGATGATTCCTTAAATTTTTCTAAGTTATATTGCTCCCACAAAACCTTGTCTTGATCCTGTAGGAAATTAAAAAATGCCTTCGAGACACCACAATTGTGGCACTTGAAGACAAGTCCTGTCTTGGTACTAAAAAGGTATCCCCTTGCTTTCGACTTCCGCTTGGCAGAGTCACCGCAGTAAGGACACCTGAAATTATAGAGACCTGATTTTTTTGTACTAAAGTTCTGTAGCCTAGCTGATAGCTGTGCGACGTACTGTAGGTCTAGGTAATTCATAGACATCCAGTATACTCACATCTGGTGGAGGTGTCAAGGACTTTAAAAACTTCTGTCCTATTGGACTGACCACAAAGGATACTATGGTTAGACCACCAAAGATGCTCCACATCTTCTTCTCCATCAAACGGAGTCTATCATCTACCTTGCGAATATCTCTCTCACATCCCTTCTTAATTTCTTCAGCCTTGCGGTTAACCTCTCGATGAACCGAGTCAACTTTCTCGAATAATACGGCATCTATCCTATCTTGCTTATCTAATTTCTCATTGTGGACAGCAAGTAGCTGTCCCATCTTCATCGAATTGTCTTGGAGAGTATCTACTACTTTCTCCAGTCGCTCTAGAATAGCAGCGTTAATACTCTCAGCCATTATCAGTTCTTAACTGCGAAATCTACTGCCTTCAGATATGTTTCAGGAGAGAAGTTCAACATCTGACGGAACTTGATCTGATTAGCAGGATCAAGGTTACCATATACATCTGTTACTCTCTTAGCAGAATAAGTATCAAGCTTCATTGTCTTGTCACCTACTGCGATGTCAGCAAAACCTTGCTCATCACCAACCTTCTTATCCACTAGAGCTACTGCTGTATCAAGTACATCAACTTCAACAGACTCTTTCTTTAATTTCTTTGTTTGATCGGATGCCTTCTTCTTAAAGTCAGAGAGACGTGCCTTCATAAGAGTGTCCATTTCCTTAGTCTTGGACTGCATCTTACTCTTAGCTTCGTCACGCTTTTTCTGTAGACCCTTTTGTCTACTCAACTTCTTTTGTTGAGCGATTTGCTTCTGAGCTCTTTCAGTCTCAGTTGCTGCTTCAGTAATTTTTTTAGATTCTTCAGACATTTTTTTGTTGCGACCTGACATAATACGGGAGACTAATTTACGACCAGCCTTTGTACGACCGTCATATTTTGCCCCATTGTTCTTCTTATATTTAGAACGGTTCTTTTTTCCAACTATAATATGAGCAGGTGGCAGAGCAATCTGGCTACCGTCTCCAGCTGAATTGATTGGTGCGTCCTCATTCATAGCAGTATGAGTTCTTCTAAGGTATATGTATCTAAGTAAGGATCGTCAAGTTCCTCAGGGAGGTAATTGAGATACTTTAAGAACGACTTTAACATACTCCAATACTTTGCGTCAATCTTATGAAAGAGCATTGGAGTGGATGCTTCACCAAATACATTCTGTAACACTATAATATGGTTAAGAATTAGGTGAGTCTTTAACTCTCCTGACTTCTCATATCTCTTCAACAAACGTTTTATATATTTAAAACGCTTCAAATCCTCAAGGAAGTCGTCGTAAGTTATTCCTTGAGGATTTTCGTAGTTTTTAGAAGCGAATAGAAGGAAGTTGTCATCATTTAGAAATTCAAATTTCATCCCTCGGTCAAAATTATGCGAATGTAATTGACTTAGCCGCAGAAGTTACTTCTTCAGCACCACCAGCAGATGTTATTTTAACACGATACTCATATCCGTCAAGTGCTGCTTTAGTACCTGCGGTAATTGTGAGTGCTGTTGCTGCTCCTGAAGTTACACTAGCTGCTACTCCAGTGTTACCATATACTCCACCGTCTAGTGAAGATGTGATGTTAACCCAACGAAGTCCTGTTGCAGTCTTACGTTGCCACTGTGTGCTAAGTGCTGATGAGTCACTTGATGCAGCAGTAACTGTAAGTGCACTAGTAGTAACGGGGTCACTAAGACCTGTTAGTGCTACTAGATCTTGACTGAATGTGATAGCAGTTGCTGCGTCAGCTACTACACTATCATCACTCTGTGTCTCGTCTGCGTTTGCTTCTGGATCTGTTAGAGGAACAAGAAGTTCTGATTTATAGCGTGTATTACCAGCAGTATCGGTATAGGTGATGTAGTTCCACCAACCTGGTCCAGTGAGTCCACGCTCTTGGTTCTCACTAAGTGCTGCTTCTGTCTCGTCAACGAAGACCACAGTAGAACCACTAGCGTCTGCTACGACGGTAGTTTCAACCTTAGTCTTATTGGCGTTACTGTCAGTATCTCCGTAAAGTGACATTGTTCTGATTACCTGTTTGTTAGTATTTATCTAATATTATAACCTTCAACTTCACCTGAAGCGTTAGCTACAGATAGTAGTTGGTTACGCAATCCTCGTTTGGTTGCTGCACTGTGCTCTCTTACTTCATCAGTTACTAGTTTATTAACACGATCTGCTTCAGATGCATCAACATCTAACCACTGTCCTGTCTTAAGAATGACATCAACGTCAGCCTTTTCAATAGTATCAGATGCAGTTGCTGTAGTAAGTTCTAACTTAAGTTCTTCTTTAGATTCATCATCGAATCCAGCACCTGCTCCTCCAATAGGAATGAGTATTTGATATACTCCTCCGTACTTGTCAAGAGTTACTTGGAATATAGCCCCTCTATGATCCACATTATCTCCATTACTGTCCTTGATTTGGGCTGTAGGAGTCTTTAGATACTTTCCAGGAGAATTAATTCTGACTCGATCGATTTCACCCTTCTCGTCATAGTTCCCTTGGAAGTATTTTATGGTACCATCAGATTGAGGCACTTGGGTAATTGAGTGTCCATCCTTTTTCAGGTCAAACTTAGGTACCCAATCGTTACGATCTTCTGCCATTGCAATACACAAACTATTGTCTGTGGCTATTTATAAAAGTTTTATTATGACTCAAGTAATGCTTTAGCTACTGCTGCCACGAGTTCATCATCAACTTTGTTCTCTGTCTTAGCTGCTGCTTTCTTCAGCAACTTGATCAGGAAGTCTTTGATCACTGAATCAAGATCCTCTGGAATCTTATCTACCGCTTTGTTAATGATGCTGATAGCGATAGGCATTAAAAAATTAATCATTTCAAGTATTGAAGTTAGATTTATTTAGGCTTACAGTCGGGTACGGATTTACCTCCCTTCATCTTTGTTCCTGTTGCCTTATATCCTTTCCAACAAGATGCCTTCTTGGGATCCTTACCTATATTTTTCCTTGCGGTAGCTAGTGTTGCCTCCATTGCAATCGATTCTTTCATCTTAGGAAGCAAACGTTTCTTTGCCTTCTTCTTCATTATATCTTTAGGATTTAAAGAATTGCCTTTCTTATCATATCCATAGGTAGAATCTTCTTTCTTCATCGCTTTCTTGATGGCTTTGTCCTTAGAACCAAAGTACTCTGCCTTGCCTGATTCTACTTTACCATCTCCATCGTGGTCTTTCTTTGCTTTCTTTGCTTTCTTTTTATCATAAGATTCTGTTGCTACCTTCTGCTTCATCTCTTTCTGTTTCTTTGCTTTCTTCTTCTTTAACTCCTTCGGATCATCCGTGTCGGAATTGATCTCAGGCATAACCTCCACCTCTGAGGTATCCTCAGACTTTAGTTCCTGTCTTAGTTGATAGAATGTTTTCATAGGACTGAGTATTCTTCTAGGTCTTTTACCCAAGATCGAAAGATCTTGTTGTTTTCTGCTAGTGCTATTATATAGTTAGGTCCACGGCGAATTACCTTACCAACCTTATTATTGGTAGTGTTCTTCACCCAGTCTCCTTCGCAAAAGACCTGATCGTGACGGAAGTCTTCTTGTACTTCACGTTCAAATCTTTCCTGTATATTGGTACGGAACTGTTTAAAGGATTTCATTTCTTCTTTTTATCGAAGTCGTGTATATTTTCTGACCCACCCACAGAAAATGGATTGTACTTGCTAGTAGCTATCTTGTACATTTTCTCGTGAACGGTTTCGTTTATTTGATCTTCATAGTCTAGACCATCGTCTTCCCATTCTTCGATCGGTTTGTCTGTTGCTATAGGCATAAGGTCCAAGGGGTTATCGTGGAACCAAGGATCATAATGAATTCTTGGTAAGGTCATTAGTCTTTCCAACCACCAGCTTTTAGCCAGTTGTTGTAGTGAGGGTTGTCCCAGTTGTCACTAATCTCATAGGAAGGAATTACAACCTCTTGGATGTATCTCCTATTCTCTTCTACAAGTTTAACCTTAGTATCTATTTGTGCACCCCACCAAACTGCTGCACCTACTTGTGCTGCTAAGAATGTGAGTAATGGGATTGGTAAATTTTTCATTTTTTCTTCGCTCTTTTTTTAATGTTCATTAATTTTTTCTTTGCAGGAGGAGGTGTGTCATCATATCTATAGTTAGATGTTGGATTATTAACCAACGGATCTGTTTCAACAATCTCAGAGAGATTGTCACTTAGATTGAACACAAATTCTTCACTGGCATCAGAGTTACTACCCTGAAACTCAGTCATCCTTGCTTCTTTTTCTTCCTGTGATACATCATCTACTGTGTAGCGATCCCACATCTTTCCACCGTAGCCACACGTGCCACGCTTCTCCCTCTTCTCACAAAGACGACAGTATTTTTCACCAGTCTTCTTCTTAGCTGGAGGGCACTTAAATTCAGAAAGTTTCTTCATTTAAAATTAGAGGGTAAGTTGCTCTTAATCTCATTCATCAGTTTCTTACATTCACCATCGCTTAATGCTCTGGGAATTCCTTGACGAAATGCTGCAAAGTCTTCAGCAAATGCTGCACGTCTCATCTTAGTACCAGAGATTGCAAACGTATCACCGTCTGCATCACGATTACCAGAAGAAACAATGTCGAGTTTTCTGAAGTAATAGTCCTTGCCATTATATTTATGAATCCACGCAAATGCAGCAACACGATCCGACCCAACAACTAGTGTTGCATCCTCATAACCTGCTTCTTGTATGTCCTGTAAGCATTCGATCACAGATTTTTGTGCACCGACGATGTTCTTAGCATAGCTAGGGAACATTTTCTTCATCCACTTGACTTTATTTGCTGGTATTAGTGGATTTTTACCACTTTTATCTTGCGACTTTGATGTATAGATCCTCCAGTCACATTTAGAAGCTGCTGTTTTGACCCCTTTTATGTTCTCTTCGTGTCCTATGGTGGGTGGTTGGAACCTACCAAAGGTAAAGAAGCAACAATCATATAATTTTTCTAACGCCATTGCTTCTGAATAGTAAAGTTGTTGTATGCAAACTCAAGACGGTTGACCAGTTTGATCATATCACCATCTTGGTGTAGTACATAACCCTCAGGTGTAGTAACCTTGTATCCCTTCTCAGTTTCTACGTAAGTTCTGAATCTCTCTAGGTGATCTAGCTTGTCTATGATAAATTGTTTGACATCTTGGATCTCTTTATAGAGTTTCAACAACTGTGTAAAGTTAATTTCATTCTTGTCTAGGTACACTTCACTATCAAATACTAACTTACGCTTAACTGCAAGTGTCTTAGGAGTCTTGATCTTAGCAAGTTCCTTCTTCATCTTCTCGTGATAGAACTCTATCAAGTTATCAAGTGCTTGACGTGGATTACCTATGGCCATACCTTGACGTACCTGACTATTAAAGAACTGCTTGAGGTAACTAGCAACGTGCCACTTAGAATCACCAGTTGTCCCCACGTTTTCCACAATATTATCGAGGAATTCCCCACAGTTTCCACAGAGGTGATCTATCCTTTGAATATATTGCTCGAAAGTGGTACATTCTTGAGCCGTAAGGGTCACTTCGTTGATAGGAGTGTCGTTAGATATGACTGCTACTTCACTAGCACGTGAGAATGTCTTGATAGGAGCACCAGCCATTGCTTGCATCTCTCCAAAAGTAGTGCCACTGTAATGCGTATGGAATACTACACCAATCTTTGATTGCTTGACCTCTTTACCTATGTCGTGTTCCTGAGGTATTCCGTACGTAATAGTATTGGGTCTAAACGTATATAATTTCTCACCATCTACAGTCTCAGTCTTTAGAGTACTGTCTGTGTATAGTAAATCTCCTTGTACAACTCCTCTAATGTTCAACTTACTGAAGTAACGTAGAGAATACTTTAACTTCTCTGCTAAATCTCCCTCATAATATACATCAACATCCTCCTCTGTGTAGCAAACCTTAGGTGCAGTCTTAGCAAAGACAGACTTAGTACCCACAAAGAACATACCACTGTTAGGATCAGTACCACATACTACAGATGGTGCACCATCCCACTTGGTTTGTAAGAATCCTTTCGCATCAGCAGTCTTACCAAGCATCTTATATAATTCTTTCAGGAAAGCAACAGACGCAGCACAACCATCAGAACCATAGTTCAACATTTCATCTTCTAAGTGTTCAAGGTGTTTGAGTTGCTTTACATTAGCCATTATCGTGTGCGTCCTCCTCCGAATCACCTGGGAATTTGGTCATAATGCTTTCACCTTTCATCTTGTATCCTGATTGTAGCTTGTCTGGATACACACGATCTGGATCTGCTTTACTTCCCTTGTCAGATGTGTTTCTGATGTTAAAAGCCATATCCAATAGAGGTGTCTTTAAGTTTATATTAACACGTTTTGCCCCTCCTGTGTTACCACCGTATGCCACTTTGACATTTGACGCAACGGAGGCAGCATTTAAAAATCTCTCATCAATTTCTAGATGATGTATGTGTCCACCGTGTAGATGGACATAATGATATCCCCAACCAAGAGATCCTTTAATCAATTCCTTAAGTAAGTTACGGTCATAGCTAGGAGCAGTATCAATCTCGTGGAACTCACGACTGCCAGATTGAAAAGCATTAAAAGTTTCGCAGAGTAAATCTTGCTTTAAACCAAATGTATCAATCAATGCTAGACCTGCTTCAGTGGTGATACTACCTGCTTTAACTTGATCTACAGGGAACACGTTGGTCTTAAGACCTAGGTTAGATAGGTTTGTGGTACCACTTGTCTTTAGTGACAGATATGTTTTCCTTTCTTGCTCCCCCTTACACTTTGTCACCAGTGTTACGTCAGTAACAGTTGCACCAATATTATATCCTTTAGTTGGTGAAGCACCACCTATCTGCCAATGACCATTAACAATTTTCATTGGTCTTTTCTTGTTCTCAGCACCTTCAGGTACTACTCTCAATGCTGTACACTTCTCTAGACCATAATGATCTACAAGACCAAAGATAAAATTTCTATACTTATTATTCTTTAGATCATCTGGATTCTCAATCCAATCATTAAGCAAGTTCTCCATCTCTCTTTCAAAGAGACCACCTTGGTTTGCTGCTCCTCTATTTCCTCTACTACCATTACCAAAGTCAGGTTGTAAATTTTTGATCTTCAACTGATTTTTAATTTCTCTGATCGTAAAAGTTCCTACTAGCTGTCTGCTAATCTTACATACACTTTTATTACTTGGATCAAATGCAATAGGATCTGGCAGTATGTTTCCATACTTCTCTGTTAATACATTAAACAACCTAAGGGCTTCAGCAGCACGGACTGTATCCATATGCTTCACTGCTTTACCTGCTTCTTCAAATGTTTTTGGTATTACATTGTATGCCATACCAGTATTTAGAGTATTATTCTTCTATATCATACTCGATAACTATCTTTTTGCTTTTTCTTCCGACACTATTTGAAGTGTCCACTCTCTCAACAGTACCACCTAGTTCAGCAGCAATACATAAGATCTCAGCAATGAGTTCTCCTTTGTCTACTGCATTAAAACTGTCTGCGATTTCTTCTTCAGGTCTTGGAAGATCTTCCTCCTTAGGTCTTAGTTT
>PYIK01019521.1_pt1 | contig 23200 bp, 8 predicted proteins | sample 3578011 | NCBI WGS metagenome assembly PYIK01 (sample SAMN08408022, study PRJNA431606) | Marine metagenome isolate SA_KN192-05_S13_70m, whole genome shotgun... | biome: marine; feature: oceanic pelagic zone; material: water; isolation source: 70 m water sample, 0.2-0.8 um fraction ... | reverse complement strand
CGGCTGAATCGTCGTAACCAAAGAATCCAACCTTTGCCGAAGCGTCGTAATATCTGAATTCAACTCCTCTGTCCTTGTTGTCATCTGAACCTGGAGCAGTATCACCACCAAGAGTGATAATAGGATCATCCAACGTAGTGATTGTTGAATTAATTGTTGTAGTCGTTCCATCTACCTGTAAATCCCCCATTATCTGAACTTTACCAGCTACTGCTCTATCATCACCAGGATCTAGGATCATGGTAGCAGCAGAGGAAGCAATGTAATCCCCTTGGAAGTACATGTCTTCTACTTGTACTTTACCAGCAGCATCTGATGCAGTAATTGTAACTGTATTTTCTGCAGTTACTACAACACCACTAGCACCAGTACCAGCATTGGTTGCTAAAATACTTAATGTTCTAGCAGAAGATGAGTCCTGTGTAGTCTGGAATGTTAGATTACCATCTCCAGTCTTGTCTAGAGTTTGTGCAACCCCTCCGTCGAAGGTAATGTCTGCATCACTAAAATAAAGTCTTGCGTTAATATCAACTTCTCCAGCACCACCATCGCCAGTGTTATTAGCACCAAACAGAAGATTACCTGAAGTGTCATTAACCTTTATATAATTTAATTTATTTAAACCTCTATATCCCGTAGTCGCAGTTAGTTCTTGATCTAGATCAAAATGCTCTACAGCATTTCCATCAGCAAAGGATATTCTACTATTTTGTAATTGATCATTATCAATAGCACCAAGAGACATTGTAACATGACCTGCTGCAGATACATCAAAGTCTTCTTGATCAAATGAAGCAAGTCCTTTTTGTGGTGATGCACTCGCACCAAGATGTCTCCACGATCCAGCATCACTTGTATCTGAATGAGTTGGAGCACCAGCACCAGCAGCAATTCCTGCTATTGCTTGATAAAGTTTTGATGCGTTAGTGATTTGATTACCACGAACATAAGTCGTTGCTGCATCATAAGCAAGTGCTGTTGTACCTTGTGTAGCAGTAGCGATAGGTACATTTGTCGCAGATGTTAAACGACCTCTATCATCAACTGAAAACTTAACTGCGTTTACAGTTTCAGTTCCAAAAGGTTCGCTATTACTACCAACACCAGATACTGATGTTAATGATTCGGTGTTGTAATCTCCATTAACTACTGCAGTAGTTGCAAGATCTAAAGTGGGATTACCAGCAAGACCCCCACCATTGTTTACATTAATTTTACCAGCAGTTCCCGTAATTGTACGGGTTGCCATTGTGTTCGAAGCAGTTCTAGAAATAAAACCTGTAGTAGTAAGACCTGCTAGAGCAACTAAATCTAAATCATATGCTTGTGCAGATGAACCTTCTACAGTTCCATTTAAATTATAATCAGCAAGAGTTGTTGGGTTTGAAGCATTTATAACTCTACCTTTAGCGTCAACAGTAACTTTTGTATATGTTCCGTTAGCAGAATCCGTATTATCGTGGTGAGGTAAACTAGATAATAAATCTAAAGTTGCTGAAATAGAAATATTTTCAGATCCATCAAAAATTTGAGAACCACCAACATCACCAATTAACTGTATCTGTCTAGAACTTGCTAATCTAGATGCTGTTGAAGCATTACCAATAACTGTAGCGGTAACCGTTGCAGCAGAAAAATTACCGTCATTATCTCTTTGTACTAGAGTATTTGCCGTGTTTGAGGTTGACTCGATTGGGCGTTCATATCTAAGGGTATTCCATGGGGTGACACCATCACCTATCTTAAAACGACCTGTATCAAGTTCGATACCAAGTTCGCCTTGAGCGAGGATAGGGTTAGAGTTTTGCCATTCTTGCCCATTACCACGTCTTAATTGAATTCTATTTGCCATTTTTTACGACAACTCTATGAGAACATGCTTCCAAGTTATTTATGCCATTAAAAAAGGAGACTAATGTCTCCTTCTTTTTATTTGATATCAAAGAAGAATGTTTGTGTTAATCTACTTGTTTCTATCGTGTTACCAAAACCAGGCAGAATACTACTATGATCCAACACTTTGCCACGATATAGAACCAGTCTGTTGTAAACATTTCCTGCACCCATATCTAAAATTGAACCATGATTGAACTCTTCAAATGATGTCGTTGGGTTCATATCATGATCCAAATAATATTGGTAACACTTTTCCCTAGACAGATAGACAGCAGTTCCAGCATCATGATTAGGATTGGGAGTCAGATATAATACTCCTGACCACTCTCCTTGATCTTCTTCTGGACTATCTCTGTGAATCCAAGTTTCTGTTCCTTCTTGGCATGATTGAAACTGAAAACTAGCCTGTGTCCAATCCCATACTATCTCTCCTCCGAGAATAGTCTTTATTTTGGTCTCTACCTCTGTCTGATGATCACCAACCAAAGCCGAAGATGTTCTAGCACCTGGCACAGATTCTTGAATCAAATCAAAATCTAAGGATAAGGCATCAGACCTTACCCTGTCTGGATCATCTAAAAAATTATCTATTATAATAAAATTAAGATCCATTCTTTTTATGTTGTAAGGTTATCAATCTCTGCGGATTCACTTGCTACATCATCAGCAGGAATATCTGGAGTAGGAACTCCAGTTGGAGGATTGTCCTGATAATATTCTAATGCCTCAATAGCACCTTGTAGTTTCAAAGCAACTACTTCATTTTGTTTAATTTTTTCTGACAACTGCTTATTTTCTTCAATTGCCGTATTGAAACGCTCCCTAAATTGTTGGAGCATCGTTTCTTGGGACACCTTTTCTACAGGTGCGGTTGCATCATCTGTCATTTTTTGTCTTGGACTAACGTTAGTAAAAGTGATTTGATCTCACTCATTTCTGATTTTAACTCAGAAACCTCATTTTGTAAAGCTCGCTTATCAGCTGCTTCTTTTTGCCTCTTATTGTAAGATGCCATATATTTATCATATTCATCTTGGTTATCTTTTACGATAGCAGTAGAGGTTACATCCCTGTAAAGACCATCCTTTCCCTCCACGGGAATTAACTCTGGCAAATCATCTTTAATCGAAGTCATGGATATTCTCTGATCCTCCTACAGCAAATGGGTTGTATTTTGCTCTTGCCATTCTATATGCTTTCTCGTGCATAGTTACAATTTCCTCCGCATCTTTTTCAAATTCAGGTGAAGACTCATGCCGTGAAGCATAAGTATCACTTTCAAACCAGTCATCTGCTACTTCTTCTTCGGGTCTTGGGTTTTCTTCTAATTCAATCATTTTTTCAGGGGGTGCATATTTATTACTGCCATTTGCTATTGGCATAGAATCATGTGGATGTGGTTTATTATCCTCTATCATTATGTTGCAAGTGCAATAGCACGAAGGTCAGCGATTAACGGAACCCTTGCTTGGTTAGAAGATCTTAGAACTATCTTAAGTTGGAATGCATTAAAGTTTAAACCACTTACTTCGTAGTAATAATCCTTCCAAAGAATTTCTTCACTAGGAGAATCATCATACTGAAGAGGTTTATCCATTTGTGTCCAACCGATAGAATCGATATCATCACCAGTTCCAGTGCTAAATGCTCTGTAGTAAATTCTAACATCTGCCTCTGGTGGACGAGACATTTGGAAATCAACTCTAATTGATCTAGACTCTCTAATTAAACGAGCAAGTCTTGTAATATATACACAATCATTTTGATCGCCTAATGGTAGAAGAGAAACATCTTGTGATGTGTCAATTGCACTTTGCTGACCGTATGGAGAAGAACCACCTGGCCAAGCATTGATTCTATTAGATGTTGTAATCAACGAACATCTATCTAAGTCAACAACAGGAGAAAGTGTTGATTTTGTTGTAGACAAATCAATGAGCATAGTCAATGATTTTTGACCATCTAATTTAGCATTCTCATTAACTTCAGAACAAACCATCTTAGGATCTGGGAAGAAGTTTAGATCGTTCAATGTTACTGCTTCATAAGTACCATCATTAACAAATGATGATTGATCAACAACAGCACTTCCATTACCAATAGATGTTGCTGTAGTTGTATTAATTCTAGCAGTAATATCTGTTTCAGGCAAATTCATTACAGAAATAGTAGGAGTTAGAGTCTCAAACTGTGTATTCTGAGAAGCATAAATTTGATTTCCACCAGCACGAATACCATTGTTTGCTACACCATTAAGATGAAGCATATAAGTATCCAACCAAGGACAAGATATACTTGTATGAGTCTTATTAATATCGATTAGAGGAATACCATCAAGACTATAACATTCAACAATTGCTCCAGATGCATGTGTTGTATCAGTAGTTCCGTTAGTACCCCTACCAGAGGTAGAAACAGTAATGGTTTTACCATCACTAGAAATAGCATTGTATGTTATAATCTCATCATTAATCTTAACGTATCCTGGATTTGCATTACTAATTGCAGCACCATTTACAACTTGATGGAATAAACTTGCGTTCTCCACAGTGATTGATGTTGCCGCTGCTGCTAATGCACTTGTTAAGGATGTATTAGCAATTTCAGAAATCGCACCTTCAACTTTAACATTGTTTGTACGTTGATGCATACCATGATTTCTATGATAGACAAGAATTTCTTTCTCATCACTTGCATAGGTAGGTGCAGTAGAAAGATATGCACCGTAAGAATCACCACTTTCAGTAGAAGAAGTTACAGTTGCAGACCAACCACCAGCCTCATTTATAGTCTCAGTATTAGTAAATGCACCAGTAATATAATGAAGTACCAATGCATTAGATCCATTCCAAGTCTTAACAATACCAACAGATCCAGATGTCGCACCAGTAACTGTATCTCCAACAGCAAGAGTTCCAGATGCACTACCAACAACCTGAGTAGCAAGTGCTTCAGAAGATCTTAGAAGGAAAGTAGAAGACGTTCCTTGTAACCAATTACCAGATGCATCAGTTACTGTAATAGTATCTGCAGCAGAGTTGGATGTTGTAGAAGAAACTACAGTTGCTGCAGCATTTGAAGTAAGTTGTATTATACGAGCACCAATACTAAATGTGTATTGAGAAGCAGATGGACCAGTAGAAAGGACAAGTTTTGGTTTGATAGTCTGAATTGGATTATCAATTAACCTGTGTATACCACCATTACCTTTACCTTGTGGTGTGTTGTTAAGAGCAACAGTTCCAGATGTTTCAGTAAAGTTTGCACGATATACAGTAAACTTCAAATCTTCATACTGATCAGCAGTCCACGTAGATGCGTTCTGTGATTTGAACAAAACACCAGCATAAGGTTGTGCAGAGATTGTTCTATTACCACTTATATCAACATCACCCATTCTAGAAATCCAGACCTTATATTCATTAGAGTCTGACAGAAGAACAAAACAATATTCAACAGAAGACTTAATGTATACAGGTGCTTTGAATGTAAACTTAGTAGGAACAGCAGCACTTTCTGAAATTTCTACCTGATCAGGTGTTATAGTAGTATCAGAGAAAGGAAGAATTGTCTTTGTAGGATAACCATTTTCCATTGTTCTGATTTGCATCGAGATTGGAATATTATCATCCTTTGTGTTAAAGAAGATTTCAACACTTGAAAGGAATGTACCACCTTCTTCCTCAACAATAAATGATTGAGCAAGAGGGTCATACCAACCAATCTGACGTGTTTCAGTTCTAGTTGTTTCTACAACTCTATCTTCAGAAACAGTATCTCTAACAATTTCAGCATTACGAATTGCCAAAACATTTTCCTGAACAGTTTGTAATGTACCAGTTGCTGCATATGTAGTATCAGCAGATGAATCTACTGCACCAATTGCTTTACTATTTGAATCAGATGTTGTGAATCTAAACGAACGAGTACCTGTTGCCCAACGTGGATTAGCATCGTTCTTAGGAGAAGGAACAAAGAATGTACCTTGTAGGTTACCAACATTATCAGTTAGAAGACGACGATCTTGAACAACTGCTCTAGCACCAGAAGTCTGACCAACTAAAATTTCTCCAACTTGCATATTACCAAAGTAATCTGGTGATACAGTTTCAGATATAGCAGTTATATCATGATTTAGAAGTGCTGTTTGAGAAGCATATGATGTAGGAAGAACTTCTGTACCTTTACCATAAGGATTAGTCTTATATCCATCATCAGGAGCAATAACTTTCAACTGACAACCTGAAGTTTCTCCAAGTACAGTTTCACCAACAACAAATGGAGTCTCATTAGTACGAGCATCAGTTGCAGAGTTCTTAATAAGTTCAATTACTTTAGGAGTAAGGTAATTAGTTACATCAACACCATCAAAGAATGCATACATTCTTGTGCGTGGTTTCAATCTATCAACATTAAAACCAATATTACGAGATCTAATCCAAGGAATAGCACTTCTAGAAAGAACACTATCTCCTAAAGATCTACGCTCAATCTTAGGAACAACCCTAGAACGAATACCCTGACGTGCTTGATTGTTTACAACACGGAATGTACGACGTTCATGTAGATAGAATAGACCTTGACGACGCTGACCATGACCAAGAGAACCTAACTGACGACCAACACCAAATGTACCTGAAGCAGATCTATTTCGAGAAGTTGATTGTAATGTTTCACCAGTCCAGTTAGTCTGCCAAGAACCCCATTGAACAGGTGCAAAACCATTTTGATCAACACCCATATCTTGAGAAACACTTGAGAAGTCACCTTCAATATTTTCAACACGAGCAGGAACACGTTCGATATCAATCCAATCGTCAGATGCAGGTGTTAAGTCAATACGACCAATGAAAGTAAACACGTTAAATGGGTTTACATTTTCTGTCCTAGATGCATATGGTTGAGTAATAAGTGCAACATCTTCATAAGGTAACATCAATACATTACCATCAGTCTTCACAATATTTGTGGAATCTGTTGCATTATACTGAAGTCCTACGTTTGTTGTGTAATGTTGTGGACGTAGTTGACCCTCTTTAAAGTCAAGAGAACACTTGTAATCTGGATGTAGAATATCACCAGTTGTATGATCTGTAAAATCATCTACAACATAACCATTCTTCAAACGATCAAATCCATTCTCGTCATAAGTCTTGGTGTTTTCTGCTTGAGATTCAAGCATTGAAAGTGAAGTATAGTATTCAACATGAGTAAGTCTTTGCTCAAGATCACCAATATCTTTCATCGTATATCTTCTAATTACTTCTGTAGAAATAATAATGTCTCTTTCTGGATCAAATACATATGGTTTGTACTCAATACTTGCCAAAAGCATGGCATTTTCAACCCTTGGAGGTGGGATGAGAAAATAACCAGATACACCTTTGCTTATAATTAATCGACCATCATGTGAGAGATATAATTTATCAATTCTTGGAAGATACCATGCATAGTCTGCTCTAAACGAAGAGTTAACCTTCATAATATCAAAGATGGTTGAACCATTAGTACCACCAGTAGTATCAAATACCCTAGAAACAAAATCAAAAGTACTACAATTGACATAGTAAGGATCACTTACAGTTCCAGAACCATTTCTCAATTCTTTAACAGCAGGACGGAAATCGATCTGATCTCTAATATACTTAATAGAACCATCCATCTTGAAGTTAGGAATCTCCTTATAAAGAATACCACTATAAGATTGTGCTGAGAAATAATCACCAGATGCTTCATGGGCGAAGAAGTCAAAAATTACAAGTAACCTTCTTGTAGGTGCTACAGTAGAAGGAAGACGAATTAGTTTTGATACATCATAGAAGTTTGTTTTTTGTCCTGACTCAAGAGAAAACTGATCAGTAATAACTTTACTTCCTGCAAAAATAGAACCCTCAGTATCATCAATAATACCTGTGATAGCATCTCCAGCAGTATTTTCACCAGTAATAGATTCTCCTGTAATGAATGGAATATCATTAAGACCAACATAATATAGTTTTAAATCTGCGTTAGAGAATGAAATAACTCGACCTCTAGCACCAGAAGTTTTACCAATTATTAATGTACTTGCAGCAAAGAATACTGATTCAGTAAGAACAACATATGGTGCAGATGCATCATTATCATCATATGATTCGTATATTGCATGAATATTATAAACATCATTAACACCAAACGAAATATCTAAATCTTCAACTCTAGTTCCATAAAGAGTACTGTAAGTAAGACCTGTTGGTTGTGTATCTACATCTATGTCAGTTTTAATGACTTTCAGTGTCCTCATCTTAGCAGCAGTCTTGATCTTTTTAGCAACAGTATTCTTAGAAACTAATGCTGTAAGAGTTACTGTAGCAATACCAGTAAGACCACTAATTGAGAAAGACTGATTATCAGAACCAAAAGATGTTGATAGTACACCAGCATCTACCTGTGCATCAATATCTACGTTCTCTCCATCAGTAAATAATGAAGAAGTTCCCTTATCAATAATTGTAAGAATATAATTATCACCAGATAATGCACCAAATGCTTCAGTCTCAGGAAGAGTAAATGTAATAGAACCTGAAGTTACAGTCTTGGATGCAAAGTTTCTAAAGACAAAGAATGATTCATCAGACAAAGACTTCATCGTATCTTCTGGAAGGTCAAAAGAAAGTTCTCCGTTCTGGTAATCTTTCTGGAAGATGAACGGACGTAATCTAACTAATTCGCTATATTGACCAGCAGTAACTGTACCAACCTTCAAAGTATTATCAATTCTAGTAGTCTGATCACTATAATCGAAGACTGCATCTGCCGCTAAAACTGTAGACTTTCTATTTCCAGAAGTTGTTGCAATAGCAGTAGGATCAACTCTCTTAACACGAAGAGTATTTGTACCTTCCAAATCAGAAAGTGTTGGGGTCACTACATCACCTGGTCTCAAATCCTTTTCAAATCTTGTACGGAAACCAGTAATATCTTCACGACCAACACTAGCAACATCAAAAGTTGCATTACCACCACCACCGCTAATCGTAATGGTTTCGTCAATATCGTAACCAGATCCAGGATTGTTAACCGTCACCCCTGTAACTGCACCTGCTGAGACAGTAATATCAACTGTTAGGCTGCTACCATTACCACCAGTAGTGGCAACACCTGTAGCATTTGAATATCCACTACCACCAACGATAGTATCTACAATAAGAACATCACCAGTTGTTTCATCAATATTTACTGTAGAAGATTCAATAGGACGAGAATCGTTAAGAATCCAGTTTGCACCAAATCTAACAGCACTAGAACCATCAAGACCAAAGGAAGATCTAACATCACTTAATTGATAAGTATGTGCTGCCTCTAAGGTTCCAGAATCTCTATTATTAACAGACAAAATTTCACCATTAGTGAAACTACCACTTACATGCTCAATATAGATGTAATGTGTATTATTTCCAGTATCTGCAATATAACCTGTTGCACCAGAAGTTTTACCAATAATTTTAGTACCTGCAGTATAAGTTACTGGACTTGAAATATTCAGAACTGTAAACATCTGAACATCAAAGAACCAAAGATCGTAAACACCACCATTAATAGATGGTTCGATTCCAAATGGTGATGTTGCAGCTAAAGCACTGCTAGATTTTTGTAACTGAACTACTCTACATCTACCAATTCTATTAGCACCTGACTTTACAGAAGACGTTGCATTTGGTGCCCAATCATCATAAAGATTTAGAGTTTGATATGCATCACTAACACCATCTCCAGATATTTCTGGCCAACCATGAACATCATAGACCTTTACAAAATTACCAAGATTGAAGTTAATAATACCATTTTCACGAGTTTCAAAATCTCTTGGTTTATCCACATCAAGATATCGTGGACTGATAAAGTTAGTTCTATATCCTCTAATATATGCTTTACCAGGAGAAACCTCAATTGCTAATTTAGCGTCATCTGCGGGATTACCTTGATCGGAGTCTTGTCCTTTAACATAAACACCATTATTAAATCCATCATTAAGATGCTCTCGCATTGTAACGTTAAATGTATCAATTACATAATCACCAGACTCTTCATAAGTTCTACGAGCCAGTGATTTTTCTAACTCACTATATTCAGTTCTCTCTACAAAATTTTCTACTCTACTATTGTTAATTCTTAAAAGTTCAATGAAGTCTTTATCCGCTTCATCACTAATTAATCGTTTTACAAACTGTGTTTGAATCTTAAATCTATGAGCACCTGGTGCAGAATAGTTTGAAGTTCCTGCAGCATTATCATTCAGAGATTCATCATCTTCAGGAGTAACAATAGATTCTAAAATCTCAAGACCTACTCTGTAAGAAGGATTACTACCATATTGATCAAGAATCAAATACTTGTCTGAGACATTTACAAAATGACCTCTAATATAATAAACACCTTCACTAATATATGCAGTAGAACCTACAGCAACAGCGTTAACAGGAAGAAGTTGTGCAAAAGGAGTTCCAATTTCAATCAGAGTAGAACCAAATGTAATTTCTTTATCTGTAATTAACTGCTCATTAATTTGGAATGTTTTTAAACCAGTATCAGATGTAGTATCACCAGAATCGATGTACTTAACATATAATGTAATGTACCCTCTTTCTGATTCTGAGGCAGAAATACTATATAAGACCTTTGCTTTAACACCTGTAGTTAGACCCTCAATAATGGTTCCATTTATTTGAGTTCTATAAGTTTCAACATCACTACCCAAGAAAGATTCTTGAACAAGAACTGCCTGTACATCCAAGTCATAACCTACTTGACCTGGAATAACCATTGCACCATCTTTAAATAGATGAGTACCAACAGACTCTACCTGATTCTGCAGAACACTCTGCATCGTACTGAGTTCTCTTGCCTGAATAGGAAATCCAGGGCGGAACAGCACCCGATAAAAATTCTTTTCTTTATCGAAGTCGTCGTAATACGGTGTTACGTTTAGATTAGTATTTTGTGCCATTAGAGTTAGAACTCGATTACGATTTTAATGTCTTCTACTTGGTCGTTTGCACGACTGATTGCTCTCCTATTATCTATATAAACAACCTGACCGCTATTTGGTTCAATTTCTGCTTTTGCATATCCACTAGTAAATCTCATACCCAAATCATACTCTGTGTTGTTAATAGTTCTTGAAGAAGAATTAGGAACAGCAGGAAAGTTTACGTCTGGTTGACCAGATGCACCTGAAGTTGCTCCACTTATAACGTTAGATCCATCAAACTCATTCTGTGTACCAGTAACTTCAGGGAAGATACCATCAACTGAGTTCTGATAGTATTTCAAAACTTTAGTTGTTGCATTCCATGAAATAACTCTTGCACGAGCAGTAACGTTGGTTCCTCCAACAACTCGTGTTTGCGTAATAATCTCGTCAGGAACATAGTTTCCTTGGAAAGTTGGAGAGAAAATAACTGCTTTTGTAGCAGAAACTGTCAAATCTGCAAGAAGTTCTGATGTACCAAATTTGAGTGGATTTGTTACCAATCCAATACGACGATAATCGTTATCAATAGGGAAGTCACCTGCACCCTCATCATATGAGAGTTTAGCATTAATCATTACACGGAAACCACCTAGTTCAATACTAGAATCAAATCCATGTCCATCTGGAGGTGGAATAACAACATCAACTTCTCCACTAGTACCTGTACCAATACCAGTAATAGCAGTAATACTAATTTGACCAAATGTATATCCTGTACCACCAGATGTTACAGTAGCAGAAGTAACCTTACCACCGTCAACAACGATAGAAACACGACCTCCAGTACCATCACCGTTAATAGAAACGTTATCATATGTTCCGTTATTATATCCAGAACCAGCAGCGTTTATAACAACAGTATCAATCTCTCCAGAAACAGCATTAGTCTTTACCGCAGTATTGGTAAAGACTGGCATGTAGTCATTAGAGAAGAATTTAAGGACTGAAGCAACAGGGATGGTGTACATATACTTCCAACGATATCCATCGCCAGTAGTAATAATAGAGGTACTAGTGCCAGTAGGCTCAACTGTAGAAGGTTTACCATTAGGATCAGAGGGTGAGGTACCATTATAGATGCATTTATATACTTGATATTGTGAATTCACAACAAAAAAGTCTGCATCGTATAGTTTAGTAGCACCAGAGGAAGCAGTTTTAGTTGGAGAATAGTTATGACGATACATGTCATAAGTAAATCCCAAACCACCAGTAGTTTCTTCGGGAGAAACCCAGTCAATTCTACGTACAACTTGTACCGTATCAGCAGCAAGAACTCTCTTAAGAGAGATCATATCATCATATGAGTTAGAAAACTCTGAAAATGAATCCACTGCTTGTGGGGGTGCGTTCTCATTATCCCAAGGTTGGGATCTTCCAATAAAAACATAAAGTCTATCTCGATTGGCACCAGCTGCAGAATCGCTCTGAGTTGCATCTGGTCCTTCAAGTGCTTTGATGAATTTCCTCGCTGAAAAAATTCTAAATTGATCAGTTAATAGGGCTGCCATGTCCTAGGTACTATTGTCCTCTTGTTTATTTATGCCTATTTGGAACGAACGGTTGATAAATACTCAATGCTCTTAATTCTATACTGTGCTCCGTTATTTCCAGAGACCTTTTCACCACCCATAATTGCATATCCAACAGCACCAGAACCTGTGGTATCTCCACCAGCATTAGTGAATGTAATTGTTGGGTGAATATCATATGAGTTGTCTACACTCTGCACATAACCATATCCACCATTTGTAATGGTAACTCCTGCAACTTGGTCGTTAGCAACTGTCATAGTAACTGTTCCTGTTGCCTGTATATCACCAATAGATTCAAATGCCACTGTTGGTATTGCGGAATAGTTTGTTCCTGCATTTTGAATTACAACATCAACAATCGTGCTATTCTCAGCAAATTTATATAGATATCCAGCTTCTCCAACATTAACATCACCAGTGTTGAATGCAGTGACATCCTTTAACTGAAGAACTTTATTTGATAAATCCCAAGAAACTACTGTTCCTCTAACACCAGATGTATCTCCAGTAACAATTTCATTAACACTAAAGTTTTGACCATTACCATCCAAAGCATCCAAAGTTATATTAACAATAGCATTGTGCTCTCTTCCTTCACTAAGTCCACCTGCTATGGCAATGTTTGCATATCTAAATGGTACATTAGCATCTTTGACGCTATCACCAACTTGTAATAATGTAGTATTTGTTCCACCTTGCGTTTCTTCAATACCATAAAGAGAATTGTAAATACCACCATCCAAACTAATTTGGTTCTCATACTCAGTTGATGTATTAACTAGATCAGGTATACCATCACCAGCACCCTCATTTTCTAAAATATCTTGGAATTCTTTATCCTGAAGAGTTGAAATTGGGTTTGTAAGAGTTATAATTGTAGATCCTAATACAGTAAGAACAACATGTGGAGAATCAAGAGCACCAGATGCACCAGCAACACCAGCATCAAATTGAACTGTAGCTTCTTCACTAGATGGAATACCACCATCAATAAATGCTAATTCGTCAATTTCAAATGTTAATAGTAGTTCTCTAGTGCTGGCATTCCAATCATAAACTTTAGCAACTTTATTACTAGCACTTTCAACTCTACGAATTAATCGATCACCAATATTGAATTTATATGTAGAAATACCACTATCATCATTTTGACCATCATCAAGAATAACCCTCTGGTCATAATTAAAGTTTACACCTCTAGTAATACCAGCAAATTTTTCATCTGTTTTACTAGTATATGCAATAGTTTCATAGTCTAAAATAAATTCACCAGATCCAGGAAAAGCACCAGTATTTGATACATAAATTTCACTAGCAGATGTAGTTACATTTTTAGTAAGACCAGTCAAGTAAATATTTTTAGCATTATTTGCCTGACGAGCTCTAGTCTTACGTTTAAGATTTACCAATCTCGTAAATATTACATTTGGTGGAGTAGTATACCCACTACCTTGATCAGTTACAGTAATGCCTGTAATCTGACCCTGATCGATTGTAGCAACTGCTTTTGCTCCAATACCTCCACCACCAGATATAAGAATATAAGGTGCTTCTTGATAGAATTCTCCAGGATCTGCAATAGCAATTGAAGTAATCTTTCCAGTAGTATCGATTTTTGCAGATCCTTGAGCGTCCTGACCTCCTCCTCCTTCAAAAACCATGGTGGGAGCACTACTATAACTTCTACCAGAATTTAATAATGTTAAACCTGTAACTGTCTGCACTGTAGATGTTCCAGTAGCACCAGATCCTTCACCACCTAATATTCTTGCCTTTGTAGTATTATAATAATTATCACCATTCTTAGTCATCTTAACATAAGCTATTTGTCCACTATCATTAAGTACAACGTCTCCAGCAGCACCATCAGGAAAATCTGATAGAACTTCTGGAACAGAATCTCCCTCAAATAGTGGAGTACCGTAAAATTTACGTCCAATAACATATGGATAAACAGGATTTCCACTGCTATCCTCTGTCATAAAATATGCATATGTACCATTTGGATAGTCTGGAGTTACTGCAAACTTTCCATTGAATTCATCAAGAGTTCCAACACTAGAATCGTAAATATAATCTTGTACCAAATCACCTAAAATATAACCACTTTGAACAGTTCTTAATCCCAAACCACTAGTTTGATATCCAAAAATGTATAACGCATCAGGTGATGTTGCTGGAACAACAATTTGAATTCTTCTTTGAGTTGCTGCGTTAAATCCAGCAATATATGCAGCATAAGTTACTGTAGAACCATCTAGTGTATATGTGACACCCAATTCATACAAATATGAAGTGGTTCCAATACTACTAGAAGGATGCCATCCACCATCAGTTTCTGAAAATAGTAAAAATTCACCATCATTAGAAGCGTTATCCTGATTGAAAATGAAAGTCTTTCCTCTACCTAAAGATAAGAAATTAGGTCTAGAACCACCAAATAAAAATTCTCCATTAGAAACTGTTACAGTATAAGTGGTTGTACCAGTCGTATTTACAGCAGGTCTTGCACCAGGAAGTTCTGCAGTAGTTCTTAATCGATGTGAAGATACTTGCCTTACAGCAGTACCACTGGAATTATATCCCCAAGGACCATAAATGGGATATCCATCATAGGACATACCAAGAATTTTAGAGTGTCCATCACTACGACGACTATAATCTAAAGTTCCACCAGATCCATAATAATTTTCAATATAATAATTATTGGTTAGTATCTCAGCAGAAGTATCTGTGCTGATAATCATATATCCTTGATCACCAGAAGAACCAGCCATATTTGGATGATTCTTACAATAGTAGTAAATTCTATTCGTTTCATCCTCATTCATTATGAATATAGGAGCATATTCATTTTCGTAATCTGCTGATGGATCCGATGACGCTCCAGTACTTGTATAATAAAGAGTTCCTGGAGTATCGTTATGTGTACCGTCAGCAGTTGTACTAAATCTAATTGGGTGATTATTATTAGTAGAATCTGATTGATTAAATTTAATCAGATAATTCCTTTTTACTGTAATATTTTCTGGAGCAAAGTAAAATGTTCCTGGTGTAAAGGTACCAAACTTTGCTGCATCTACACCAAAGTCAATATAATATCCATTAAAAGTATATGGATCCTCTGAAATTTTAAATGAAAATCCTGTAGAACCTAAACATAAATCGTTCTTAGCGAAAGAAGATCCAGTAAGTTGTCTCAGATAAATCCTAGTTACAACATTACTACCATCTCTTACTACCTTAGAAATTTCTCCAGAGGCATTACCACCAATTTCATCAATAGTTCTACCTACAGCAACCGTTCCTAGTGTTTCATCAACATTTGTAACATCTACAGAAACATTACCAGTTTCAACCTTTACGTTCCATGTAAATTGTTTAAGTTTTCCCCATTCAAAAACACCATTTCCAAGTTTAAATTCATCAAGAGTTTTATTTGAATGATAATATCTTACATTTCCTTCAGTTACAGTATCATAAACACTACTACTTTTAACATAATCATATTTTACTGAATCGATGGCAAAGTTAGTTGGTGCATTTCCTGTAGATCCCCATTCTGGTGTATGTAAAAGACCACCATTAGCAAAAATACCGAGTACTTTATTATCTTGTTCTGTTCTAACAGTAGGATGAGGTACATCTTTACCTCCTCTATAGATAAATGTTTGATCAAAACTTCTATCAATTAATGGTCCACCACCAGGTGCTGCTTCTTCTTGAATATAAGTGGGTTTAGGGTGATTATCGGATTGTATACGAAGTCTATCTGTATCTGCACTAAAAGTTCCTGAAATTAAAGAGTTTGGATGATCTTGCCAAATTCTATTAACATCAAAAGAATTTATAACATTTGGCGTTTCTTGTTCTGGGAAAAACTGTAATCTTAGAGGATCATAACCTCGACCTCTTTCAAGAACTCTTACATGAATAATTTGTCCAGAATCAGAATCAATAATAGGATACAATAATGCATCTGTATCTGGTGTTCCACAACCAGATATAGTTAATCGTGGTGGATTTGCTGAGTCATATCCCGATCCACCGTCTAATACTCGTATTGCACGTACCCCAAAATTCTCATCAAAAATTGGTTTGATGGAGGCACCTGTACCTGGAACAGTTCTAGTCATTTATATTAGTTTAATATATTGATAGTGCCGTTCATAAGAGAATGAACAGTGCATTGATAATAAAGAACGTTTGGACAATTCATAGGAACAGTCCAATAAAGAATACTAGTTCCACTACCAGATTGACCATCTGTAAATGGAGTACCACTCAATCCTTGAGTACTTTGAATTCTAAATGGGTGGTTAGTACCATTTGCACCATTATCGAATGCGTATGTCATGCCTCGCATAACATACAATGTTGGATCTTCCGTAGCTGCAGCAAATCCAGGACCGTCAAATGTGAAGTGATTAGCACCACTAGCACTCAATTCCCACCAAGTCATAGGACTGCGAGTTACAACCCAGTCAGTTCCATTCCAATATAAAGAATCTCCCTGAGTAATAGCAGGTACATCAGTATCAGTTAATGCAGCAAAAGTTGAAGTTAAAGTTCCATTAAACGCAACTGTAAGTGTATCACCAGAAATAGAAGTTACAATATCAGTTCCACCAGCTATAGTAAGTGTGTCTGTAGTGGAGTTGGCAGTTGTAGATCCAGTATCACCAGCAACCGAGGCAAATAAATTTTGTAAACTAGCACCAGCAGCATCATCACCAGGAATAAACTTACTTCCACTAGCACTCCACTTTAAAACTTGTCCATCTGTAATTGGAGTGGATGTAATATCAATATCAGTTAAAAGATCAACACTAGAATACTCAGTAATAAGTTTTGCTCTTACATCACCAGCACCACCAGCAGTGATGTTAATATTCACATAAGGATTATCATCACCATCAACCGTAAAGAAATAACCAGTATTAGTAGCTGCAGGTGCATTACCAAGAGCAGTGTACTCGTTTTTATAGGAAATAGTTGATCCTACACTAACACCTCCAGTAGCACCGTCAAAGGTAGTAGTTTGACTTCCAGCACTGATAAGAACATCTCCAATTCCATTAGGAGCAATATTAATATTTCCATTTGAAGAAGAAATAATACTATTTCCAGCAACATCTAATGCAGAACTTAACGCATTATAATTAGCAGCAACAAAATTAGTGCCATTATATTTCAATACTTGGCCAGTAGCTGGATTGGAAAGATCTATGCTTAATGAAGCATTGTTTCCAAGGGCAGTATATATTTCATTAAAATTATCATTAATTTTATCACCGCCACTTCTCAGCGTATCACCTGTATTATCATTAGCTGTAGTACCAATGTTTAGGGATTGTTTAGCCATTACTCACTACTTTTTTAGTTATTTATAGGATCTCTGGATCTACTAGTTCTTCACCATATAGTGAAAGATCTGGTGGAGTCCAATCTGAAGGAACTGTTGTTTCAACATCGACTCCAGGATCTTGATATCCAGAACCAACATCAGTAACCGTAACTCCTGCAATACCAACAAGTGCCTTCACCTGACCTTCAAATCCAGAGATAGAATCTAATCTTACAACGGGTCTAGATGTATATCCAGATCCACCAGATGTTACACTAACCCTTTGAATATATCCACTAGTTAAGACTGCCGTTGCATTTGCATTTTGTCCAAAGACAGATCCAAGATAATCAAATGTGATCAATGAGTTTGAAGATTCAATAACAGCAACTTCACGGTCACTTACCTCACCTTCAATATCAATAAAGTCTCCTGCTTCAACTGGTGGTACAACTACATCAGCATCAACGTCTGCCTCAGAACCCACATAAGAGAATCCTACAAATGTTGATCCAAAACGAGGAACTTCAGAGAATATAATTCTAGAACCAACAAGTTCAAAACCAACACCAGGTTCCTGAAGAACACCATTAACAGAAATAATAATATTATTTTCTGGTCTAATAGTAGACGATTGAACACCATCAGTAAGTGTAAGCGAGTAGAAAATATCATCACGCTTAAGGTTGAATGATTGACGTAAAGAATCAAATTCAAATCCAATATCATCCAATTGTCTTAATTTACCAAGATAGAATCCTGTAAACGATGCACCAAGTTCAGGTGCTTCACTAAACTGAATTTTATCAGAGAATGCTGTATATGCATTTCCTGCTCCAGGAGGTTGTAAAATACCATTCACGAAGACCATCATGTGACCTTCAGGATCAGGAAGGTATTGCTGACCATTGTCAGTAGTTAAATTAAATGTGGTTTGAGTTCCATCAAATCCCTTAAAGAATCTCTTAGTCCTTGCTTTAAGAACTTTTTTACCAATAGATGCAGATCTATAATCATCTCCTCCTCGGAGACCATCTCTTGCACTAAAGGTTCCATTAACGTTAGTGAGATATAATCTCTTATTAATAGAAACATCACGAATTTCCTGAATACGAGCAGAACCTGCACCAGCAACAGTCAAATCTCCATCAACACTGGCTTTTCCAACTAAGGTTACATTACTAGTTGAATAATCACCAACACTATCACCAGATCCTATTGTTCCCTCAACAGGAACATAATAAATGTAATTATTGACTGAATCATATTCAGATATAATACCATAATTATCAGTATCCTGACCGTCATTAACGATACGATAAAGTCTATTACCAACAGTGAAAGTAGTTAAATTAGAATCTACAGTTACAGTCAATCTCACATGACCAATAGAGGCAACTTTGTCTCCTACTTTAACATCAAGACCATTAAATTTCTTAACATCTAAGTATATTTTAGAAGAATTAGGATAAACAACAGATGTTGCTTCAAGAGATCCAAGAAGAGATGCTGTATCAACAGTTAGTCTTCCTCCAGTATTATCAAGAACTGCTGCAGAATTAATAGTATAAGAAACAGGTTCTGCAGTTTTGTTGCTTGTAAATCCTTGGAATGCAACATTTTCAACAAAGTTACCTTTAACATTAATGAGATGCATTCTATTTTCAATCGCACTAATTTGTGCAAGTGTTGTATTTGCTACACCTTGAATTACATCCGTAACTTGCCATGTCCCTGCGGTTACAGCAACATCGAGATACTTATAATTATCATCTTCATGGAAACCATATACAACACCAGTAATTCCAGAATCACCTTGTTTCTGTACAGATTCATTCATTGTGAATGGACCATCTGTAATATTTCCATCAATTCTAAATCTCTTATAAACTTTAGCAACCTTTGCTTCATTTAAAGTAAGTTGTTGAATTTCTGCAGAAACATCAGATGTAACAGAGTAAGCATAATCAGATTGAACTATTTCACCACTAATTCCAACAGGAACAACAATATCACCATAAAATTTAGTTAATGTAGGTAATGCATTATTTCCAGAAATTGTAGTGTAATGTTCATTATCTTTCAATTGTCCAGAAATTATATCCAAACTAGATCCAATTAATGTCATCGCTGTATCTGTATCATAATATGCAGCACTAGGAACATCATAGAATTTATAGAAACTTGCAGCTGGTGAAGGACTTACCAAAGTATTACTAAGTGCTTGTTTCATATATTCTCTCAAAAGATCCAATGCAAATGTTTTGATATTATACTCTGCATTTGTATAGAATTCAGTTCCAAGAACAGAAACATATGTTCCCAGTGATTTTGTAGTAAGTTTAGCACCCCAAAGATATAAACCAGTTCCACCAGCACCAGTCCAATCTAATAAACCAGTATTGCTAAGAACACTAATTCTATTGTTCAGAGTACTAAATCCATATCCAACATCTACCGTCATGTATAATCTATACCATCCATCACCAAGAGGAATAGATCCATGTGCAGAAACATTTACACCACTAGTAGCAAAGAGATTACCAAGTTCACCTGTGTTTAGATTTACACTAAAGTGTGCATTTTCAGTTCCAGAATCTAAGAATACTGTAAATCTAACTTGATTATTTTCTCCTTGTTTCACAAAGAATGAAGATGTATATGTTTGTGTTGCATTATTAGCACCAGTATCAAATGTTTCTGTACCATTATCCCATTTAAGTGTATCAACATCAAACGTGTCAAATGATGTTAAATTGTAAGTTCTTTCAATCTTATGTTCACCAGCATTTGCAGCAACTACAAGTTTTTCAGATGTTAGTGTAGAATCTGGACTAATTGCTGCATTACCAGTAACTGTTACAAGAGATGTTGCCCAATTTTGATCAAACACTTCAGGATTGACCCAAAGATTAGTATTATTAACAGAACCTTGAATTAAAGAAGATACGCTATTTTTAGCATTTTCAATAGTCTTTACATTACTGTAATTGTTATACCATTCATGTGCTGCAGTAATACCACCAGTAGCAATTGTAGCAGTAGCACCAGAACCAGGTGCAGTTAAATTAGCTCCTGCTGTATATAATGTTCCAATAACACTTCCGATAACCATTCTAGATCCAGAAGCATATAAAACAATAGCAGTTGTAGAATTGTTGGTAATGGTTTCTCCAACAACAAAACTACCAGATACTGCACTAAAGTCAAGAGTATACGCTGTCTGTGTGTCAACTGTATTAGAAGTAATATAATCATATTGAATGTTGTTAACAACATCGTCAATAAATGAGTTATATAACCAAGTATTAGAACCAAATTGATTGGTAACTAACGATGTGATTTCTGCTTTATAGTAATTCTTATTATAAACAATATTTTTAACTACGCTACGTGCTTCAATATCTCCTGGGAATAGAGTATCTAAACCAAAGTCAATAAGATCTCTCATTCTATACCAAACTTTATCAATATCGGTAGGAGTTTCTACATCTCTATATGCAGCAATATTTGTATGTGTTGCTGCATATTGATCACCAGATACACTATTACCACTTGTATAAAGTAAATTCTTAATTGCTTTTTCAGATAATGTTTTTATTAATTCATGAGCAAGGAAGAATGCATATAATTCATCACCAACAGGAGTAATTTTCTTAGTCGCATCCAAGAATTTTTCCATTTGAGTGATAACACTATTATTACCACCTGTTTGAAGATCTGAAATTGCAGCAATTATAAACTCTTCGATATAAGTTCTATAATCTGAAATGTCATAAGTTAATGCAGAGAAAGTTCCGCTATCGATTGTGTATTGAAGTTCTGTTCCAAGTAATCCAAGGGAAGCTTGCCTACCAGCAATTTCCTGAGTGATGTAATCTCTATTAAAGTAAAGTCTATTACCACCAATATCATAATCACTTCCAGTAGGAGCAATGATGTCATTAACAGTTGTGATCAGAGTATCAATTGCATCCTTAACATTAGCACAATCACCAGGAACTGTTACACAATTAGCAATTGCCGAAACAAATGTGTGTGGAGAATCAATAGAAGTTGGTTTGCCATCAGTTACATTTACTGTAATAGTATCTGCTGTAGATGATAATATTTTAAGATCTCTCTGATATGCATAATCTGCACCAGTTGAACGAGGATATGTCTTAGTCTGACTACCAGATACAGCACCAACATTAACTGTAATTGAAGTTGCTGTAACGCTAGTAATAGCAATTGCAGTATTATATGATGGATCAGTTGTTCTTGGATAAGTGTGTGTTGTTTGATGATTATCAGCATCGCAAGTAAATGCCAATACATCAGGAGCAATAGTTACCGTATTACTGGTTGTTAATGCATGGTTTCCAATAGTCATTTCCATGTCACCAGTAGTAGGATTATAATCAACATCACTGATTACAAATCCTGAAGACTGACCAACATTAACTGTAATTCCTGTTGCTGTAACCGCACTAACTGCTATTGCTGTATTGTATACAGGGTCAGTTGCTCTTGGATAAGTCTTAGTAGCACTATTGCTATCCATTCCACATGTGAATGATAACTTATCTTGACCAATAGTTACAGTAGTTGCTGCTCTCTTAATAGCACCTGCTGCTGCACTTACAAATGTATGTGTATCTGTATTTGTGGAAGGCGTGACATCTAATACTTGAATATCGAAGGTGTCAGTAGTAACACCAGAAATTGCAATCCACTTATTACTAATAGGATCATTAGCACGAGGATAAGCAGTTCCTGGAGAGCTAACACCAACATTAACTGTAATAGTATCAGTGCCAACAGCAGTAATAGCAATTTCAGTATTATATGAAGGATCAGTTGTTCTTGGATATGAATGAGTTGATCCATAATTATCCAAATCACACTGGAAGTCTAAAGAACCAGCAGTAATTATTACTACATCAGAAGTTGTTAAACTATGAGCACCAATGGTTAATACCATTACACCTGTTGTTGGGGTGTAATCAGCATCAGTAACGTTAAATATGTTACCACCACCACTTACAGCACCAACTGCAGGTCCACCAGTATAATTGTGATTGCCAGCACCATATGTACAACTAAAGGTTATAGCACCATCATCGAGATAAACTAGATCACCATTAGAGAAGTTATGACCACTAACCTTCAAGGTCATAACACCTGTAGTTGGATTATATGTACTACCAGATTCTGCAGTATGTGTAGTAGGAGCTGGTAAACTATGAGATCCAATAGTCATGTCTAACTGACCACTAAGAGGATCATAAACTGCACCAGTAACATCAAACTGAGATCCACCAGTTACACTAATAGCATTGGATGAAGTACCACCATTATAAGTGTGAACAGTATCTGCTCCAGTCACCATAAGTGCATTAGCAATACCAACATTAACTGTAATTG
>PYIK01275895.1_pt1 | contig 24165 bp, 20 predicted proteins | sample 3578011 | NCBI WGS metagenome assembly PYIK01 (sample SAMN08408022, study PRJNA431606) | Marine metagenome isolate SA_KN192-05_S13_70m, whole genome shotgun... | biome: marine; feature: oceanic pelagic zone; material: water; isolation source: 70 m water sample, 0.2-0.8 um fraction ... | reverse complement strand
TTGAGGAATCGGCTGAGGTTGAGGAATCGGCTGAGGTTGAAGAAGTGAAGGAATAACCTTCTAATCGAAATAGGAATTTAAGAGAAAAGTTATTGAAAATAATAGCTATATACAGAATAGGTAGAAAAAGAACTTGCCAGCAAAAGTAAGAGTTTATGAGCTCGCTCGAGAGTTAGATGTAACGAATAAAGAAGTAATAGCGCTATGCGATTCTCTTGGCATAGATGCTAAAAGTCATTCCTCTAGCCTCGTTGAAGCGCAAGCAGATCGTGTTCGCAGAAAAGCTGAGTCTGAAGGGATAGCTGGAAGTCAATCAGCGAAATCGCAGCCGAGTGAAGAGAAATCACTAGATGAGAAAAAACCTGCTCCGGCGAAAAGTGTAGGATCGAACGCAGTAAGTTCTAAGAAACCACCGAAAAAAAAGGCAGAAGCCCCTCCCCAGCCCAAAGAATCTGAGGCGACACCTGCTAAGCAAGTTATTAGCTCAAAGAAGTCTTCATCTCCTAAACCAGCGCTGGGAAGCACTCCAGACAGTAAACAAACACCCCCTAAGACCACTGAAAAGTCAGAAGTGGAACCACCTTCTGATAAACGGTCCGCTGACAAATCTAAGGCAGAGACACCCCAGGCTCCACCTGTCTCCCCAACTGGCAAAAAGATTCCACCTCCTCCTTCTCCTAGATCGTCATCAGGAAAACCCATACCTCCACCACCAGGTAAAGGAGGACGAGGCCATATTAAAAGTGATCGTGGAGCGCCTTCGTATCGGCCACGGCCAGATGGCAAAGGCGCCGAAAGCGGGCAGAATCGACCATCTGGCAGAAGGCCCGCCACTGGTGGTTCTGAACGTCCAGCTCGAGGTGCAGGTTTTGCTCCTTCAGGGCCTGTTGGCCCAGCTCAAGGGAAGCCTGGGTCTGGGCGCTCTAGTGGCCGCCCAGGAGGAGGCGCTCCTCAGAGGCCTCAAAGAAAGAAGAAGAGTAGACGGCGCCGGCGACAAGAAGAATTACAGCCAATGGATGCGCCTGCGTACACTCCTGAAGACGCCCCAGTTCCAGAGGGTGAAGTAGTTATAGAAAGAGCTTCTTCCCCAATTGATATAGCACCTAAATTAAATCGAACTACAGCCGACGTTGTCCGTTACCTGATGGAACAGGGAGAGATGGTAACTGCTACACAATCTTTAAGTGACGAAATGATCGAAATATTCGCTGCTGAAATCGGAGCTGAAGTTCGCCTAGTTAACCCAGGTGAAGAGCAGGAATTGGAGCTAAGGAAGAAACTCGAAGTTGAGCAGGAAGACATAGAGTCTGACAAAGTAGCTATTCGGCCACCAGTAGTAACAGTCATGGGGCATGTTGATCATGGGAAAACAAAACTGTTGGATCAGATTAGAAACGCGAATGTTGTAAGTGGCGAAGCTGGAGGGATCACACAGCATATTGGGGCTTATCAAATAAACAGAGGTGACTCAACTTTGACTTTCTTAGACACACCTGGTCACGCAGCGTTTACAGCTATGCGGGCGAGGGGAGCTAACGTCACAGATATTGTTGTTCTTGTAGTTGCAGCAGATGACGGCGTAATGCCTCAGACCATTGAAGCCATTAACCATGCAAAAGCAGCTGAAGTTCCAATAATCGTTGCTGTCAACAAGATTGATCTCGAAAGCGCCGACCCCCAACGAGTGCTAGCTGAACTTGCTGAACGAGAGTTGGTTCCTGAAGCGTGGGGTGGGGATACCATTGTTATAGAGATATCGGCTTTGGAGAATATCGGTATAGACGATTTACTTGAGAACATATTGTTAGTTGCTGAAGTCGAAGATCTTCTAGCTTCTGATGCTGGTCGTGGCCAAGGTGTTGTCCTTGAGTCTCATCTTGATATTGGGCGCGGGCCAGTTGCAACAGTTCTCGTACAGAAAGGAACAGTTAAAGTAGGAGAACCTCTTGTTGCTGGTTCATCATGGGGAAGAGTGAGGGCTTTGGTTTCTGACACTGGCGACCAGGTTGATTCTGCAGGCCCATCATCCCCAGTTCAGGTTCTAGGCTTATCTGATGTAGCTATAGCTGGAGATGAATTCATTATTGCGCCTGATGAACGCACTGCAAGAGATGTGGCCGAAACAAGAGAGCACTTTCAACGAGTTGCTTCTATAGGCCGTGACTCTTCTTCTGGTCTAACCGGTGGACGCCTCGAAGATCTTTTCAGTCAAATCAGTTCAGGGGAGAAAGCCACGCTTAACTTGATTTTAAAGGCGGATGTTAATGGGTCGCTAGAAGCCGTAACTGAGAGCTTGAGGAAACTGGAAAGAGATGAAGTAAATATAGCTTTCGTTCATTCCGGAGTCGGTGCGATAACAGAAAATGATGTTCAACTGGCTGCAACATCTAATGCAACGGTTCTAGGTTTTAATGTTCGTCCGGATCGAAAAGCACGAGAAATAGCTGATCAAGAGAATGTAGAGATTCGAAATTATGAAATTATCTACAAGCTTTTGGAAGATATTGAATCTGCTATGGTCGGAATGCTAGTTCCAGAGTTTGAAGAAATTGTTACTGGTGAAGCTGAAGTTCGAGAGATATATAAGATCCCAAGAATTGGAGCTATAGCTGGGTGCTATGTCCTGAACGGTAAAATTACTCGGGGATCAAAAGTCCGGTTCCTACGTGAAGGAGTCATCATATGGAAAGGCGATGTCTCTTCCTTGAGGAGATTCAAAGAAGACGTAACTGAAGTTGCATCTGGATATGAATGCGGCATTGGTTTGTCGGATTTCCAAGATCTCAAAAATGGAGACATTATTGAAACTTTCGATGAGCGTGAGATTGCACCAACGTGATCATAGAGTTTGTCGAAATTTAACTTGCAGATAGGGCATCTTGCTATGGCTAGACGAAGGTCAAACAGAACTCGGGAATACCAGCGCAGTGCGAGGTTGAATGAGTTGCTTCGAGAGATTATTGCCGAAGAGCTTGAGCGAGTAGATGATGATCGGCTTGATTGGGTGAGTGTGGTTTCTGTAGAAGTTGATAATGAGTTAACGAAAGCGCGCGTCTATCTATCTTCACTTGAAGAGAATGAGGATGAAATTATCAAAGTGCTTTCTGAATATCGAGGTCAGTTTCGGAAAGTTATTGGACGGTCAGCGCGTATCCGCCGTGTGCCCGACCTTGTATTTATGATCGATCCGTCTATCAGAAGCGGAAATCGTATTGAAGAGATCCTTTCCGAACTAGACATAGCGGAGTCTGAAGGTGAATGAAAAAAGATCACAAAAAAGTGGTTTCGTAGTCGTAGATAAAGAACCTGGTTGGACAAGCCATGATGTTGTAGCTCGAACACGCAAGAAATTAAATATGCGCAAAGTCGGCCACTCTGGGACCTTAGACCCTCCAGCAACAGGCGTTCTTATTCTTGGGATAGGGAAGGCAACACGACTACTTAAATATGTTACTGACTTACCGAAACGTTATACAGCAACTATGGTTCTCGGTGCGGAAACTTCGACGTTAGACGCGGAAGGTGAGATTACGAGTACCCAGAGCACAGAAGGGGTTTGCCTGAAAAGTCTTCAAGAAGCAGGTACTCAATTCATAGGAGACATTCTTCAAATTCCCCCAATGGTCTCAGCAGTAAAGGTAGAGGGTAAGCGATTATATGAAATTGCACGTGAGGGCAAGGAAGTGGAAAGAAAACCCCGATCAGTCAGCATCTATGAACTCTCCATCGAAAAAACTGATGTGAAGGATATTTATAGAATTAGTGTTACCTGTGGTTCCGGAACTTACATTCGTTCTCTTGTCTCCGATATAGCCCGAGCTGCTGGAACAGTCGCACACGTAGGGGAACTGAGACGAAATGCTATAGGGTCATTTAACGAGTCGGATGCAAGCCCTATTGAAGAGATTGATATTATCGGAATGATCGAGGGCTTAAAGGACTATTCCCAGATTACTGTTGATGAGAAAGACGCAGCCCTGATCCGAGTTGGAAATGTCTTTGAAAAAACCCATTTTCGACTTCAAGGTGTACCCGAACCTTGGGTATTTATAGATGAGCAAGGAAATCTTTTGGCTGTCTACAAATCACATAAGGGTAAGACAATAAAGCCTGACGTAGTTATCCCATATGATAACGACTAGAAAAAATGGGATATAGATAGGAACGAACGCGAGGGGTCGGTACTGTTTCAACATGGCAATACAAATAATTAATGATCAATCGAGCATTCCGGACAATGCTCAAGGGACTGCAGCCACGATAGGAGTGTACGACGGCGTTCACCTAGGACATTGCCAACTCCTTTCCCAACTTCGAGAGAAGTCCAAAGAGCAAGGCCTTGCCACCGCAGTTATTACCTTTGATCAACACCCGACGAGGGTGACCAGTCCTGAAAATGCTCCGAAATTATTAACATCTTTCTCCCAAAAGATGGAACTATTTGAATCGCAAGGAATTGATTATGCCTACATCATAAAGTTTGATAAGAGGCGTTCAATGACTCCAGCAGCAGAATTCTTCCAATCAGTCTTCGTAGAAGGTGTTAAAGCAAAGGCCATTATTGTGGGAGAAGATTTCCAATTTGGCCATAATCGAGAAGGGGACGTAGCTTTTCTCAAACGAGAAGGAGCTAAGGAAGATATTGAGGTTCAGGGTTTGCATCTCTTTCGGCATTCATTCTCACCAGAGATCGTGGTTTCATCAACAGCGATTCGGGCGAAGCTGGCTGATGGAGATATGCAAATGGCTACAGAAATGCTAGGTCGCCGATTCGAGCTTGAGGGAACTGTTGTGGAAGGGGACAAGCGAGGTCGCCAAATAGGTTTTCCAACCGCAAATTTATCTATCCCTGAAGAAATGCTGCTGCCCAGAGATGGAGTTTATGCATGCTGGTACTACCGCCCCGACGGCTCGAGACATATGGCAGCTGTAAATATTGGCCTCCGACCAACCTTTCAAACAAATGACAGTAAGTCTGTTCTTGAAGCACACCTTATCGGTTTTGACGGAGATCTATATGGAGAATCAGGCCAGATAGAGTTTGTGGAGTATCTAAGAGAAGAGCGGCAATTTGATGGGGTCGATGCTCTTACTACTCAATTAAAATCGGATGTTCAAGCTTCCCAATCCTTACTGGGAGCCGTTTAACTCTATAAAAATAGTTCTTAGGTGTAGTTTCTTCTCTACGCTGGTAGCCTTCGATCGTTCAATAAAGATTAATTTTTTTGAGAACATTTGCTCTTTCGTTCGGAAATCGGCGATTGGGCAGGGTAAAAGACCCGAAGGGAAAAATTTAACGATGGCAGCTAACCTCCCACCGAAAAACGAAACAATTGGAAAACACCGTCTACATGAGTCGGATACTGGATCTCCAGAAGTTCAAATTGCGTTATTAACTGACCGAATTGACCACTTGACTGAGCACTTAAAGGTTCATAAAAAAGATCACCATAGTCGTCGAGGTTTGCTTATGTTGGTAGGGCGTCGTCGTCGAATGCTTGATTATGTCAGAAAGAATGATGTAGAGCGTTATAGGGAGATCATCTCAGCGCTTGGTCTTCGTCGGTAGTCATAAGTCATCACTTCAGGGTTTATCTGATAGAAATCGGATACCCTAGAACTAGAAATAGTAAACTACTATAAGGAATGAATAAAAAAACAATCCCGCTGCGATAAGTCAGCTGCCAGTTGAAGCGGCCTGAGTATTCTTTGATTTGGGCCTCTTCAACTGGGAAGTTGAACTCTGTAGCTGGTGGTCACCGGAACGTCCGGAGCCAAAGATTAAGGCATTTGCCTTGAGAAGGAGTTCAAATGGCTGAAGCCATTTCAGTATCTAGCGCGATAGGCGCCGAAGAGAAAGTATTATCATTAGAAACCGGCGTCCTTGCTGGTCAAGCTAATGGTGCGGTTGTAGTGACCATAGGGAGAACCAAGGTTCTTGTCACTGCCACATCTAATAAAAATGTCCGACCCGGAACTGATTTTTTCCCACTTACAGTTGATTTCGAAGAGAGAAATTATGCAGCAGGGAAAATACCGGGTTCTTTCTTCCGAAGAGAAGGAAGAGCAAGCGAAACAGCAATCTTAGCTTGCCGTCTGACTGACAGGCCTCTAAGACCTTTGTTTCCAGAAGGATTTAGAAATGATGTACATATAGTAGCGACGGTTCTTGGAGCTGATCAGGAGAATCCATATGATGTACCAGCTATTAATGCTGCTTCAGCAGCATTGTGTATTTCGGATATACCTTTTCAGGGCCCACTTGGATGTGTCCGAATTGCGTATGACCAGAACGGAGAATGGGTTTCTCTTCCGACATATGATGAGGGGGAAGAATCAACGTTTGAAATGGTTGTTGCAGGCCGATTGCTTGATGATGGCGACGTAGCTGTCATGATGGTGGAAGCCGGAGGAACACCTGAGTCCTGGAAGTATTACGAAGAAGGCGCTCCAAAAGTTGATGAAGGTGTCCTTGCTGCAGGATTAGAGTTTGCTAAAGGGCCGATTAAGGACGCTATTTCTCTTCAATCAGAATTAGTTCAGGCTGCTGGAGCAAAGGAAACTATGGAAGTAGAAGTAGCTGTCGACTACAGCGAAGAGATTTTTGCTGCTGTTGAAGAGAAAGGCGCAGATTTAATCGCCGAAAGCCAGAAGATAGCTGATAAATCGGCAAGAGGTGAAGCCGAGGCTCTTGCAGCCTCGAAGATCAAAGAAGACCTATTAGAAACATTCGATGATGAAGATGCCGAAAAGCAGATTGGTGCGGCGATCCGTTCTTTAACCAAAAGCATAGTCAGAAAGAGGATTGTAGAAGAGGGCCTTAGAATAGACGGAAGAACTCCGGCTGACCTTCGTCCTGTATCCAGCGATGTTGGGATGATCCCTACCGCTCATGGTTCCGGACTTTTCCAACGTGGTGAAACTCAAGTTCTCAATATCACTACTTTGGGAACGAAGAGAATGGATCAAATGATCGATGGGATAGATCCCATAACTCGTAAGCGGTATATGCATCATTACAATTTCCCACCGTTTTCGACAGGTGAAGCAGGATTTATGCGTGGCCCAAAGCGACGCGAAATCGGCCATGGCGCTCTTGCTGAGCGTGCCCTTCTTCCAGTTATTCCAAGTGAAGAAGAATGGCCCTATACCCTCCGGCTTGTCTCGGAAGTTATGTCATCAAATGGATCTTCATCTATGGCGTCTGTTTGCTCTTCAAGCCTATCTCTGATGGATGCGGGAGTTCCTATTAAAGCTCCTGTGGCTGGTATCGCTATGGGGCTTGTTTATGCTGAAGGAAAATACACGGCATTAACTGATATTCTCGGAGCCGAAGATGCATTTGGAGATATGGACTTTAAAGTAGCCGGAACATCAGACTTCATCACAGCCCTTCAATTAGATACAAAGATTGATGGTATCCCCGCAGAAGTTTTAGCTGCTGCTCTTAACCAAGCGAAAGAAGCTCGATTGGCAATCCTTGATGTGATGAAAGCAGCAATCTCCGAACCTCGAGATGATGTTAGTGATGTAGCGCCAAAGATTATTAGCTTCGAGATACCACTCGATAAGATAGGTGAGGTTATCGGCCCCAAAGGTAAGGTAATTAATGCTATGCAGCAGGAGACGGGTGCTGAGATCATCGTTGATGATGATGGAATTGTTGGCACCGTAGCTATAGCCGGAACTGATCGTGATGCGGTTTACGAAGCTGAACGCCAAATTAACCTAATCCTTGACCCTCCGACAGCTGATGTGGGGGAGACCTACACAGGTAAAGTTGTTAACATTACTAATTTTGGAGCGTTTGTTAATATTCTTCCTGGGCGAGATGGGTTACTCCATATTTCCAAAATCGGAGGAAATAAGCGCATTAACAAGGTCGAAGATGTGCTCGAATTAGGTCAAGAAGTGGAAGTTCGCGTTGAAGATATTGATCCAAACGGAAAGATAAGCCTAGTTCCCGTAGACGATGGTTCATCTAAAGAAAACGTTGACGGTGAGAATGATAACGATGAGAAAATTCCTGAAAAGACCGAAGGTAAAAATGAATCAACTAATGATGATGCTAAAAGCTTTGAGGATGAGTTCGAAGAAGGTTTAGTCGCTGATCTCGGTGATTTAGGACCTCAAGCTGTGGGTAGAAGGAATTCTGGTAACAACTCAAATCGTAAAGGTAAAGGACGAGGTGGGAGAAACAGATAGTTTCTCTCTGCTTCCCTTTGTAGAGCATAGCAATCACATCATTTCGAGTAATTAGCGCACAGTGCCCTCGCCACCGTGGCACAATCATAGTATGACTATAAAAGTTGGAGTACTTGGTGCATCAGGGCGCATGGGTTCAGAGGTATGTAGAGCTGTCATCAATGACCTTGATACTTCTCTGGTTTCAGCGATAGATGAGATGAATGTTGGCGAAAACGTAGCTGGTTCTGATGTGTGCATTACCGATGATTTTTCGGCGCTAGAAGATGCTGACGTAATAGTAGATTTCACAGTTGCTGATTCGGCTCGGGAGAATCTGCAACGTGTGGCGAAAGCAGGGATTCATGCCGTAGTAGGAACTACAGGATTAACGGAATCAGACATAGCAACATTAGAAAGCATGTTTCAAGATAGTAATTGTGTCGTAGCTTCAAATTTTGCTATCAGTGCCGTTTTGATGATGCGCTTTGCGGAAATGGCGGCCCCGCATTTCAATAACGTTGAAATCATCGAGTATCACCACAACTCAAAGATTGACGCTCCATCAGGCACAGCGCTAACAACAGCTGAGCGAATAAGTGCATCATCTTCCGAATGGGATAAAAGCTCTACAAGTAACCGCATACTTGAGGGAGCTAGAGGGGGAATCACAGAAGACGGTATTTCTATACACAGTGTTCGAATGGAAGGGATGGTGGCTCACCAAGATGTGATTTTTGGAACAGAAGGACAGACGCTTACTATCCGTCAAGATAGTTATGATCGTTCATCATTTATGCCTGGGGTGTTACTAGCAGTTAAAAAAGTGGGGGACTTTCCTGGCATCACGCTAGGACTTGAAGCACTGCTCAACCTATGAGGAAAGCGATTGTTCATGTTTTGATAGGAGCTGCTGTAATCGTCATGGTCTTTATGGGACTCTGGCAGCTAGATCGGCTCGACACTAAGCAGAAATTAAATCAAGAAGTAAAAGAGAGAACAGCCGCTTCTCTCTTACCGATAGAAGAAGTAGTCGCAGCAAATGACCAATGGGCAGTTGGGGAATCTCTAAAATTTAGAAGAGTTACTGCCACAGGTGAGTATCGAGATGAGGACAGTGTCCTGATAAGAAACCGCTCGCTAAACGGAGCTCCAGGGTATTGGATCCTCACACCCCTCTTCATTAAGGAGGATCTGGCAGTCATTGTCAATAGGGGATGGGTTCCACTAAGTGCAGAAGACTTTTCTCCGGAAACAGTCGGAGAGGTCCGGATCAGTGGCCTAATTAGAGAAACGACAGAGGCATCTGGTTTGCAAAAAAGTGATCGTCCAGATGGTGTCTTAGAGAGCTTTGGCCGAGTAGACCTCAAGCGGTATCAAGAACAATTGAGCTATGGGATATATCCTGTTTTTATTCAACTGGAGTTCCAAGAGCCGGAAACTCAAGATCAAGGCTTACCACTTAAGCTAGAAATTCCCAATTTTGATGACGGCCCCCACCTCAATTATGCAATCCAATGGTTCTGTTTTGCTGCAGTATTTGCTATTGGATATCCAGTTGTTTTATGGCGAAATAAGAAAAAAGCCGGAGGGAAAAATAAACATTCGGAGATTCCAATCGACTATCTTTAGTTGCATATTCGTAAAGAACTACTTCAAAGCGCTGCTATTCTCAAAGTAATGGCTTGTTAACGAAAGGCAACAATGGCTCGATTCGGTAAAGTTTTAACCGCTATGGTTACGCCCTTCGGCGAATCAGGAGATTTAGATCTTAGTGTTGCAGCGTCTCTTGCAATTTGGCTTATAGCTAATGGGAACGATGGTCTAGTTATAGCTGGAACAACAGGAGAATCACCCACCTTAACTCATGATGAGCAAACTGAATTGATCGCAACTGTAGTGAACGCAGTTGACGCTCCTGTAATCGCAGGAGCTGGTAGTAATGACACCAGTGCTGCTATCGAGCTAACTCAAAAAGCAGATCAGGCTGGTGCCTCCGCAATTTTAAGCGTAACCCCCTATTATAACCGACCTTCGCAAGCCGGATTATTGGATCATTTCCGAGCGATAGCAGGAGCGACCGAACTTCCTATAGTTCTCTATGACATACCCGCTCGAAGTGGAAGAAAAATTGAAACTGAGACTCTACTTGAACTTGCACATACCGTAGATAATATTGTGGCTCTCAAAGACGCAGCTGGAGACCCATCGGAAACAGCGTATTTCTTGTCAGAAGCCCCCAAAGATTTTGAAGTATATTCAGGCGACGATTCATTAACTTTGCCACTTATGGCTATTGGGGCAGTGGGAGTTGTTGGTGTAGCTACCCATTGGACAGGATCTGAGCATCAAAAAATGATGCTTGCTATCGAAAACGGGAATCTTGAAGAAGCAGGAAGAATAAACGCAAACTTACAGAACTCTTTTCTATATGAGTCATCTCTTGAGGCTCCCAACCCAATCCCAGCGAAGGTAATGATGGAATTAATCGGATTTCAGGTAGGAAAAGGGCGCCCTCCAATGCATTCTGTGCCACCTAACCTCCGAGACCTAGCAGCAAAAGTTTTAGCAGAAACTGAAATTGGGAAAAGCATCGAGCCAGATCGATCAGGAGACTAATCCCAAAACTATGGAAAAAGTACGAGTAACCTTTCTGGGAGGTTTAGGTGATATCGGTAGGAATTGTGCCGCTATCGAGACCCTAAACCAGATACTAATTCTAGATTGTGGTCAACTATTCCCTGATGAATATATGCCTGGAGCAAATTCAGTGCTTCCTGACCTGCCATACCTTTTGGATAGAAAAGAAAAGATCGTTGGATGTATAACGACGCATGCCCACGAAGACCATATCGGAGCCCTTCCTTATCTCCTTGAACATATAGAACTCCCTATCTACGGCTCGTCATTTACTCTTGGAATGATCAGAAATCGGTTAGAGGAGCGCCAACTTCTAAGTCGTTGTGAGTTAATAGAGGTAAGTGACGGTGAAAAGATCTCTATTGGGGATTTCCCCTGCGAGTTTTTACCTGTAACTCATTCTGTTCCAGCAGGTTTAATATCTGCAATCGAAACCCCTCAAGGCTTAATCGTTCACTCCAGTGACTTCAAGTTAGACTTGGATCCCGTCGATGGCCGACTAACTGATTTAAATCGAATCGTTGAGCTTTCCAGAGATCCAGGTATCCGCCTCTTGCTTTGTGATTCAACGAATTCAGATATGCCCGGAAGCACCATTTCCGAGTCCGATATCGCTATTTCTTTGGATAAAGCATTTAAATCCAATGAAAATAACCGAATTATTACAGCATGCTTTGCAAGCCACATCCATCGGGTCGAGCAAATTGCTAAGGCAGCAATTACCGCAGGGAGAAAAATTTCCACATTGGGGCTATCAATGAAAAAAAATCTTTCCCTAGCCCGCCAGTTGGGAATCCTAGAAATTAAAGAAGAACACCTCGTAGACATTGAGGATATTTGTGACTACCCTCCCCACGAAGTATGCATCATCAGTACTGGAACACAGGCTGAGCCACGTTCGGCTTTAGCTATGGCCGCAACTGGGCAAAGCCGTTGGATCTCCATAGGTGAGCAGGACTCAGTTGTCCTATCGTCGAGGGCTATTCCTGGGAATGAAGAGCGTGTAGGAAAAATGATAAATGACCTCATGAAGCGAGGCGCAGATGTTTTGCATTCAGACCATCTAGGACTTCACACCTCGGGACATGGTAAACAGGAAGAACTTCGATCACTTCATCAGGCCTCCAATCCGGAGTGGTTCGTTCCAGTCCACGGAGAATATAGGCACCTGGTTGCTCACAAAGACCTAGCTATTGAGATAGGTATGTCTCCCGAAAGAATCCTCCTTGCTACAGACGGCGACCAGATTGAACTTAGCGACGACGGAATGGAACTTGTAGAAAAAGTTACTCCAGGGGGTTACCCATTTGTGCAAGGGAGAATCCTCGAATATGAACACCAAATATTCTCTGACAGAAGAATTCTCGGCAAAGAAGGATTCGTAATTGCGACAGTGCAGATTTCCAAAAAAGATAACGAAATTCTCGGAGACCCACAGATTGTCAGTAAAGGCTGGGTAAGCGCTCAAGCTGCGAACAGGCTTGAAGAAGAGATCGCAATTGCGGTCAAAAAAGGAGTTCAAAAAACACTTCTTAACGAAGATGTAACAGATCAAGATTTAGAGCAACGAGTCAGAAGAATCACCGGGAGTCTGGTAAATGAATTAACAGGTCGTAGGCCTATGATTGTCCCTATCGTTCGAAAAGTATGACCAAAACTTTTGCTATTAACCATAGGTTAGGTTGCTGATAGGGCACCCCGAAATGTCCTATAGTTAGTGTTAACGTTTAATTATCAACAAACCTGAAAGAATTCTCAGCACAAGAATCAGAAGTTGGCAGAGAGTTAAAAGAAATGAAAAAAACCCCATCCAAGAATTCGCAACCATCAAAGAAAGCTTCGATGCCGCCGTTGTTAAACGGCTTAAGTAAAGCGGCGGGCAAAGCTTTTTCTGGACATAAATCAGACATCTTAGGCCTTGCATTTTTGGTTATCGGCCTTTTGTCCACTCTTGGTCTCTACTTTGACCTTGCTGGGGTAGTAGGAAAAATATTAGGCCCTTGGATTTTCTTGTCTTGCTTTGGAACGGTGGGTTACGCTGCCCCAGTTTCGCTCATAATCGCTGGCTTAGCTCTCTCATTCTACTCACCTAAAAATGAGACCGAAGCAGAAGATGATTCAGCTTTACCTGCGAGAATCTTGATCGGGGGATTATTCATCTTCGCTTCGATATGCGGTCTAGCTCACTTCTACGACAACGCAGCAAATTATGGCCTATCAGATTTTGCTGAATTAAAGAAGAGGGGTGGGGTGCTTGGATATTTGACCGGAACTCCGCTTCGTGCTGCCTTTGAGCAACTAGGTGCCTCCCTGGTGCTTGTTGCAGTAGGCCTATTTGGTGTCATCGTTGCTACAGGTGTGACCTTTCGTGAAGCAGGTGGGAAAACATGGCGCTTTCTTAAGGCGGTTGGAGGAATCATTTCAAAGTCAATTCGTCTTGTATTGGGAGAAAGCAAAGATGAGATTGGCAGTTTCCGTGATGAGCTTAGTCAGCCAAAAATCCAGATAGATGGCGAATCTCGAAATATTGGAGTTCCGGCTCAGGACGACGCACCTGAGCCACCCGAAGAAAATGAAGCCAACTCCCATGCTGAAGACAAAAAAGAGACCGATTCAACAGATGATAATGACACAACAGAACCAGAGAAAGTCAGAAAAGGGTTCAAGAAAGCAGGATTACTTGAAACAGGGGAGCAGCTTGAGATTGAGCTCGGGCCGGGGGCCAAAGGTTCACCTTGGAAGTTGCCTTCGATTAAAGTTCTAGACCGCTCGACTACCAGAGACGTCAACGAAGCGCTCGTTGAAGAAAGAGGCCGTGTTCTCGAGCGAGCATTAGCGACACATGGGGTAGAGACCAGACTAGTAGGAATGGTTGTAGGGCCTACTGTCACAAGGTATGAATTGGAGCTAGCGCCTGGGGTCAAAGTTTCAAAAGTTACTGCACTAAACAAAGATATTGCATATGCCATGGCATCCCCTGACGTCAGGATTTTAGCTCCTATCCCAGGTCGTCAAGCTATAGGTGTCGAAGTTCCGAACAACGAAAGGCAAGTCGTCGCTCTAGGAGATATTCTGAGCTCCCCAGAAGCAAGAAAAGCTACTCACCCACTTGAGGTAGCAGTTGGGCGGGACATTAACGGTCAATCAATGTTAATGAACTTATCGGAGATGCCTCACATTCTTCTCGCCGGAGCAACAGGTGCAGGCAAAAGCTCATGTATCAATAGCATTGTCACGTCGGTATTGATGCGTTCAACTCCGGAAACGGTTCGAATGATCCTTATCGATCCGAAAATGGTCGAAATGACTCAATACGAGCAAGTCCCTCACCTTCTTACTCAGCCAGTCATCGATCCGAAAAAAGCTGCTAATGCTTTGCAGTGGGCTTGTAGAGAGATGGATAGGAGATACGAATTGCTCTCAGAAGTCCGATTCCGTGATATCGGAGGCTATAACGCTGCTTACGATAAAGGGACTATCGAAGCTCCACCTAGCGCTATTAATCCTGACGGTACGCCCAAAACCTACGAGCGCCTTCCATATATCCTTGTTGTTGTCGATGAGCTTTCAGACCTTATGATGGTCGCTCCAAGAGATGTTGAAGATTCTATATGTCGTATAGCTCAAAAGGCCCGAGCGGTCGGAATCCACCTAGTTATTGCAACACAGAGGCCTTCAACGAATGTGATTACGGGAGTGATTAAAGCCAATATTCCTGCCCGAATTGCATTTGCCGTCTCAAGTTTAACCGACAGTAGAGTTATCCTTGACCAAGGTGGAGCTGAGCGACTTGTTGGTCAAGGAGATATGCTGTTGCTTGACCCTAAATCATCCTCACCTCAAAGGATTCAAGGAGCTTGGGTAAGCGAAGGTGAAGTTCGTCGCGTTGTGGAGGGTTGGCGCAAGCAGGTAGCTCGGCTAAAGCAAGACCAGATTGATCCAGAAACAGAAGAAGAAACTTCCATTACTGAAGAACAAATTACAGCTACTAGTAGCGGGATTCCAGGCGGTGGAACTGGGGACACAGCAGACGATGAGCTTTTGCTAAAGGCGATAGATCTAGTCGTCGATTCGCAGCACGGCTCAACCTCAATGCTCCAGCGGAAATTAAGTGTTGGATTTGCGCGTGCCGGACGGATAATGGACATGCTGGAGGAAAGAGGGATTGTTGGCCCTAGTGAAGGTTCAAAACCACGAGAAGTTCTGGTTACCCAGGAACAGCTTGCCGAAAGCGCCGATGCTTAACCTGAAAAGGTAGTTTATAACATATGATTCTGTCTCTAGCGCTTGTTCTTATCGGCATTGCTGTTTTGGTTTACAGCGCTAACGTCCTAGTAGAGTCCTCAAGTGACCTAGCGCTCTACTGGGGCGTTTCACTAGCAGTTGTCGGAGCCATTGTCGTAGGTTTCGGGACGAGCCTCCCTGAGCTAGCAGTTTCTCTTGCTTCTGCCGTCCGAGATGATATCGACTTGGCTACCGGTAATGTAGTCGGGTCAATGGTTGCGAACCTTTCTCTGGTTCTTGGAGGAGCTGTTCTAATAAGTCGATCCCCAATTTCGACTGGAAGTCGAAGTCTGTATCTTCCTCTTTCTCTGCTATCTACTGTTGGATTCATCTACTTCATCCGCGGTGGTATAAGTCGATGGGAAGGAGGGGTTATGCTTCTCCTTCTTCTGCTTTCACTTTCGCTAATGTACAAAGGGGGGGCAGACGACGAAGCTGGAATTCTTTCGTCGGTCAAAGAGGGTGATGACCCAACAACAGAAAAATATAATTTGCCGAAAGAGATGCTTAAGCTTATTGGTTCATTGGTGGGGGTAGTAGTCGCTTCTTACGCTGTGACCGAAGGTGCTATTGACTTAGCTGACCGATGGGGAGTAAAAAGCGGATTTATCGGTATCAGCTTAATAGCAGTCGGGACTTCTCTACCTGAGCTTGTAGCGTCCACCGTGGCGGCAAAAAAAGGTAAACATGCCTTAATAATAGGTACTGTTCTAGGGTCAAATGTTTTCAATGGATTTGGGATAGGTGGCTTCATTGGCGTGATCGCTCCGGGGGAAAGCAAGGACGGATCTATCGTTGGCGCTTTCAGCACCACTCTTACTCTTTCTGCGATTGCTTTAAGTACCGTTTTCATTCTTGCAGGTCGGAAGATAGTTCGAGCTGAAGCGGGAATCCTTCTTTCTGCGTACATCGTGTGGATGATCCTAGTCGGTACCTAGAAGTGCCGCGGCACATAGAGAGTTGGATCAGGTATCTGCATAGAACACCCTAGGACGGTACGCTGAAGGGGTGAAGAAAAGCTTTTGGATTGAAACTTTAGGATGTCCCAAAAACAAGGTTGATAGCGAGAAGATAGCTGGAACACTCCTCGTAGATGGCATGAGCCCAGCAGAAGCTCCTACTGAAGCGAACTTAATAGTTGTAAATACATGTTCCTTTGTTGAGCAAGCAAGAGAAGAAAGTATCGCTACAGTTTTTGAATATAGTCAGATGCGTTCAGAAGATGTTCAAGTAGTTGTCACGGGATGTTTGGCAGAGAGGTATGGGGAAGAAATCTCAAATTCGTTAGAGGGCGATGTTGATGCGATTGCTGGTTTCGGTGTTCCGGTAAATATTTCTTCCAAACCAGATGTTCCCAAGTTTGACCTTCTTAATTTACCTCGTCCTAAGAGAAAAGAGCCGTGGGGCTATGTGAAAGTTGCTGAAGGTTGCGATAGGGTTTGCGGATTTTGTGCGATTCCATCTTTCAGAGGGCCACAACGGTCTAGATCGATTTCTGAAATTCGAGAAGAGGTCATATCACTCGAATTGCAGGAAGTGGTCCTAGTGGCTCAGGATCTTGCCTCTTGGGCCAGAGACCAACGCGAGTCACCTGAGGGCATTGTCGATTTGGTAAAAGAGGTGAGTGGTGAAGTCCCGTGGGTCCGTCTTTTGTACTTGTATCCCTCTAGTCTCTCTGGTGAACTTGTTGAAATTATTGCCAACAGCCCAGTTCCGTATTTTGACCTAAGCCTGCAACACGTATCAGGACCGCTCCTTCGAAAAATGCGCCGATGGGGAGATGGGGAACGATTCACCAAGGTCATTAAAGACATTAGAAAAATCAGGCCAGATGCGGCTTTTCGCACAAACTTTATAGTTGGCTACCCCGGAGAAACTGAGGAGGACCATGATCAGTTGCTGCGCTTCCTTGAAGAGAACGAAATTGACTGGTGCGGATTCTTCCCTTATTCAAAGGAGGCTGGGACATACGCCGAAACGCTCACGGAGGAGATTGCTGAACCCCTAGTAATGGAGAGACTTCGAGAATTGGGTGAGGCACAGGATGTCATAACAGAAAAGAAACGAGATTCCATAATAGGAGAAAAAGTAACCGTTCTTATTGAGAGTCAGGGCATAGGGCGCAGTCATCGCGAAGCCCCTGAGATTGATGGGTTGATCTATGTTCCAAATACTTTAGAGGTCGGAAGTTTCGAAACAGTAACTGTAGAAGAAGCCTTAGGGGTAGATCTTAAGGCAGTACTTAGCGATTCTGTTTATCGAGAGGCGCCATGACTGAAAACCAACCAAGCTATTCTTCGGCTGGTTTAGCAACCCCAGCCAATTTAATAACAATGGCCAGGATTGTGGCGTCACCGATACTCTTCATAATTATTCTGAACGCAGAAGATCATGGGGGGACTTCTTGGGCAGCATTTATTCTAGGCGCAATCTTTGGGGTCAGTGATGCTGTCGATGGTCGACTTGCGCGAGCTACTGGAAGCGTGACTAAAGCAGGGGCATTCCTTGATCCGCTAGCAGATAAAGTTGTGGTCCTTGGATGCATGCTCTCACTTTGGTCAATTGGGCGCTTTCATTGGCTTCCGGTTCTTCTCATCGTTCTAAGAGAGCTATGGATTTCTTCTTACAGGTTCTGGCTAGTAAGAAAATCTTTGGTTGTCCCAGCCACGGAGCTAGCGAAGTGGAAGACCTTCGCTCAGGGGACGACACTGATGATTGCAGTTATGCCCACCTTCGAGAATATTGATTGGTTGGTGACTCTTCTGCTGTGGGTCGCAGTAGTAATGACGTTAATTACCGGATGGCAATATGTTCGATCTGGTTATCGTGCTTCCGCTTCTGGAAGTTCGTTAACTTAGATGATGTCACCATTGGTTGTCTAGGTTAAAGTCAGGCCATGGAACGATTTAGCTGTGAAGTGGTTGCCGTCGGAACTGAGCTCTTGCTAGGACAAATAGTAGATACCAATTCCTCATGGATTGGAGAGCAACTGGCGTTGAACGGTATGGATAGTTACTTTCAGACAAAAGTCGGAGATAATCCAGAACGGATCAAGAAGACTCTAGAGCAAGCTATAGGCCGCTCAGATTTTGTTATTGTGTGTGGAGGTTTAGGGCCAACTCAAGATGACTTAACGCGTGATGTTATAGCTGAGGTTATGGGGGTTGAGCTTGTCACAGATAATGAGCTTGTCGAGCGTATCTCAGCAATCTTTGGTAATAGAGGTCGTGAAATGCCGTTAAATAATCTTAGACAAGCACAAGTTCCACTGGGGGCTGAAACTTTGTCGGTGATGCCTGGTACTGCTCCAGGGCTCAAAGCGGTGATTAATGGGAAAACCCTCTACGCGGTTCCAGGAGTTCCCTGGGAGATGAAGCAGATGGTACTTGAAGATATTTTGCCTGATATGAGAGTAAAAGCAGGTATTAGCAGCATAATCGGTTCAAAAACTCTTAGGACTTGGGGTGATTCAGAATCGGGCTTGTCAGAGAAATTAGCTGATGAAATTGAAAGATTGGACCGAGTGGGCGGTGCAACCATTGCATTTCTAGCAAGTGGGATCGAGGGGCTCAAAGTTCGGCTTACAACTAAAGGAGATTCAAAATCAGAAGTTGAGAATGCCCTTAATGCTGAAGCCGAGATTGTTGCCTCCATTCTCGGAGATGAAATTATTTTTTCTTACGATGATCAAACAATGGAAGAAGTCGTTCTGGATATGTGTAGAGGCAAGGGTCTTACCTTAGGAGTGGCGGAGTCCTTAACAGGGGGATTGATAGGTAGCCGGTTAACCTCGATCTCTGGATCTAGTGAGGTATTCAAAGGTTCAATTGTGGCTTACTCATCCGATGTTAAGCGTGCACTTTTAGATACTCCCGATGTCCCTAGCGTTTCTCAAGCTGCCGCAGAAGCGATGGCTGTTGGTGCCTGTAGGGCCTTAAATGCAGATATAGGCTTGGCTGTTACAGGTGAAGCCGGACCAGATCCCCTCGAAGAGGAGGTCGGCAGGGTTTGGATGGCTACTTCGGTTGGGGGGGTGGTCAAATCTTCTACTGTTAAATGGCCCTTTGATCGAGAAAGAATAAGGCAATTCACTACGATCACAGTGCTTAATGCTCTTCGGCTTCGATTAGTAGATGAAATTTAACGGGTTTGAGCGTAAACGAAGGCTAAAAGCTGCTCGGTTAATTCATCCTTGTGTTCAGCGAATAGATTTGTCCCGTGCTGGCTTCCTGCCATTTCTAGGTATCTGGTCGTTGAAGCAGCAGCTAAGAGACTGTCTGCGTACCCATTAAAAGGTGGGTCGTCTTCGGCGACTATAAGAAGAAGTGGAGTTTTCATCGTTGAAGCTGCCTCGAGTGCGTTTATACGTCCGTATGTTGTTGATGGAGAAATAGCGGCTACTGCAGCGACGTTATACTCATCAGCGATAGTTATTGCAGCAGTGCCGCCCATCGATGCTCCGATAATGACAACTTTCCGAACATTTTCGACAAACAACATGTAACGAACTGCCGCTTCTAAATCCCGATCCATGCGTTTGTCTTTTGTCCCAGTCGAATCTCCATACCCTCTAAAATCAAACGTAAGGACCACATAGCCAGAATCACTTGCTTCTGTGGCGAACTCAGCCCAAGATGACTGGCCTCGCCCACGCATATGTGCAAGAACAATTCCTATATCGCCCTGGCCGTAGACTAGCCCTGAAATCTCCTCGCCATCCCCTGTAGCGAATCTGGCCTGATCTGTTGCTGCCTGTTCTGCAACTACTTCAGATGCTTCTTCCAAGTTTCCAGAAGCCTGGGGAGTGGATACTGGGCTCCCACTAGTACAGGCTTGAAGGAGCAGTGCAAGTAATGGAATTAAAATACAAAAGGATTTGAAACGTTTTGGGATCACTAATCAACTATCTGTATTTGGTTGAAGTCGAAGTGAAGCCGAATTCATGCAGAAGCGTTCTCCAGTGGGTGGGGGCCCATCGTTAAAGATATGTCCCAGGTGTGCGCCACACGCATTACAAATTGCTTCAGTCCGAACCATGCCATATGAGCGGTCTTCCACTCGGCGAACTTTTTCAGAGGCAGTTGCCTCATAAAAGCTTGGCCATCCGGTACCAGAATCAAATTTCGTTGAGCTCGAAAAGAGTTCAGTATCACAGACAATACAGTGATATACACCTGTCTCTTTCGTATCCCAGTAGCATCCACTAAAGGCAGGTTCTGTGCCTGCTTCCTGAGTAACGTAGTATTGGTCGGCGGTAAGACGATTTCTAAGATCTTCGTTTGCTTCTTTGGGGGTATTCATGGTGCCTCCGGTCTTTCTCTAGGTTAGTCCCCATTTGTTTTATGGTCATTTATGGCCAAATTTGACTAAATGCTTGACCGAACAAATGTTCGTAGTTACACTATTGTTATTCGCATTAAACAATGTCACACCAATGATTTATGGTGATTATAAGTTCAAACAGGAAGTTACTTTAACCCCCACTAGATAAGAGGCAAGCATGGAATCAGATAAAGCACTTGATATGGCGTTGAGCCAAATTGAAAAACAATTCGGTGAAGGCGCCGTAATGAAAATGGGTGAAAAGACCACAATGCAAATTGAGTCGGTACCCACAGGGGCTCTGGCCCTTGATTTAGCTCTCGGCGTCGGAGGCTTACCACGAGGTCGAATAACAGAAATTTATGGACCTGAGTCCTCGGGAAAGTCAACCCTCGCTACACATGTTGTGGCTGAAGCACAACGTAATGGAGGGATATGCGCATATATCGATGCGGAGCACGCTATGGATCCGGTCTATGCAAGGGCTATTGGCGTTGACGTTGATGAATTGTTAATCTCACAGCCTGATAATGGAGAACAAGCACTTGAAATTGTTGACACACTGGTACGTTCAGGCGCTATCGATGTCATAGTTATTGACTCCGTTGCAGCTCTTACTCCGCGTGTCGAGCTAGAAGGAGAAATGGGGCAGAGCCATGTGGGATTACAAGCGCGTCTTATGTCACAAGCCCTTAGAAAATTAACAAGTAATTTAAACAAAACTAAAACTATCTGTATCTTCATTAATCAACTCCGAGAAAAAATCGGAGTAATGTTTGGATCGCCTGAGACTACACCTGGAGGTCGTGCACTTAAGTTCTACTCTTCAGTTCGGTTAGACATTCGTCGAATAGAGTCTCTCAAGTCTGGTGTTGAGATAGTAGGAAACCGAACCAGGGTAAAGGTTGTTAAGAACAAATGTGCCCCACCATTTCGACAAGCAGAATTTGACATTATGTATGGAAAGGGAATTAGTCGTGAAGGCTCACTCCTTGATACTGGTGTTGATATGGACATAGTCAAAAAATCTGGCGCTTGGTATACCTACGAAGGTGAACAGCTTGGCCAAGGGCGAGAGAAAGCAAAGATTTTCTTAAGCGAGAACCCTGAGATTATGATGGAAATCGAAAATCGTATTTGGGGTAATGTCCATCCAGATGATATAGAAGACCAATTTACAGAAGCTGATGATCAACCAATTTCAATTGAAGATTGATCAATCAATGTGAATATTGGTGCTAGCTGAAATGATTCCCTCTAGCCTATAAGAGTGAACGATCAGTACATAATCCAGACCTTTGGCTGTCAGATGAATGAACATGACTCCGAACGTATATCTGGCATTCTTGAAAGTTCTGGAATGAAAAGAACGCAGGAAGTTGCCGATGCAGATGTGATTGTCATAAATACATGCTGTATACGTGAAAATGCTGACAATAAGTTCTATGGGCATCTAGGAAACTTGAAGCAACTTAAGGAGCAAAATCCTGAACTGAAGATTCTCGTCGGTGGTTGCCTAGCGCAAAAAGATCAGGAAATGATCCGTGATAAAGCTAAGCACGTAGATGTTGTTTTCGGAACTCACAATCTAAACCGCGTAGCTGATTTATTAGAACTAAGCAGGAGTGAAGGTCCAATTGTTGAGATTATCGATCAAGGGGAAATAGAAAATGAGGTTCTATTTGACTCTGCTTTCCCCGTTCGGCGAGAACTCGAACATGCTGCCTGGATGACGATTCAAAGCGGATGCGACAACTCATGCGCATTCTGTATAGTTCCTCAAGTGCGGGGAGCTGAAGTCAGTCGACTATTTGGGGATCTCCTCGATGAAGCGAAACGTGTAGTTTCTGAAGGCGTAATCGAAATAACGCTTTTGGGTCAAAATGTGAATAGTTACGGTCGAGATCTGACGACTCAACTTAGATCAACTGCTCCAGATTCTATGGATAACTTCCGAGCTGGACTAAGGTGGGCTCAAGACGACAAGCGACGTCCCCGAACCCTCTTTCCTGATCTTCTTCGTGATATCGGTTCAATCGATGGTCTTCGCCGTCTAAGATTCACAAGCCCCCACCCCAAAGATTTTCGTAGTGAAGTCATTGAAGCAATGGCTGAAACATCCGCGGTCTGTGAACACTTACACCTGCCATTGCAATCCGGAAGTGACCATATTCTTGCTGCTATGCATAGAGGGTACAATAAATCGAAATATATGGAAAGGCTAAGTGAAGCACGCAAGCATATTCCAGATCTTGCGGTAACTACCGACATTATCGTGGGCTTTCCCGGAGAAACAGAAAAAGATTTTGAAGAAACTCTCGCCTTAGCTGCTGAAGCTGAATTTGATGGGGCGTACACGTTTATTTTTTCTCCGCGGCCGGGAACTGAAGCTGCGGAAATGGTAGAAAGTTACTGTGATCCCTCAGTAGCAGGAGAGCGGTATGACCGATTGAGGTCAGTAATTTTACGATCCGCTCTTCGTAAGCATGAGAAACGAATAGGTAGAAGCGAAGAAGTTATTGTTGAAGGGCCAAGTAAGAAAAATCCCGACACTACAACAGGAAGAACGAGGCAAAACAAGTTGGTCCATTTTGATAGTCCACGTAAGTTGCCGATTGGCTCTGTAGCAAAAGTTGAAATTATTAATGCATCTCCCCGCTACCTTCAAGGGAATTTGGAAGAGGTAATTGCGACACCAGCGAGGAAGACTCGAATACCTGTGGTTGCTGTGTGAACTCAGTTTTCGCTTCTCCGATCCTCTCGATAGTAGGAACAACCGCATCAGGAAAATCTTCTATAGCTATGGCAATGGCTCGAGAGATATCAAATGTCGAAATCGTTTCCATAGACTCAATGCAGGTTTATAAAGAAATGGATGTCGGTACCGCAAAACCACCTCTTGAAGATCAAGGAGAAGTTCCCCATCATATGATCGACTTAGTAGAACCTGATGTTGAATTCTCTCTAAGCGAATTTCAACGTGAGGCAGTAAGTGCGATTAGAGACATCGAAGAGCGCGGCTCAATTCCACTACTTGTGGGGGGAACCGGCCTACATCTGCGCGCTGTTATAGATAATTTCGAAATACCCAAGCAGTATCCGATAGTTGAGCGAGAGTTGGATAGCGAAGCAGATACTGTTAAATTGCATAAGTTGCTTACGCAGCTTGATCCAGTTGCAGCTGGCCGTATGGAGAATACCAACAGAAGGAGAATACTTCGTGCTTTAGAAGTAACTCTTGGTAGCGGAAGACCATTTTCAAGTTACGGGCCTGGAATGCAGAAGTATGCCCCTACGAGATTCCAAATGATTGCTCCTAGGTGGGAAAGGGAGAAGATAAACCAGCGGATAGATAAGAGGTTTAGTGCACAAATGGAAATGGGGTTTTTCGAAGAGGTTTGTGGATTAACTGAAAACTATGGGACCCTATCGCGCACTGCTCGTCAAGCATTGGGTTACCGTCAATTCCTAGATCACTTGAGCGGAACTATTAGCTTGGATGAAGCCGTTGATATTGCGAAACGACAAACTAAGAAATTTGCGAGAAGGCAAGAACGATGGTTTCGAAGAGACCCTCGAATTCAGTGGTTTGACATTGATGAAAATCCATTAGAGGTCCTCCCTTCTCTTGTGGAAGAATGGCGACATGCGCCTAATTAAGTATGAAGGACTCGGGAACAAGTTTCTGGTAGTCATACAAGATAGTGTCCCTAAGGACAGCAGTCAGTTGGCAGT
>PYIK01071736.1_pt1 | contig 24874 bp, 34 predicted proteins | sample 3578011 | NCBI WGS metagenome assembly PYIK01 (sample SAMN08408022, study PRJNA431606) | Marine metagenome isolate SA_KN192-05_S13_70m, whole genome shotgun... | biome: marine; feature: oceanic pelagic zone; material: water; isolation source: 70 m water sample, 0.2-0.8 um fraction ... | reverse complement strand
GGAGTTTCGTAAGCCAACTTCTATCAGATGACCTGCCAGAAAGTACGCTCACTGACCTCGTAGCAGGTTGCGTAGGAGAAGGCCTGGCCGTTAAGTTTATGAATCATCGTAAAATTAGCGGTCAGTTGCCTAACCCATCTGATATATTGAGCGGTAAGGTTAGAGACCTTAAGAGCAAAGAGATATCGGCTATGTACTCTTTGACAGTTTCTTTGTGCTACGAATTACAACAGGCACACGAGAAGAAAGACAAAACTTGGAATGAACAAGCGGACAGGTTCTTCAACTACATGATGGACAACTTTGAGACAGAGTTGGTTGTTATGGGTGCGAAGATTGCCTTAACAAACTACAAACTTCCGTTCGATCCTAGCAAGTTAAAATCATTTGATAGGTTCCATAAGAAGTTTGGCAAGTATGTCATAACTGCTATGGAGTCTAAATAGTGGATTACAGAGAACAGAAAATCATAGACAAATTAGTTACTGCAAGGATTGCCTTACTATTGAAACATCCTTTCTTTGGTAACCTTGCAACAAGACTAAAACTTGTCAATGCAGATGACTGGTGTCCGACAGCAGGTACAGATGGTAGACATTTCTATTACAATACAAAGTTCATAGATTCTCTTACACCCAAAGAAGCAGAGTTCTTGTTTGGACATGAGGTGTTGCACAATGTATTTGAACATATGCTTGTAAGGATTGGAGACAGAGATCCACAACTTTGGAACATAGCGGCCGACTATGCCGTTAACCAGATACTAAAAGATTCGAACATCGGTGAAATGCCCAAAGGCAAGAAAGGTGAGAACAAAGGATTCCAAGATGACAAGTACAAGGATTGGGCATCAGAAAGAATCTATGACGACTTGTTCAAAACTGCAAAGAAGAACGGCAAGAAGTTTTTGGAGCAGATGGGTGAGCTTATGGACGATCACCAAGAGTGGGGTAAAGGTGATGGTGCAGGCGAAGGCAAGGGTAAAGATAAAAAAGGTGGCAAGAGTGGTAAGCCTGTTTACACAAAAGAAGAATTAAAGAAGATCAGAGACGAAGTAAAAGAAGCAATGGTAAGTGCCGCACAATCAACAGGGGCAAGTAATTTGCCAGGTGCGTTACAAAGACTTGTTAAGGACCTTACAGAGCCTAAGATGGATTGGAGAGAAATACTTCAGCAACAGATAATGAGTACTTTAAAGTCTGACTATACTTGGATGAGACCAAGCAGAAAGAGTTGGCACACATCTGCCATACTTCCAGGACAAAACAATGATGAAATGATTGATATATGTTTGGCTTTGGATGCCAGTGGTAGTATCAGTAATGATCAATGTAAAGAATTTTTGACTGAGGTTAAAAACATAATGGATCAATACAAAGATTTTAGAATACATTTATGGAGTTTCGATACCGCAGTATTCAATCCAAAAGTTTTTACTCCTGACAACGCAGATGAACTATTAGACTACAAACTAGGTTCAGGTGGTGGAACAGAATTTGAATGTAATTGGGACTACATGAAAGAACAAGGCATAGAGCCTAAGAAGTTTGTAATGTTCACTGATGGTTGGCCATTTAATTCGTGGGGAGACGAACACTATTGTGAAACTATATTTTTAATTAACAACCCATACGAGAGAGACATAGAAGCACCATGGGGACTAACGGTACAATACAATGACTAATGACACAAAGATATTATACATATCAACTGCTATATTTGTTTTAGTTATAGTTGTTGCCACTGTGAGGTACTATGCTTGATATTATATGGGCAATGATAAAAGACTGGTTGGAGAACCCTATCACTATAGGAATAGGAATAATGCTAGTAACACTTTTAATTTTTGAGATTGGAATAGGATAATGGAAACTAGAGAAAAATGGTATTCAGGATCAATGATAAAAGTAAAGTGTCTACGAAACTGGATGATTGACACGGCATCAGTTCTGTTTGATGACAACCATAACGACCTAAGAGCATTACCTAAAACTGTAAGATTACAAATATTAGTGGTGTTAAGTTTTGTGTGGAGCACCGTGTTCACAGTGTACTTTTTTTCCATATCAACTATGTTATGGGGTTGGGTAGGACTTGTGATCGGACACCTTGGAATAATTTTTGCAGTCTATTACACTTTCAAACAATTTCACAATGCGACTCATACTATGAAACCGGATCCGAATGATCCTCCAATGTATGACGATGTATGGTACGGATCATGAAAATAACAAAAGAAAAAATAATCGACCCGAAAAATCCTAAGTACGTTGGGAGAAGTTGGGCTAACCTTGGAAACCACGTGCTTGTACTAGGCTTCATTGCCTGTATTGTGTTTGTGGTTTATGCGAGTTATTAATGAGTAAATGGATTGTAGCAGTGATTTTTTGTGTGGTGATTGCTATGTTCTGGAAAGGCGTAGAAGTGCTTGGACCAAGCAACACCAATTATAGCATTAAATACGAAGGTCCAAAAAAAACGGTAAAAGAAAGATGGAACGCCGCTTACGAATGGATTAAGGAGAAACGTGAAGATAAATCCAAATAATTTTTTCAAAAGAGAACTTGATAGTTTACCACCTCACTTTGTAAACACCGTGGTAAAGGCTCATGAATCAGACATAGAACATATGAGGAAATGGATTTATGAAAACTGTCATGGTAGATATTCTATTACCAAAGATGTAATATATGATGGTGACCAATCAAGATCAATTACTGTGATTGGTTTTGAAAATCCTGGTGACCTTACATTGTTCGCTTTGAGTGGTAAGGCTCAAATAAATCAAAACTAATCGTTGCACTCCATAATTAATTTTAGTATAATATACGTATATTAATACCAATTGCAATTAGGAGAAAATTAAATGGCAAAAGAAGAAACAAAAAAGACGGAAACTGTTGAAGCACCAAAGACGGCGACGGCCCAATCTACTGCTCCAGCACAACCTGATCCGATGGCATTATCGATTGGAGACTTAAAAGGTCTTGCATCAATTATCGATGTTGCATCAACAAGAGGTGCCTTCAAAGCCGCCGAAATGGCAGGCGTGGGAACACTCTTCAATAAACTTAACGCATTCCTAGTGAATGTAGAAAAAGGCCAACAAGCAGGTACTGACGCAAAAGCACCAGCGGAAGGAAAATAAAATGGCAACACTAATGAACGTAAACAACCAAGCCATGCCAATGGGTGATAATACCGGAGCGGCAGGTGATGGTCAGACAGGTCCAAAAAGACACTTCAAACACATTGGAGAGTTAGCGGACGAGTCAAAAGCCAAAGTGGTTATCATGTACAGGACAATACCAGGTGAACCAAACAACTGTTTGGTTGTTGGTACCAAGTTTTTACCTGATGTGTACCATAACGGTTTGATGTCTGCTGTAGAGTCAGAAGGCGGACAACAGGCAGAGGAATTTGCCGATTTTGCCGGTAGACAGACATTCGCGGACGGCACGAACATGTTAGCAATGCTTCATAATGACAATTATATCAAAAAATTTAAAACAAATGAAATAATGGTCACTTATGGATCAGGCGCAGATGGAAGAATCTTGTTGAATAAACTTAACGAGATGATTGCAAAAGAAAAAGGCGTCAAGGTCTCGGATCTTGCACAAAAGGATCCAGACGCTAAAGAAGACACTAAGAAAGCGGATGCCAAAAAGACAACCGCCAAAAAATAGCACTTGGGTACAGCTCACACGAGACTTTGTTGAGGAATGGCCGGAGGTTTTAGAAGGTTTACACTTTCAGAATATGCCGGTCAAGTACCTGATGTACGTTAAGATCATACTTAAGAACAATATCACAATTCACTACGACATAGCCAAAGAGCTCAAGTCTAAAAAACAAGAAATCATTGCAAGATTCCTTAGACAGACATTAGAGTTACACTACAGAAAAATAAAGAACGTTGATATGAAGTTCGACATACCAGCACTAAAAAGAGACATGCAATCGAAAACATCATTGCTGATGTCTAGGACATTTAAGAGATAGAATTAAATTTTTGTTTGAGCCAATCCAATTCATAAGAGTATAGTAATTTATTTGGATCTTCCTTGTTCTGCTCATAGTATTCAACGGCGTCGAGAGCACCTCGTTGCACAAAATTGGCATATTGACCTTTTCCTAATTCGCACCATTTCTTAAGCCTGTGTTTGGATTCAACTGTGGGTTTCATATCACACAATTTTAAAACTTCTCTAAAAGCGACACGCCAACTGATTTCAGGAGTTTGGTTGAAATGACTTACTCCACATAACTGCGGTACGACCGTGTGCGGCTGAGATAAAGTGAAATCTAAATATGGATTTGATGTAATAAGACATAGGAATTTATGATAAAGTATAACTGCACGGTGTCCGTACACTAAACCGTTTATTGGATTTTTAGCATGGAAGATATAATGGCAACGGTCCTTCATTCTATCTGGCTGGAAACTGAAGTCAAATGTTTCATCTAATTCAATAGTTGGAAACACTGCAAAGAAATAAGGTGTCTCACTCATATTTGCCGCCGCATGATAGGCCGCTGTTCTTCCCTTTACTCCTTGCACACGTTTTGCCCTTGGAAACTTATCCTTTAATTTTTTGTAATTTTCTTCAGCACAAGGTTCATCATATGACAGGAAGATGATGTCCATTGGTTTGGTTTCATAATCAAAATCAAAATGCACTTGCCTATCAATGTCATAGAATTGCTTGATGTCTTTGTTACCAGGTAGCAACATGATATCTTTTGTTTGACCAAAACTATATAACTTTTCATCCTCCCAGAAACTAGGATAAAAGTTTGGAATTTGCTTAGATTCTATATTCATGTTTAACATCCATTTGTAAAAGGATTTGTTTTTGTTGTATGCTTCGATTGGGTTTTTGAGTGTGTAATTCGTTATTGGTATAGGCTGTTGGAACACAGTTGGATCCTCATGATAATTGATATCTTTGAAATCTCTTAGAAATTTTATATCATTCATTTGATCTTTAAATTTTTGCGTTGGGATCAGCATTATATTGCCTTCTTTGTTCAAACCTGTCTTAGGATGGGTGGCATACCAAACATGGATTTGGTGCCTTTCGTGTTGCTCTGGTATGAAGTCTAAGTATTCACAAGGTTTAAGATTAATGAAGTTTGCAAAGAACCAGAAGTATTCGGTCTTGATATCATCTACTACATCTTTAAGTATTTCAAAATAACTGTCTACGAAAGGAACCACCCTTGTGTTTACAAAAGGAGATTCGTTGTGTGCTACGTCAGGAAACCTTACCTGTACACTATCAAAGGCCATTGTAGTTTTTTAACCAATCATAGTAACTGGCTAATCCTTCATCAAGGTTATATTCTGGTTCGTAGCCTAGTAAATCTTTTGCACGTCCTATATCTAGTGTGCCACGCATTGGATACAATACATGATTGCCAATATCTTCTATGTCCGAATCACTACCGGTCAATGCAAGTATTTTCTCTGCCAAAGTTCTTAGACTGGTAGCCTTGCCGGCCGTCATGTTAAAACTGACATTGGCCACAGGTGAAAGGGCGGCTAATATTATTCCCCTTGCCGCATCTCTACGGTATGTGAAGTCCACTTTATTTTCTCCGTTGTGTAAAGTGATTGCTTGATTATTCATTGCTTTTTCAAAGAATTTTGAAACAACTCTGTCCGGCATATCTCCAGGGCCATAAACTCCACTAGGTCTAATAATATTGTAGTTAAGTCCGTCCCTTTTAGAAAAAAGTTTCACGAGGCGTTCACCTGTAAGTTTGGCTTCACCATAAATGTTTTTTGGCTTGGTCTTTCCGTCTTCTTTCATGCCATCAACAAAGTCTCCATAAACCATACTACTACTGACATACACAAACTTTCTTATGTTCCATTTTTCTGAGTGCCATAACAAATTAGTGGTGGTGTTTATTACTTTTGGAATACCTAATATAGGATCATTATCCACTATCTTTGCCCTTGGGTACGTTGCAAGGTGAATGACTATGTCAGGATTATGACTAAAGGCCTGTAAACATACAAGCCTATCTAAGACGTCGCCGTCTATTATCTGTACATTTTTCATGTTCCAATTTCTCATTCGCCATTTGTAAAGATTTTTTAACTGTGTGTTTGACATTATGTTGTAAGTGTCATTATTATCTACCACTGTGATTTTGTGATCGACCGATAACATCTCTACGATCTTTGATCCAATAAATCCTTTTCCACCTGTAACCAATATTTTCATTATAATACTTTTACTCCGTATTTTGCCGTCCAATCTTTACCATCTTTGATATCATTTACCATTGGCATACCCTTTATGTTGAGACTAGTGTTTAAAAGTATAGGACAACCTGTTTCTTTTTTCCACACTTTAAGCAGTTCATAAAACCCTTCATTGTCGCTTTTTGACACTGTTTGTACCCTAGATGTGCCATCATGATGCAATATGGCAGGACAGTCTTTACCATGCGTGTACGCCGCTGTATATTGCATATAGGGGGTGTTTTTTACGCCTGTAGGGAGGTCAAAATAGTCATTAACATCCTCTTCTAATATGGCTGGAGCAAACGGTCTGAACTTCTGTCTCTTCTTTATTCCATTTACCAAATCCTTGATTTCCTCACCCCTAGGGTCTGCTAACAACGATCTATTACCAAGTGCTCTCGGTCCAAATTCTGCTTTACCATTGGCCACACCAACCATTTTGTTTTCTTTCAATTCTTTAATGATTGCGTCTACAGGATACTCGCCTTCGATGTTGTGTCCTAAGAAAGGACTCTTCCAGTTTATAAATGATTTTTCATGTGCGGCAATACAGCCTAGGCTTGATCCAGCATCTCCAGGATTCGGTATTATCCATATGTTGTCAAACAGTCCTAGGTTTGCAAGAACCTTGTTGGCGGCACAGTTTAACGCTACCCCGCCAGCGTATACTAGATTCTTACTGCCATACTGACTTGCTCTGTGCCATAGTCCTGCTAGACACTCTTCTGTGACTGCCTGTATACTGGCGGCAAGATCCATTGGATCCGCTTCTGGATGCCAATCACTCAGTCCTCTGTGTAAATTTTGTTTTAGTTTGAAAGGAGACTGATAGACAAAGTCGTTGTATATGTCTTCTTTGTATTTGGGTTCACCATACGCGGCCATACCCATTAGGATGTATTCTTCTTCTGCAGGCTTCAATCCACAACGATGTGTAAAGGCTGAATAAAGTATACCTAAACTGTGTGGGTACTTTATTGTTTCTTTTCTTTCTATCCATATTTTTTCCGCAGTTGATATCGACACGGTATCCCATTCACCTATGGCGTCTACTGTAAGTATTGTTGCTTCTCTAAACGGCGAAGTAAAATATCCTGCCGCCGCATGTGAGTCGTGATGCTTTACATATTCATCTATTTTAATATTGAAATGATCCAAATGCCATTGTGGCAGTTCAGTGTAACTGAACGCATCTGCCCATTGTCCGGCGTACAACTGCCTTGTTTTCTTCAACCAAGGTTTTTCATAATACACAACTTTGTCAAATGGACCATAAGTGTTTGCTTCATTTACTATCGCCCAATTCAAGTAATGGTCATTCTTTACTTTGGAATAACGTTCTGCGTGTGCGGCCCATAGCACTTCGCCTATGCCAGAACTGTAATCTACGACTGCCATCGCGGCATCATGATTCATGCAATTGATTCCTAATATTCTCATAGTTCTCCAGCGTCTCTCATGTCTTGCCTTATTTTGGTAGCAGATATCTTTTGGGTTTTGTCATCCAAAACAATTTCCTCTATCTTGTATCCAACTCCTCTTCCGTAACAAATGTTTGTTATATTTGGTACCAACACAATTTTAAATTTTCCTGTATAATCCACAAGTGCATTTTCAATATTCAATTTGACTGTTTCAAAATCAAAAGGATTGTCATCCACTCCTTGCACATCTCTAACCATTATCAATACCTGCCCTGTCTTTTCGAGTGTTTTCTCAAACAACTTCTGATGTCCTTTGTGCCATGGTTGCCATCTTCCTAGCATCTGTGCAGTAGGTTTTTTATTATCCCATGTCATCTGTGCGGTCCTAGGTTTCCGTGCTTATCTAAAATATCCTGTTTGATTAAGAATGACCACATGTCTGCTTCCATATGATTAACTTTAAAATCATATTTTGTTGGTGCTTCAAACATTTTGTTTGTGTCCTCAAACCTACCTTCTTTGATAGTGTCCATCCATATGGTGTAATCAGCATCAAATTGTTTTCTTGTTTCTTCTGTGGGGCAAATAAAATCTGCTACCACTGTTCGGTTTGAATCTACAGCCTCTTCTGCCAGTGTCCACATACGCAAAGACTGTCTTTTTCTTCCCTCTGCTGAAAAATCCCAATCGTCTGCTTCCTTCCTGACTGCGTCTGCATTGAGCCATACAGCATTGAACATTTCAACAAGTCTTTTTGCGAGTGTAGTTTTACCCGAGCCCGGAAGTCCCATCACTAATATCTTCATTTGCCTATTTCCCAACCTAAAACTATTCCATAGTTTTCGTCACCGTTGTGTTTTTCATACGCCGGAGAAAGAAAAAACCTTCCTGCCTTGTATCTAATCATAGGAAGTACATCTGCTGTTTTATAACCTGTAACAAGTCCTATTTCAATATTCCAATATTCATCTAATTCAAACTCTCTGCCAATGTATCCACTGATACGGTCCTCTGAATTGTAAAACACTCCTGCAATTTTGTTATCCACTGTGCATCTTGCGTGAGGGTGTATGCTATTGTAGTCTGCTTCGAGACCCACGTGCATAGACAGTGCCAAAAATATTCCTAGACAACTCATTTTACTTTCAAGAAACCTTTAGCCTTGACTAGAGCAGTCTCCCAATCTTCCAATGTCATGTCATATTCAAAATTTTGCGAAGTTTCGTTTACCTGTAATTCTTTGGCGCCATTTTTGATATGGAAATTTCTTGCCATTTTAGTCAACGGTGAAAGAGTAACCAATCGATTTAAATGATTTGATTTTTTGATTCTCTTGTAAACTTCATTAATGATAGCACGTCCGCCGCCTTTTTTCTTTGCCCATACTGTGTAAGCCACTGCAATCGACCCTTGAACTCCTGCCCTGGCACTGGACCTGATTGCGGAATCATAACTGAATTTTTCTAATTCTTCAACGGTCTTTGGTACCTCATCCGTAAAAGCAAAACAAATAATGGCAGAGATGTCACCTTTATCATCTCGCAATCCTAGTATTTTCCTACCATATGTTTGTCTGAATTTTAGATCTAGTTCAGGACGCACTGGATCTTCTGCGACGTCGATGTATGGCAGTTCCACAAGAGCATACTTTGATTCTTTTATTTTTTGTTTTGTGTATGCTTCTAAACTTTTATAATTTTTATTTGTATAACTTTGTAACTTTGAAAATTTTTCCATCAGTCCAGTGACCGAAGGATGCTCTTTCCATCGTTCTAAAACCTCTTTCAGTTTTTCTCTATTAAGTATTTCCATTTTTATTTGTAAATGAATGGGTCTTTCTTCTTAAGTTCTTTCAATCTTTTACGATACTTGATCTCTTCTCGTATCTTGTTGATCATCTTCTTTATCCATGATATCATAGTTTTCCTCCTATTATTTTTTCAAACGCTGGTAACATTAATTTTACAGCATCATCGTGTGATTCGTCAAGTGGATGAGTTGTAGCATATTTGTAATCGTTAAGCCTAGCCCATTGGTTGAATCCCATCATTCTCTCACCAAAACTAAACCAATTACCAAAATTTATTTCCTTATGTAAAGCCTGCATTAGTTTGTCTTTATCTTTATGTTGTTCCAAATTGTCATAGAACAAACTATTGTCGGCTAGTGTAAAAATAAATGGTATTTTCCTTTTTTCTAAAATATTTTGCAACCAAATTATGCTTTTCCAACTCATGTATATTTCATGATAAGGGTTACTGCCATATTTGTAAATTGCGTCTGCCAGAGGCCTGACTCCAATCTCTCTCATAGACTCCTCCCTGTTTTTCCATATTTCATTTTCTACCTCGGAACCAACCAAAGCGTTGTGCCTTTCGCCACTTGACATATTAGTATCCCATGGCGTAATTGAAGTCCATCTTTTGTCTTCTAAATCTTTGTGTTCTGGCATGGCCCAATCGTATCTGGAGTAGAAACTCCACATAACCGCAACACATTTAATTTCTTCTGGATTGTAATTTGACAGTTCCTGAAATACCCTACGTGCTATTCCACTATTGCTAGAGCCTGGTTTGGCCGTGGAAACATATTCTTTTGTTTTACTTTGCTTGTATAGTTGATATGACCAATTATTGTTTTTATTTCGTAGTTCTGATCCATATGTAAAACTACACCCGCCTGATATAAATGCTTCTTTACTCATAAATTCTCAAAACTTTATTTAAAAGTGGAAAAACTTCTCCAAAATTTTCTTTTCTATATTTGTCTGTACGCAATATTCTCGCCTTACGTTGATCTCTTATCTCGGGGGAATCCCTGTCGACAGCGTTCATAAATCTAATGCTAGGTTGATAGTCTGTTAGCATGTGATATCTGTCCGTCACTATATCTTTAATTTGTTTTGGCAGTGTCTGAATATTAAAAACATCTGGATCGAAACAAGTGTTTACATAAAAAAACTTCGGCTGATACTGTGCTACCCATAACGCAATCTTGGCCCAGTTGAAAACATTGAATACCGACACTGTTGAACATATCTGGAAATCCATATTGGGTGTTTTCATCTGCTTAAACTTGACAAGGTTTGCACTCACTTGCCTCCAATTGGCTGGATGACGCTGATACTCGAATGCTTCGCCAATGTCATCTATACTAAATGCTATTTCCACATGTTTGAAGTACGCCCAAAGATCAAATATTTCCTGTGGTGGCAAATGGGTGCCGTTTGTGTTGTAGTGTATGTCAATGTTCTTAGCATATCCTTTTTCAACACAGTGCATTAGGATTTTGAAATGATCTTTTATCATAAAAGGCTCTCCGCCTGTGAATTCAAAATACTCCACATGTTTCAGATCTTCTTGCAGTTCTTCGAAAAACTGTGGGTTACGTTTTGGCCATCCGCCTTCCTTTAATTGTTGTCTTGCTACAGGATTATCTGACCCTATCGCTTTTTCGTAATCTATTTCTTCCTGTGCCCATTTGCTGGAACTCCATGATCCACATATTCTGCATTTAAGATTGCAAACATTGCCTAACTTAAAATCAATGAACTTCAATGCTGGCTCGCTGTTGGGTGTCCAGTCCTGCAGGCTATTCTTCATCTTATAGATTGAATTTTGCCTTTTTGATGTTTTTCCTGCGTCTTCTTCCTGCCAACAACTTTGGCAACCTTTTGGGCGTCCACCGGCTCGAAACTTTTCACGTAATTTGTCCATGTATTGATGTTTCTGTATAGAACTTAAATTCTGATTATAAACTTTGACATCTGGTATACTGCCTTTATAAAGACAGCATGGAGATGCCCCGCCATTCACGTCAACTTCAAGATGTGTCCATGGTAAAGGACAAACGTTTGTTTTTAGATATTTGTCCACCACTCTAGTACCTCCGGATCTATCGCTAATATTTTTTTGATGTCACCACCACGTAACTTGTCAACTTCCTCGCACCTTGCTTTTCCGTCTTTCCAACCCTGTTCACAAGTCGCTTTATCATACTTTTCGTCGTTGGTTGGATGATTCATCAAATCATCTACCCCTTCGAGGAAATTAAGATTCATTACATTTCTTTTTTCATTTGCATATTTGTTCTTTACCTTCATTACAATTTTATTCAATAGTCGTCTAGGTAAGAATAAAGGACTCATATAAGTGTCAGGCGAAAAGGTAAAAACTTTTTTACATAACAAAGGTATTCTTAGATCCTTTTGTAATTCGTACATGTTTTCCAAATCGAACAGTCCAGGCAAAGTTACAGTGAGGTCTAGTTGTAGTTGTCTTGGGTGTTTCATAAATTTCCTAGCATACCTCATATTTGCCAGCCATTCGTCATATTTCAATCCTGTCCTTATGTACTCTCCAATCTCTCCTGTGCCATCTATGGACGCATTTATCTGCCAATCTTGAAACTTTGAAAGCACATCATCAAAAAGATTTTTGCCAAAATATGTTATCCGACTCATGTTAGAATTATATCTTGCATAAACTTGATTTGCATACCCTAAATCCACCACCCGTTGCATAGCGGTCCAATGTATTTTCCACATCAATGGCTCGCCTCCGCACCAATAAAATTCCCTCACACTTTTATTTTCTACGGATTCTAAAAATTCTTTGACCACATGCTGATCATGAAACTTTTGCAACTGCTGTTTTATGTCTTTGTGCATCCAAGGTTCATACTTGCCTAGTTTTTTGTGTTCCGTTTCCCAACTTGAACTCAAAGGCGGTCCACACATCCTGCATGTAAAACTACAAAGGTTGCTGAATCTATAGTCCCAACTAGACACTTCCATTTTTGTCTCGCCATCATCTGTGGTGTTGTCAAAGGCTTCATCGATTTTGTCCTTATAAAATCTATTGAAGTGCTGTCTATATACGTTGGCGTTTAGTAGTTTGTGATTACAGACAGCACACTGTGGAATCTCTTCGCCTGCCATTAATCTTACTCTAACATCTTTCATGTATGCTGAATTCCAATGCTCTTTCAATGAAACCATTTCGAGACCATCCTTCTTGTCAGGACCGTCTCTATCTATGTATTGTTTGAAATTAGTGGATTTCTCACTTGAAGCACAACACATACGCCTCTCCATTTGTGGTGATATGAATGTGTGCGTCCAGGGTGCCATACAAAATGTTTTGTTACCATCTTTTGGTTTAATTTTTTTACTCATATTTTTTGAACAACTCCTTCCACTCGGGAAAAACATCTGTGAAGTTTTCATTCCTAATTTTATCGTATTTCCTTGTTTCTTCAATAAACATCGGCATGTGTCGTGACATATCTTTCTTGTTCATCCAATCCAAAGCAGATTCAAACCCTTTTGTTGCCCTGGTCAAATGATCTTGTGATCTTAACCACTCCATGTGTGCATTGTATTTTTCAGTCACTTGCTCTTTGTATTCCTGTGGCAGTAGATCCATACGTTGCCATAAAGGATATTGTAGAAGATTAAAGTTAAAATCTTGTGGCTTAATAAATCCTTTTTCTACCCAACTCTTATGAAAATCTAAAACGTGAAGTGAATTTGAAAGTCCCACTGTTGGTGATATATAGAAGTCTACGTTAGGACAAACTTCCATCATCCTTTTTCTATTAGCAACAATATCATTCCAAACAGTACCTTTACGCATAAGTTCTGCTCTTGGTCCTTCCGCATCTAAACTCGCACCTATTGATACTGAATCAAACTTGTTCCATAATTCAAATATATCTGTGCCTTTAAATTTTGATTTACTAAAATTACTATTATAAATTAATCTCACATGATACATCTTACGTTTATCCAATTCTTTAAGTATCCTTAGGTGTTCTTCCATTATAATTGGCTCACCGCCTGCAAAATAGAATTGTTCAACATGGTCAAACTGTTTCAATAATTGTTCCCATATGTCATTGCTGTTTCTACCTGCTTTCATGATCTTTGCGTGATTAGGTGGAGAACCCGTAAGTTTTTTATGATCCTCATACCAATTTGAACTGAACCAAGTACCGCAACTTCTACAGGCCATGTTACATAAGTTTGAGAAACGTATATCCCAATACTTTATCATAAAATCAGCAGTGCCGTCAGGCTTGGTATTTTCCACCATGTTTATATTGTGTCCAAAGTGTTTGTTTGAACTTAACCTTAAAGAGAAAAATCCAGAGTCTTCTTGATCATAGCACTTGGTACATTCTCTAGATTTCCTATTGTTTAACATGTTCAAACGCATCTGTTTCATCTTGTCACCATTGAACACCTCTTCCATTGATTGTTCGTTTACATTTCCAACGTGCAGTTTGTCAAAAGCAAAACAGCAAGGATATGCCCTGCCGTCTGGGAAAGCGTGAAGGTGCATCCATGGTAACATACAGAATGAACTACTATCTATTAGCAACTCCTTTTCTTTAGGAGTCATGTCCTTAATTTTTAATTTCTCAGGCTCTTTCGCCCCGTACTCATATGCCACGGTACCATTCTCCTATAATTGGGAAAGTTTCTTCGAAGTTCTTTCCTTGTCTTTTGTCATACTGACTGTAAAAAGTTTTAAAATCTTTTTGTAGTTTATTTTGCTCGGCCGCACCTGTGTGTGGCGTTTTCACCACATCTAAATAGTCAATAAGCCTTTGCGTATGATTGATCTCCATTTCTTCTAAAAAGCGTTTGTTTTCACGTAAAAATTTTTCAATATTTTTCTTAAACCTATTCCGTAGATCATCTGGAAGCACCAACGGTGATTGGAAACTAGGAAACCTTAATATGTTCAAAGTAAAGTTTATGGTTGGTCCATATATTGCACTGGCAGTTTTGAACCAAACAATTTTTTCTAAAAACTCAGGTAATGATTCTAAACATAAAGCATTTATAGTTGCCATGTTGTGTATTTCCGAAGGCACCTTGTCTGCCATCATATTAAGCACATTACTGAACCAATCCGAGTAGTTCAGTCCATCTCTTATATATTCTGCCTGTCTTCCTGTGGCTTCACAACTAGTGTACAAGTGAAAGTGTTGGAAGTTTTTTAACTTTTGTTTGAACTTGTCTATTATCTGTGGCTTTGCACCAAGATTAGAATTTATAGCGATACGCATGTTTGGATTCATTTTATCACCTTGCGTTTCTATCCAATCCAATAATCTCCATAAGTTAGGAGACATCATTGGCTCGCCTCCTGTAATTCTTAATTCATCTAAACTTTTGTGTAGATCTGTCTCCCACCATTTGTAGAACGCCTCCACATAAGGATTGGTCTCATCCTTCTTGTATGGTTCTGCTGAATCATGTGCATGTGTAAAGTGATTACGTCCATCGGACATTAGGCTCATGTATGGTCCCTGATTTTTAATGTTGTTTGCCCATGTGGTGCTAAAAGCAGGATTACAGTAAGTGCAGGCAAATTGACATGTTCTATCAAACGCTATTTCTAATGTCCGCAAATTGAAATTTTTTTGATGGTCCGACTTGTATGCATCATCTAACTCTTTATCTGTGTAAATTTTTGATTTGTATACTCTATCACTGATCGAATCTCGCCCTATGTCCTCAATCTTCCAACAATACTCACAACCTTTAGGTCTATCTCCACACTGCATCTGTCTTCGTTGCTCTTTCTTTTGCCATGTGTTGTGTATTGCACTTGGATTCTTTTTTATTTCTTCAAGATCAATTTTGTGTGGCAAAGGATGGTGACAACTTGTTGTCATGCCGCTTCCTAGCCATATCGTGGCATTGTACCATTTTGCCGCACAGAAACTAGATGACTTTGTGTCCAATTTTTTCTTTTTAAATTCTAAGTCGTTCATGCTACCCTGCACTCCTCCCAGAACTCTTCCATTTCAGGAAATGTGTTTAAAAAGTTAGTTAAACGCCTTCGATCGTGTTCATTGAAAAAAGCGTAAAAGTTTTTTTTATTTTGCGTACTTGCGTCCGCGTTTTCTCGCCAGTATGCGAGATTCCGTTGCATCTTCTGAATTTCGAAGTCCTTGAATATGTGCAATCCGTTGTCCTCGCCGGAATTGTTTTTCATATACATTATGTTGTCCTCGTGTATATTCTGATATGACTCAGGTAGCATGGTGATTTGTTGCCATGACGGTTGCCTTAACAGTGGCACATCGAACCACACCCTCTGGTAAGTCTTGCTGTATGCCCTACGCAGATCCAATATCTTCTTCAACAACTTGTCCATACTTGTGATGCTAAGGTTGTTGTATGTGCATATGAACGTGATAGAATTACGCATCGGGATACGGTCAAGGAACTCCTCAACGTTGTCCATCATGTAGTTGAAGTCCAGTCCGTCTCTGATGTACTCAGCACGTTTTCCAAAGGCATCCACTGAAACGAACTGCATCATGTGTTCAACTTTCTTCTGCATACAGATCTCCTGGGCCATGTTGAAGTACTTCTCCTTCAATTTCTTGTCTGGCGGACACATGTTGCTTGTCACATTAAGGTGTAGGTCATCCTTGGGATGGTCTATTATGTATTGGAACACCTTGTACGTGTTCTTGTCCATCATTGGTTCACCACCGGTCATACGGAAGTGTTTTAAATTTTTGTACAGTGTGGGCCACCATTTCCAGAACGCAGTCACGTAGGGATTGTCCTCCCTGTGTGGTATGGGCCTGCGACTTCCTTGGAAGTGCTCTGGTGCATTGTGGGGAGGAGATGTGGGATATTGGCCATACCTTTCAATCTCCTTGCCCCACGTTGTTGAGAACTGTGGAGAACAATAACTGCACTTGAAGTTACAAGCGTTGTTGAAGTTTACCTCCACATACCTCGGTGTCCAACTTGTCGTCATTGGATTCTGTCTAATCTGCTCGAAGTCCTGCATGGCCCATGGCTCACCTGAACGATAGTGCCTGTCTGACATCTCGCCCGTGTCCTCCATCTTCCAGCAGTACGAACATCCGTCGGGACGCTCGCCTTGTAGCATTTTAAATCTTTGATCTAGTTTTTCAACTGTGTTGTGCAGTGCCGCTGGATTCCTCTCCAGTTGCCTTGCATCTATTTTGTGCAATGGTGGGTGATAGCACGAATTGGTCATTCCTGTGGGCAGGTGCAGTGAGGTCTGATTCCACTTTGCTAGGCACATGGTCGGAGAAACTTTGCTCAATTTCTCTTTGGCTTTCAGTGCGTCTGCTTTATAATCACTTGTACTCACGATCTTGCACTCCTTTGTTCTTGTGTGGTGGATAGATGTACTTGATGAACTTGCTCTGGTACTCATCTAACTCTGCCACTGGTAGGTCAATCCTCTGCCTTATGCTTTCTCCATATAGTTGCAAATCTTCATCTATATTTTCATGCACAACTGCGTTCTCGTACAGGTCCTGCATCTTATCAAGGTCTCGTATTTGAATCCATTCATTGGTGTCCATGGTTGTTGAGTAGCAACCCATTCTTGCACCCAGCATAGCGTACTTTCCATTTTCCACGTCAGCACCCACAGTCATCCACGTGGATAGTATTCTTAGATTTGCTGGCCATATGCTTGACATAAAATTCTCAGGCTTGATGTGTTCACCCTGGTTGAGACTCATCTTGACTCCTTCCCTGTAGCCGGCTATCCAGGCCTGGAAAGGTTCGCTGTTGATTACACTCGTTGAATAACAGTTGTGTAGGTTCTCATGCTTCACTGTCCAGCAAAAATCTATTTCCGCTTTTTTGTCTTTGGCGTTTTCATGCGTGTGCATGTTCAGGCAAGTTTCTTTGTCCCAGCCAACTAGTCCCCCATTTCCATATACTAGGCCGTTTATTATGTTCTTTGCCCGCCATCTGTGTACTGCTCTCCGGTCTGTCTTGTCAAAGTCTAATGTTTGTAGCAGGAACCTTTTGTCGATAACGTTATCACCGTCAACACTAATGAAGAAATCTGTGTCTGCGATTTCTGCCGCGGCTTTGTGTGCAGAATCAAATCCCTTGACCCCATCCACTCTTTTTGCCCATGGGACTTTGTTTTTGAGATCGGCCCAATTAAGTTCTTTGTTTGGCTCCATGTAACTGATGTACACAAAATCAAGATCTGTTATTTTAATTTTATCTGCCATTGGTATCCTTTCTCTGCCACACTCTCGATCCAGAATGGATCACCTTCATGAAAGTGTCCTCCCATGTCTGCCTTCACTAGGACTTTGCATTCAACTTTTGTTCTTTTCTTTGGTTTTGGGATGATGTTGCCATTTTTAAGTGTGAATGCGTACTCACCAGACCGCATTATCTCCAATTTCTTTTGTAGGCTAACTTCTATTTGCTGTCCATCGATAGTGACAATATGCTTCTTTTTTTCCCTAGGGGGCATATTTGCCAACGCTTTAATAAGTGGATCCATTTAACTCTCCTGCCAATTTCTTGTTGTGATAATGCACTATCCTGGTTTGCCTATAGCCTCCCATGTATAATTTTTGGTCTACCTTGAGTGGGTAAAGATAATTGTCGTTGTCAAATTGTTGTCCTATCCCATTCACATGCTTTTTGTTGTGCATGAACTTGAACCATTCGTAATCAACTTTACATTTCTGTAATGGATCCTGTATTTTGTTTGCCAATGCATAAACGACATCGGTTGTTGGTTGTATATCATGGCAATTCACAAGTACTTTTTCTTTGACCGTCTTCCAATCTTTTATTATTGTTTCACAAATATCATAAAACTGTTTTGCCTTGATACTCCTACGGAAATAATGTAATCCATTGTACACGTTTGGCAAATTATTTCTAGCGAACAACTTTCTATAGAAACTGTCTTTTATTATAGTATCCTTATAGTTTCTACAATCATACGAGAACACTTGATCATGTTGCCAAAGGAAATTCCACCACCAGTCTGTGTTTTGTGTGAACAACATGTCCGCCTCAAGTTTAATTGTGTGCGTAAACGGAGTCAACGCGAATACCTTATATTCGTTGTTTAGTTTCCATTCCTGTCCTGCACTATCATCTTTTTTAAGGACTTGAACAAAGTCAAACAGTTTGTCCTGTACAGGTTTGTCAGTAATTACACATACCTTACTGTGCCGATTCACTTGCTTGATACTTTTTGCAAGTGCTCTGCTCAGTTCAACATAATCTGTGGTTGAGTTGTTTAACGCAAACCATGTATATCCTCTATCCATTGCACCACTCCTTGTCCATTACATGCACGTCCATTCCTGAAGTATAGTTCACATCAGCGTTGTGCCGATATATTATTCCATCATCATCGCTGTCTATCACGTCAACACTATCAGACAACATAAACATAGGAGTAGGTATTCTGTCGCCAGTGTTCAACTGATGCATGGCTATGGCAAATGCATAATCGTTCCTGTAGTTTTCGTAACGTATTCTATATAAATTTTTATAGTGAGGGTAATACTCTTGCACATGTTTTATCATATCAAATATCTTTTTTGTATTATCTGACTTTCTGAAAAGTGTCACTGTCGCCCATACCAAAGGCAGTGTGCTTTCATCCTTACCGGCTATAAGATTCTTGCCTGTTAGGTCATAAACTTGGTCATGCAAAAGTAAATCAAATTTTGTTTTTGTTAACTCCAAAAGGGCAGAAGAGTACACAAAATAATCACAGTCCATTAAGATTGTTTTATCGTATGGAGAATGTTCGTATGCTAATGCACGTTCTCTATTATACCACGGCACACTTTTTCCCCTATATGATCTTGTGTTTGTTGTCGTTGGATCCACTAGTTTAAAATTAATCATACCCATTGGACAGAACTTCTTATATGTTTCGAAGTTCGTGACTATGGTTATTTCAAGCCCGAGATATTTCTTTATTTGTGCAACACAACGCTCTGCCAACTTATGGTAGTTGGTTGTAGGAGTATCGAAGCAGTACAGGAGTACACCCGTGGTCATTATCTTCCCTTGTTTGAGAGATCTTCATGTAGTTGGTGATATGCGTTCAGTGTTTCCTGGTTTCTTTCTATTAATTTTTTTAGGAAATCATCCGGATCCTTAATTTGACAAGGATTGTCATTCACGTCCAACACAAAAAAATCTTTGTTATTTTGTTTTAGTGTGCCTACAAGATTAATGGTGTTGGCGTCCGCCCTGAATAGTCTTTCGTTGTACGCCAAGAGCTGTCGAGAACGCATCTTCTCCAATGCATTGTTCTTAGCCTGAGCAACTTCGAAGTTAAGGTCCGAGTGTTTCTTAATATTGCCAATATCCATATAACTGTATTATACAGTTAATTATTGCTGAATGCAATGATGGAAAAAATTTATTATCCGTTTGCTACGGCGTTGCTCTCTATCGCTGATGCTGATATTGTAGCAACAGAACCTAAGCCTTGGCCTGTCGTTGGGTTGACCGTGTGCAATGCCCAATCTGTAACACCAATGAAGTTTGCGAACTGGTCTACACCTGAAGTATTACCATCTGTAAACTGGGAGTCTCCCGAGTCAGCGTCAATCACTGAACACTTGACTGTGACTTTTACCCCCGTTCCGTAAGTGGCGTTGTCTACTTTACCTTCGATCTTAAGGTCCATTGTCGTGTAAGTTCCACTGGATTGTCTGATCACAGCAATAGTTGTGTATGATGTACCGAAGTCATCTACTCCGTTTGCAAGACCGTCAGTCTGTAATGTCTCACCTGATCCTGATCTTGTTGATACCTGTGCACCAATATCAAAGTTGCCCAATGCAGTTATCAATTCGTCAACTGAAGAATCCTTTGATGTGGCCGAACTACCACCGTTGCCTGTCCGTGTCAATTTTATTCTTATTTTACCACCTGCGTTGAAGAAATGTCTTAAGTCATCGCCGTTTGCAAAAGTTACTGAATGTTCAACTATATGAGTTGCACTAAATCTAGAACCCGCCGCCGCACTTCTTAATTCTGAACTTTCAGACACTGCTGTGGCATTTACACAGCCACCTGCAACTGATGCCGATAAAGTGGCAAGGTCAGCGGCAACGTTTGATTTAATTTTGATTGTGTCACCTGCTGTGACCTGACCTCTTGTGGTCATCGTATCGTTTGTGTGGTTGGCAATGTTGTCAATACCTGCCAACAAAGAATTCCAACTGGCCGCCTTAATTTCGTTCGAAGCGCCTGCACTGACCTGTGCTAATTCAGTTTGACCTAGGCCCTGATTGCCTGATCCTGTGCCGGCAATATGATTGTAACCAAATGGGGAACTTGAACTCGCCACAAATGCGTTGTATTCATCGTCTTTTATCAGTTCACCTGCTACATATCCCATAATTCTATTTGACTCCTATCACACACTCTGTGAGTGCTGTTTCTTCATTATATTTATCTTTAATTAAACGTCCTAGAACATTGAAATGGTTGCATTCAGACGCTGTAGCCACACGTGCTTCGCCATTTAGTGCAGAAACAATCCTGTCACCTGCTTTACCCGTGCCTCTTAATTTGACAAAAACACGTCCTTTTAGTGCCACCATAGGGTGTGTGTCATTGTTTCCTGCCTGTGCGTTCATTAAAAATGCCGGCGAATCAGAAACCACCCCAAATACTGCATCAGAAAGATCGGTTTCGCACTTGGTCACTTCTGCTGATCCACCTAAAATCATAACGTCTCCTGCTTCTGTGTGGCAGTCTGCTTCGTATCTTTCCGCCAAGTCTGCGTACTGTGCCGATGTTGATGTTGCGTGTACAATATTTGCTCTGACATCAACCAATGTTGGTGCTTCAAGCTCTGTGTCTCCGTCGGATGCCTTGAATGCCGTCCAGGCACCTCCAGCATTTCCGTGAATTGTTGTGCCATCATCTGCAAAAGTTTCGTCCCATACCCAATACAAATTTTGTTCTGTTGCACTAGAAGATTCTCCTCTGTTTACTTTCAGTCCTGTGTAGCTCGGCATTCCAGCATTGGATGATATGTTTCTGTTTAACTCTATAATGTTGTCCTCTACAGATAGTGTTGACGTGTTGATGATAGTGTTAGTGCCATCTACAGTAAGGTCTCCAACCCTTAAATGTTCAATTCTTCCTGTGGATCCTTTAATTCTTAACGCTTCTGTAGTAACGCCTCCGTCGTTCACCACAAAAATGATATCTTTGTCTTCTGTAGTATTTCGAATAGTGAAATCGTCACTGCTTAAACTCATGGTTACGTCTGAACCCGCACCTATTGTTACACCAAGATCATTTAAAACACCCAAACTTCCTGATGTTGTGTCATTGGCATTGGATCTCAGATAGTTGGTTGCCGCTACACCACCTAATGAGTCTGAGTCAGTTGCAGTGCCTCTAAATTTAGCAGATGTTACTGCTGATGAAAGTTGTATACCTTGTGCTACTGTGGCAAAGCCTGCCGCTATTAGTGCCGCACCCACTGTATCCGAAGAGTTAGGAGTAAATGCCAAGTTGGAAATCACTCCTACAACTGCATCGTTAGCCACTAGTTTTAAAATGTCTCTGTTTGTTCCTGTGTTGTCTTGTACGGTTTCAGGAATGGCGTTAGTGACACCAGATCCTGCAACAGTTGTTGGTCCAACAAGTGTGAACGCTGTTCCGTTGTACACATATAACTGCAAATTAGTTGTGTCAAACCAAAAATCTCCAAGCACCGCGTTTGTTGGTGCAGTGGTTGAATTGGTTGGACCACCTGCAGGTTTAAATTTTGTTCCGTCGTATACGTTTAATCTTTTGTTTGTTTGGTCAAACCACAATTGACCTTGCACCTTGTTGTTTGGTGCTGATGTATTGTTAAAATTTTCTAAAAGTTTTACAAGGTTTTCATTCAACGCCTCTCCAAACCCTGCATAACCTTTTCCGATCAGTGTAAGATCAGTTGTGGTCGTGTCTATTGTGCCATCCGCAAGGGTGACCAATAAGGTTCCGAATGTGTTGTTTATCTTGTAAGCCATACTTTAATTGTTTGATGCGTTGTCTCTGACGTCTACTAGAAAACTAACATCACCCACCAACTTAATCAATATAGCCGCTAGTTCTGGTGTAAGCATTTGATCTATCTTTGCCTCTTCGGCATCAGTCCATGCTGTTCCGTAGTTTGCATTGATGTAATCTGCCACTTCTTGTTTTGTTGCCATTTAAATGTACTCCTTATGCTTATTTATTACGGCTGTTGATCTGCTCATCGTCGGATATCCAAGTTAAATCCTCGGAATATGCCCCATCGAGATCACGTAAAAAAGTCTTAACATTGCTTTCCGTAAGCACCATATTGTGGTATTTTGTGTATCTTTTGTGAAGTGCCTGTTCTTTTGTAGCGGTGTATACCAACTTGAGCTTTCTATCTTTTGCCAGTTTCATTATACTGTCTATGCACAACTTCAAAGCAGAGTGTACTTTGCGACTGTCTGCCTGCTTGTCAGTGACAATCCATTCCATGAATCCGAACTGCGTTCCCTCTCCTACGTATAGTCCACCCGCACATATTGGCTTGCCTTCGCACTCCACTACTATCCCTGCTGGCGGTAGGCACTCCTTTGGCACTTTGCCGAACTCCCATTCAGCCCACCACTTGACCAGTGTGTCATAATCCTTGTCTCTGTCCCAAAGCCTATCTTGCATTTTTCTGTATCACTATTTTGTTGACGTTAAACGTTGACTCAAAACAGAAACGTACCGCTTCCGCCACTTCAGCCGCTTTTAATTTTGGCAGGTCCTCCCACAATCCTTTGGTCATGTCCGTGTCCACCACGTCTGGACACACGTCATACACAGACAGTGGTCTGTGTAAAAGTTCATCCTGCAATTCAAGTATGTATTGCATCAATTCTTTTTTGATCTCACAATACTGAACATAATCAAATTTGCTCCAAGATTCGAATTCGTTGAAGTCCTGTCCTTCTTCTGTGCCAGATGTGCTGGTTATCACAGCCACCTTCATCTTATCATACGAGTGTCTACCGTAGATCCTCTTTAGAAGATTCAGTTGTCCCCTACCTGCGTGTGCGTTGATGACCACATGACTACAATCTTCAATGCTCTCCATGATCTCGTCTTGATTCTCAATCAGGTCGTGCCCGGTGCTTCGACTCAATCCAACCACTTCAAATGCCTTCGAAGCAAATAGATCTGCAATGGCCTTGCCTATGCCTTTGGTATGTCCTATTATAGCAATCTTATTTTTGTTTCCTTGACTCATAAGTGTCCACTAAATTTTCCAACCCTTCGAAACATTCGGAATAATGCTGGTAATATTTTTCAAACTTTTCTTTAGTGTACGCTGATTCTTTCCAAAAGTCAATGAGCAAGGTGGTTCTCTCACCAGGATTGTTGTTGAATCCGTTGTGCAACTGTATGTCAGGCTGGAAAACAAAAGCATCACCTGACTTCCATGTGTATAGTTCTTGTTTTTCTGTCTCCAAGTTCATGACGTACATGCCGCTCTGGTCTCCTCCACCGTCATCGAGACACATCTGGTATCTCCAACCGCCTTCGTTGTCTGTGTGATTGCCAATTTTGGTGTTTGCACCAACTGTCATTATCGCAACGTTGGTCTTGTATGGAAATTTCCTAAGAATCGAATAAAGTATCGGATAGTCGTTGAACTTCTGCCCTTCGTGATCACCAGACTGAATGCCAAGTGCCCGCCATTGTCCATGCACATAGTCACCTGATTTATCATCGAAGTCGTCTGGCAGTCCCCTGACGCTGTCTGAGAAGTCCTCTGGGTCTAAAAAAGTTTTGTTTGGTTGTGTGTCGAACTCGTGCTTAATGTTCTGCCAGTGTTTGTCTAACTGTCTGAAACATTCGCCTTGCTTTCCGTGGTAAAAACTTTTATCAAGCATTCAGTATATTAACATTTTTATCATGTATCTGTCTATCATGATCCTGCCAATTACTAAAGATATCTTCGCCGTGGTTGATTAGTTCTTGCTGTTCGCTTAATTCGAAGTAGTCTGTGAACTCTGTTCCATTAATTATTATTCTTCTGTTCTCGTTACCAAACACATACACTATCACTTCGTCATCACCTAATGCAACACCTAGTCTACTGTCTTCAACCCGTACCCATGCACCGTCTTCTTTGACCATGTGTGTGCCAGAAACTTGTATTCCATTGTAGTCATATAGGTTGTCTATCAAGAATTTACCTGTTGCGAACACCTTGCCGCCTACTGAAACCACATCACCTATGTCAACTTGCTCTACGGGTTTCAAAGAACCGTCTGCCATGGATATCATGGTGCCTGCTATGAAACAACCACCGCCCGATCCAGAAGAACCTGATGTTGACCCTCCTGATGC
>PYIK01312224.1_pt1 | contig 25302 bp, 39 predicted proteins | sample 3578011 | NCBI WGS metagenome assembly PYIK01 (sample SAMN08408022, study PRJNA431606) | Marine metagenome isolate SA_KN192-05_S13_70m, whole genome shotgun... | biome: marine; feature: oceanic pelagic zone; material: water; isolation source: 70 m water sample, 0.2-0.8 um fraction ... | reverse complement strand
CTTTTGTGGGAAAAATAATGACTCGCGTTCGCGCACCTAAAGGCAAACGCAGACCGCCTTCCAACTCATCAAGAGATCTTGCATACGGAAGCTCGGAAACCTTTAAGGTGCCCACCATTAGCTTCTCGCGAAGTCCCCCAAAAATTTCGTCGGACGTACCCGATTTCTTTCCTGGCAAATAAGCGTCTGTATAAAGAACTAAATCAGTTCCTTCTTGAATGCACCACTGCGTTAAAGAATCTTCGGGATAATCCGAAGAAGCAGTCTCAAAAAGCTCGTTAGCCATTTGCGACCAGCCACCAACGCTGTTCCGCATCGTGAGTTCTTGTCGATAAGTCGTGCGTTCATTCGTGGCAGCCCGACTTCGGACTCCCACAGCAATGTTCGAGTCACTCGCTTTCATTGGAAAACTCCCTCGTTGAATTCATTGCCCTGCTAAGAGCCCGAAAGTCTAAATCGTTTTGCCGCATCAACTTTCCATGCAGAGCACCATGCTTTGCCAAACGACTCGTTAGCCGATCATGAACTTCGTCACTGATCCGCATGTCACTTAACTGATTCGCTTGGGTAAAACCAACGGCCAGTAATTTGTCTTGATACTGGTGCGCCCAGGCTTCGCCACGCTCAATTCTCGCGTAGGTCCCCCATGGAATGTCCATTCTCTCCGCTAGCTCAGGAGCCGAAAGACCCAACACGTCTTTTCTATAGAGGCGGAGCGCCTCACCTAATTTCTGTAACTCGTCTTTACCACCCATAGTGCGATGGACCCTAGCATTTTCTTTCTCTGTCATGCCGACATCATCCTTTCAATTAGATCGTCTTCTAAACCGAGAGACGCATCCACGTAATACGTTTCAGTCGTCTTGCTCGTTGCGTGACCCATGGTGCGGGCCACCTTCTCAATAGGGACACCAGCCTGAAACATGTTGTGCCCAAAGCTGTGTCGCAAATCGTGCGGTGTGAACGGCAACGACTCTTCGTTGCGGTTATTGCCAGCGAACCTGATCGGATTCCAAACGAACCCAGTCAACCGTCGAGTCTGCTCAGGGTCACCGTTCCCCTCGGGAATCAGATACCGCTCACCCTGAAACGAACGTGTCGTCATCAAGTCCACATACCGATCCCACAACATGCGGGCATCATGCCCTGCATCCTCATGATGCTGAACCAGAAACTCACCCAACGTCCTCCAAGGCAACGGCTGATGATTCACACCCCGCGCAGTCTTCTTCCTCTTCACTAACAATCTCCCTTCATGTACGTCCTCAACTTTGAGGCGACTCATCTCATTGATCCGCAGCCCGTTGAACCAGCCAAGCCCCAAAACAAAAACTGTCTGATCACGGAACCGATCATGCGGCAACGCATAGAACTTTCCCAACGGGATGTGACGCTGAAGCCGCTCCGAAATCTTCGGCACAGCATCCCGCAAACGAATCCCATAATCCTTCGGCAACTTCTCATACCTGTACGCCCAGTCATAGAAGCCACGCAAGATAAGCAGATCGTTCTTCACCCGATACTTAGACGGCTCACCGTTCTTACGAGGACGCCACGCAAACGCAACCATCTCATCATCCTGAGGGGCCAGGTGATCACAAGACCACTGCTCCCACTTGTCTAGGACATGTCGTATAGATGTCAAGGTCGAGTCAGTCGACTCTCGACTGCGCTTACGCCACTCCTTGTACTCAATAACGAGCATTCTGATTTCCGAATCAGACATAAAAATTTCTCCCAACTTTTATAAGAAAGGGAGAAATCTCTATCGAAAGCGAATGCGTCGGGCTGAGAGGATTTGAACCTCCGACCCCTACTGCCACGTCTCGACTTTGACTATCTCCCTTGTTGTCAAGGGTAGCAGGCAGATGCACCCTAGTGGTGCATCCATTCAAAGTCGAGACGTAGGGTCCCCCAACGACGATTGCTTCTAACGGTCGCAGTGTTAGACAGTTGCCTTACGTTGTGCTGCTTTGACACTCGTCCGACTGGACGGGTCTTTGCGTCGTAGTTTGTAGATCGCTGAGCGATGCACACCCAAGATGCGAGCGAGCTCAGAGTCACCCATGTGTTCGAGGTTGACGACTGCCATGCTCCTGGCATCTGATACTTCGGAGCGGACGCTCTCGATGATCACCGATAGGGCTTGTGCTTGCTTGGCGTGTTCGAGTGGATCATCGGCAAGGCTGTCGAGCCATTCCATTACGCCTCGGATTTGTTGTTCTGCATCTTCAATGTTCATTACGGGTTTGACCTTACTGAATAGACCGGCGCATGCGGTGACTTTAAATTTCATCTGGGTTCCTTGGGAATGGGATTACGTTGTCGGGAAGTTTGGAAACAATCGAAGGGTGGTCGTACACGACAGCCTGTTCTGGTTCCTTGACTACCTCGATCATTAGTTCTTCGTAGACCATTGCCATCTCGTAGTGGAGTTGACTGAGGCGGAAGAACTTGTCTCCCATTGAGTTCATGTGGCCGCCAACCCCACTGAGGGACGGGTGGTGTTGACGGCCACTGTCATCACTCGACATTGTTATTGCACGGTACGCAGAGGTAGGCGCCAGTCGCCGCACCATGAATGATGTCTCGGTGTTCAGCAGGCAACGCTGGCCAGACATTCTGAACCAACTCCCCCGATGCATACTTGGTCCACTCTTTCGGCCAGACACTGATCCGATCACGAGTGCCACAGGTCAGACATTTTGCGACAAGGTTCATGCCACGTACCGCACTATCTCGCAGCGAGTCGCAAGACAACACTCCGCATGCACGTCTTCACCATCTTCCCGAGTGTGACGGTTCTCCCAATCCCACTCGCTGAATCCACGATCACATTCCGCACACCATGGTCCGAGGTAATCGGGTGGACGTTCGAGCTTGCGTTGCTCCAACCAACAGAGAATAAGAATGGAGGACCATGCAATAGCTGACCCAAGTAGAACTCCGATTGCTAGGTCCATCACTTCAGACCTGCCATCCGTCGCTGGTTCTCTGTCCACTCAAGGTGCGGGTTCAACAACACCTTCTCTTTCATGGTCCAGCTATCACGTTCATCAGTTCGTTTGATGTTGTGCTGCATCCGTGTCTTCTTCGACTTCCGATCTTGCTCGGCAGCCTTCGCCATCTCGGCTCGACGTTCACGCCCTTTACTCATTTGTCCCTCACTTCTAGGTATGCCCCCTACGGTAGCACTGTCCTAATACAATACAAGCATGACCTTCCATGTAGTTATGTATTCAGGGGGGAAGGCGTCATGGCTCGCCGCACTACTAGTGCAAGAGCGATACCCAGACGATCAGGTAGATCTGCTATTCGCAGACACCAAGACCGAAGACGAGGACCTATACAGATTCCTGCGTGAGGGCGCCGACGCCCTCGGCCTAGATCTGATTGAGGTAGCGAACAGTCGCAACATCTGGGAGGTGTTCAAAGAGGAACGATTCCTAGGGAACAACCGAGTTCCGATCTGTTCACGCATACTCAAACAGGAAACGTCTGCCAAATATGTGCGCGAGAACTACGACCCCGAGAACACCATCTTGTACTTCGGAATCGATTGGACTGAAGCTCACCGAGCAGAACGCATACCTAAACATTGGGAACCCTATGAAGTGGACTTCCCTCTGCTATGGGAACCAGTCGCAGACAAAGCAGACGCGGACCTACACCTAGCTAGGTACGGAGTGAAGCAACCCCGCCTCTACGACCTAGGAGCTCCTCATAACAACTGCGGTGGGCTATGTGTCAGGGCAGGACATGGTCATTTCAAGTGGGCGCTCGAAAATATTCCCGAGACGTACAAAGTATGGGAACTAGAAGAACACAAACTGCGCGACTACCTAGAAGCAGACGTAGCTATCTTGCGTGACCGTCGAGGTGGCACCACTCGCCCAATGACAATGACGGAGTTCCGAGTTCGAGTCCAGGGTGAGGACACACAACTAGACCTGTTGGACTGGGGTGGGTGCGGCTGCATGGTCGAGTATGACGAAGACCTCACAACTAGCTGATGTGGTTAGCGATCTGGTTACTGCTTGATTGGTGCGGACTGCACGCCGAGCCACCTCACCCACACATACCTGAAGTAGTCGAGTCCTACTATGGGGAGGAAACATCGCGAGCGTTGGGTGTGTTCTGGTGCGAGTCGCTCCACACACCTAGCGCAGTGTCGGCCACCGATGATCACGGGCTCACTCAAATCTCACAAACATATTGGGGCGACGTGTACGACCATCTCTGGGACCAGCGATATGAGATAGAGACAAGCGTCAGAATGAGTCACACAATTTGGACATGGGGTGAGCTCAAGTTCAACGACGGGTGGCTGCTCTGGACCTGCGGCAGGATCTAGCACCTCACATTTAGCGGGGCCAGTTGTCCCACAAAAACACAACAGCCCCCACCGAAGTGGGGGCCGTCTGAATAAGCAACTAGCTCAGCTAGTCACCACAGATACTAGTCGCCAGTCTTCCAAGTGATAGCGCTACGAAATACATAATATTCCAGCCGCTCAGCATCACACTCCTCACAGACAATCGAAATAAAGACACCGTGGGCGTCAAAGTCAGGGAAACTGATGTACTTACTCTCATCGCAGCCACACTCAAGGCAGCCGTCAGGAATTGCTTCTCGCTGCTGTTTAGCGAGTTGATCTAGAAGCGGTAGGTCTACCATTCACCTCACCTCCTTGCGGTAGCGCATCATCTCATCAGCGGCCCAATCCCGCTTATAGAAATGCCTGTCGTGAGGATGACTAGGTTTGATATTCACATACTCACCCGTGACAGGACACAGAGCCGAACAATTCCAGCGGCCATTCATTTCTGGTGCGCCGAAGCCTCCAGACCGTCCCTTCTCGAACGGGTAATAGATGCCCGTCACATATCCGATTTCGACATCATCAAGGAACACCGTGTAAGAGTTGCGACCGCCTGCCACAGCAGGCTCGTCGCCTCTCCTCTTATATCGGTAACTATTCATGACCGCACCTCGATAACAACACGACGCAAGCCACGACTATCAGACTCAGTCCGCACCTCATAGTCACCATCGGACCCAGTCGCAAAAGCAAAGGCCAGTCCATCAACACAATCACCAAACTCTTGGCGAATAGTGGCCTCACTAATCGAGTTATACACCTCTTCAGATAGGTCCCCTCGACTCAGCAAGTAGCACGGATCGACGACCATCAATTGGCCAGAGTCCACAGACACACTGTGTTTCACATTAACTGTCATATTTCTCCCATTCGTTAGTGCTACCCACCATAGCACCACTGTGAGACAGTTACGCACATAGGCCAGTGCCCAGCCACCTCACAACTAGCGGGCCAGTCACCTCACAACTAGCGAACACGAGAACCTCGAGGCCAGTTACAAAACAACAAGACGTTGAATAGATAACTTCTTGTACGTCTAAAGATTCTACGAAATAGAGCAAACACGCTACGTGGTGAGAGCTCGCGAGCTCTCAACACTCAGAGCGTTTACGCCCTAAATATGTGCCGAACGTGTCCTATATAGGTGCTACCGTAGGAAACGAATAAGCAACTAGCGGAAGGGCTAGAACAATGAATAGAACCGACACGATGCACATGCCATGCGATGAGTGCGGGCAGAATCGGCCGACATATGCAAGCACGGTATGCCGACCCTGTTTCTACCTATCGGAAACCTACGGGCGCCTAAGCACCCGCCAACGTGGCGCAATTGAACGGGCAGTAAACAAAGACACGGCACGCCACCTCAAAAGGCGCGCCCGCCGTATCGCATTTAAAGCGGGCGTAGCGGTATGAGTAATAACCGAAACCTAGCGGCGACCCTAGAACGTGGCGCCACAATCGAACCGATACCGCTAGCGCTTGCCCGTGCCGATTGGGCACGAGTGCGCGAGGTATACGGGCGGCGACCATATGGCACGGCGCCACTATTAACCGCGCCAGATGCCAACGCGAAGATAGCGAAGACAACGCTGCCGGCTTACTCGTGCGCCCTATATGCGGGACGGCGCCACGGTTACAACGTCTGTCCTAATGCGGGACAGTGTGAGAATGTTTGTCTTGGGTTCCATGCGGGGCGAAACGTCTTCCAGGACGTGAGAAGCGCGCAAGCTATGCGAACCTATTTCTTGGCAGAGCATCCGCGCAGTTTCTACACGATTGTTGCGGATGAACTACGGCGGGCAGTACGCAAGCGCCGCCGCGACACTGGCAAGCGTGGCGCCCGCATAGCGTGCCGATTAAACGCCTATAGCGATATTGCACACGAAACCGTAGCGCCGTTCTTATTTGAGAAGTTCGCAAAGACCGTACAGTTTTACGACTACACGAAACGCGACCCGCGAGTACGCAAGCCACCCGCTAACTACCATCTGACATGGTCTGCAGACGAACGCACGACAACGGCACAAGTGCGCGACCATCTAGCGAACGGGCGCAACGTGGCAGTGGTAGGGACACGGCGCAAGGGTGAACCGTTGCCCGTGTCGATATATCCGATTATTGATGGCGACAAATCAGACGCACGTTGGACAGATCCGCGCGGGACAATCGTTCACCTATCTCTTAAGGGTCAATCGGTAGACCGAACAACGCCATTCTTGCGGGACGATCTATTAGGACTAGATAACGCCGTGACGGTTCTAGAGATATCACCTAGGCGGGCGTCATGAGCTCACTATTCGTAGGACAACCACTCGCCCTATGGGTCAACCTCAATAAGCAATGCATAAGTGCCCAACACAAAGGGCTACCCGTGGCGCATTTCGTAGGGTGCACAATTGAACTAGAAAACGTTCGTTGGTCATGCCCGCCTAAGGGGTTCCAATCGGCAACTAAACAACGCCACGTATTCGCCCGCATGCGCGGCGAGTTCGTAGCTATGCACGGCGGCGAGTGGCGCCCGCCAACGGGCGCCCAACGTGTACGCCTAAACAGTCGCGAGCGTTCACACTTGCCACACTTCCACACGTTGCCAGATGAAACGCCCGTACACGAGACGGCGCGAGGATGGATCGTGCACGCCATAGGCGCGCCCTACCCAATTGCCTACGGTCTAGGCGGGGACACATGCTAAGCGTGGCGCTATCTGGCGTCTTCCTACTGGCATGCCTAACAATAGGAATAGTCCACGGCGACATCTAACGACAACCTAAGCAAGCGATAGCGGGCGCCCTAACGGGCGCCCGTTTCGCATCCCTAGTGAGGAACCTTCCTCATTGCCACAATCACGACACGCCGCTACCGTCCGACCCATGACAAGAAACGAACTACTAACCGCCATAGACAACGCCACAGGCCTAGACGAATTCGACCTAAGCGACCGCGGCGTATCCCTAACCGCTCGCAACCTCGCCCGCATCGTAGACGCCCTACACGGATGCCTAGACGCCCGCGAGACGCTCTCACACGCCACACGAGACGCCCTCGCCCTATAGGTTCGCTAGGGGTAGCGTCTGCCCGCTTAGCGGGCGATAGGCCCTCACATATGGAAAGTTTGCCCGCCTAACTGGCGGGCATTCTGCTTTTTCTTGGGGATTATTTGCGCCAGTGTTTACAGGCTAGGGAATGGATCACTAGACCAATGGCGCGGGCGACGGCGGCGGCGAGGGGCGGGTGCGGGGGCACCCCCAGGGGGGGCGGGCCGGTCGCGCGCGTGTGTGTGTAGATATGGATTTACAGTGCGTACTGTTTCTTTTTTTCGGCTGGCTGTTGTTTGAGATTTCGTTGCTGTGTTTCTGTCTCTTTGTGGCTTGCCTGTACGACTAAAGGTGGATGCTTGTGCGTCACCGTTACATGAGTAGGTGACGCGCTATCTGTTTTACCTATTTGTTTACAAATGCGGGGGTGTCCCATTCTTTTTAGAAAGTTTCTTTGGGACGAGCTTTGGTTGTTGGTGGACGATTGGAGTTTTTGATGCCGCAGAATGGTGGAGGCAAGGGTTGGGTCACCGACCCTGAGACGGGTGTTCAGGTTATGCCTGATCAGTGGCGTTTGTTTTTGGATTGGTTGCTTCAGGGTCCTGAGCGTGTGCCTTCGACTCAGAAGGCGTGGACTGTTGAGAACGGAGTACATGAGGACAGTGTGCGTCGTTGGAAACGTGATCCTCGTTTTCGTAAGGAGTGGGAGGCCAGGGCGGCTGAACTGAATGTTCACGTTGAGCGTGTGCAGTCGGTGATTGATGCGGTCTATAAGGAGGCTGCGGCTGGGGATGTTAAGGCGGCGTCTTTGTATTTGCAGTATGTGGAGAAGTTTACGCCTAAGCGTCAGCTGGTTGTTGAGGATGCTGAGGCTTCTTCGATGACTGATGATGCGTTGCTTGCTGAGCTTGAGGGTCTTATGGATGGTCTTCGGGGTTCTGATGAGTGATTTGGGGGATTTGCCTGAGGAGTTGTTGGGGGAACGTCTTGATGTTGATCCCTTTGACGATGATGAAGTTTTTGAGTGCGCGGTCGATGGCTATGAGGTTTGCGATTCGTGCCAGTAGTTGGGGGTTTGGATGTCTATCGAGGATGTAGCTGAGAAAGCGGATGTTTGGTCGTCTGCGATAAAAAAGATTGTGGCTGCGATTACTGCTGCTGTGGTTGCGTTGATTGCTGCTGTTAGTGGTGTTTCGATGTTGTGGTCGTCTGATGATGAGCCTGTTCGTATCGAGACAGAGTATGTGGGTGGTGGGTCTTCTTTTGGGCCCCAGTGTTCGCAGTTGATGTCAACGATTGAACATACGTGGACTGAGCAGCAGTGGTCTGTGTGGGAGAAGTTGCGTAAAGATTTGGGGTGCTAACTAGACCCTATTTGTATGCAACTCGATCACAAAACCCCTGGTCAGAGCCGTTTTTTTATTGCATTTTAACGTAATGGTGGTCCGTTCATCCATAGGACGAGTGATTGTCTGCTGCCTTGGGTGATCGGGGTTATGCGGTGGCTGGTCCAACTGGGGAATACGGTCGCTGATCCTGCTGGGCCGGTGATGATGTGGGTGGCTTCGGCTATCTGGAGTTCTAGTTCTCCGCCTTGATAGGCGTGTTCTTCGCTGAGGTTGATGCTGAGGCTGAGTTTGCGTACCTGGCCGACGAGTTCTGGTGCTTGGGTTTGGTTGAGTGGCATGGGGTTGAGTGGTTCGTCGGTCCATTGGCGTGCTGCGTGGTGGTCTTGGTTGCCGTCTTTGTGCCAGTCGTATTCGCCGTCGATGTCGTAGTGGGTGAGTTGGGCGTGTTCGGGGTAGTTGATGTCGAATCGCCAGCCTGCGTTTCTGTTGGCTTCATATATGAGTGAGGTGGCTATTTGTAGGGTTCTGGGGTCGGTGGTCCATGCTACGTCGCTGCGTCGTTTGTCTGAGTTCTCTCCCATGTGTACGCCTAGTTGGGCGTTTAGGAGTCCTCGGTGGGCCACGTCGCGCAGGTAGTTGAGTTCGTTTGCTGTTAAGGCTTGCGGGAAGTGCCAGTAGTGGTTGGTGAGCATGGGTCGGCTTGATGAGTTGAAGAGGGAAGCCGAGTGGCGGAAATGTAAACGCGACGAGGCTCACTTTCTACGCAACTACTGGTCCATTGCCCACCCAGCGCATGGACGAATGTTGTTTGATTTGCGGGATGCACAGGGTCATGCCCTGGAAGAATGGGCTTCTGAGCGTTATTCGTTGACGTTGAAGGCCCGCCAAATTGGGTGGACGACGCTTGTTGCTGCCCACCAGTTCTGGTTGGCGTTTTTTCATGACGACCAGAACATTATTGATTTGAGTCGTACAGAACGAGAAGCCGTCTTGCTGCTGCGTAAGACGAAGTATGGGTTCCAGCATCTCCCCAAGTGGATGGTGGATCGAGGCCCAAGGTCACTTGTGGATCATCAACAAAGGATGCAATTTGAAAACGGTAGCCAGATTACTTCAATGCCTAGCGCTTCCGACCCTGCCCGTGGAGAATCAGCCACACTCATCGTGGTTGACGAATGGGCGTTCCTCCCCAACGCTGAAGAAGCTTGGGCGTCGATTGAGCCAGTTGCTGACGTAGGTGGACGCATAATTGGTTTGTCTACCGCTAACGGTTCAGGAAACTTCTTTCATGAACTGTGGGTTGGTGCGACAACTGCAGCAAACAAATTCAGTCCTATGTTCTTTCCGTGGTCTGCTTCTGAGGATCGCGGTGATGCCTGGTATCAGGAGAAGGTCGACTCAATGCTGCCTTGGCAGTTGGCTCAGGAGTATCCGACAACGCCTGAAGAGGCGTTCGTTAAGTCGGGTAATCCTGTGTTCGACCTGGATGTTTTGGATGAGATGGCTAAACGTGTGAAGCGTGGCAGGCAGGGCTATATGTGGCGTAACGGTAAGCATGTGGAGTTTCGGGTATGAGCATGACCGTGTTTGAAGAACCACAGCTGCGTCATGCATATGTGATGGGTGTCGATACTGCTGAGGGTCTTGCTCATGGTGATTACAGCGTCATTCAAGTCCTCGATATCAACACTGGCGAGCAGGTCGCTGTCTGGCATGGACATATAGCGCCTGATCTTCTGGCCGAAGAGGTGCATGCGGTTGGTTTGTACTACATGGATGCGTTGTGTTGCGTGGAGTCCAACAACCATGGGTTGACTACGATCACTGAGCTTCGCCATTTGGGGTATCCACGTTTGTTCCGTCGTCGTTCTTTGAACTCTGTGTCTAATCGGGTGTCTCAGGAGTACGGCTTCAAGACCACACGTACATCGAAACCATTACTAATCGATGATTGCTCTTCTGCTCTACGCAACGACGAGATCATCTTGTACGACAAACACACGATTGCCGAGTTACGAACATTTGTGCGTAACGAGAAGGGTTCAATGTCTGGTTCTCCTTATGACGATCGTGTGATGGCTCTTGCGTTGGCGAATCACATGCGGAAATTTGCTCATGCCCCTGAGTATGTGGAGAAACATGATGACTATTGGACAGTGGATTGGTTTGCTCGTCTAGCTACGGGTGATACCGAGGCTGCTGGTGTTCGGATCGGTGGAAACACGGTACGTGGGACACCCCGTAGGGGCTATTGACGCCTATTTTTTGAGGTTAACGATGGGAAGAAACATCGCACATACTCCTGGTGGCACGATTGATGGTGCTAAAGGGTCCAATAACAAGATGGAACGTGGGGGCTCTGTGTCCGCTAACCCCATTTGGACTCCTGGTGGACCGCAATCTCCGAAACAGCGCATGGATGCTGGCAAATACGCTAATCAAACTGGCGATTATGGCACCACCACTGTTCGGGACACCCCTAAGAACCAGCATGGAACGACTGGCAAGGTTGAACCAGCAGGTAAACAACCAAATCTTCGCGGCAACAACGCTGGCTGATCATGGCCGTCCTGCGAGATGGGGCGACTTTCGAGGAATTTACTGAGTACGTCTTAAAGCGGCGTGGTCGAGTTTCTCTTGAAGAACTCCGAGAGCTATACGAGCGCCGCTTGCGGTTGAAATCGGTGACCGTTGTAACTGGTCAGGGGTTTCAGTCGACTCTGCCCGCAGACGAGCAGGGGTTGACGAAAGTACAGCGTGAGCAGAAAGTTGTTGCTGAGGCGAAAGCGCAGGGCCGCAACATCGAGAAAGTTTCTGAGAGAGCGATGTTCTGATGGCACGAATTTCCAAGGCCAAGAAGCTGGAGCGTTACCGCGACAGGCTCAATAGAGCTCGTCGGTGGCGTTCCGACCAAGGGTACGACGATCTATGGCGTCGCATGATCGACTTGTACCGTGGCAAGCACTGGCCTTCGACTACGTCAAACCAACAAGACTTGATAGCAGTCAACCTGAGTTTCTCCACTATCAACGTGTTAGGTCCAGCGGTTTCGGTGAACCACCCAAAGATTGTGGTGTCAGCGAACCGTGCCCAGGATGTTGGGCAAGCAGCGTTTGTTGAAGCTGTTGTCAACTACTTGTGGAAGCACCATGACTTCCAAGATCCGTTCCGTCGTGCGGTTAAAGACTTTCTGATCTTTGGTCATGGTTGGGTAAAGGTTGGTTGGGCGTTCCGAGAACAAGAAACGTCGATGACCGAGTATGAGCGTGTGGAGGCGGCGGATCGGGCGTTCGCTGAACTCGATGCTTATGCGATGGAAAACCCTGAGATGGTTGGTGATCTTCCCTCTGATGAGGATGTGGTTGCCAATATCCCTCAGACTCAAATGATTGTTGTTGAGGATCAGCCGTTCGTTGAACGTGTTTCACCGTTCGATGTGTTTGTCGATCCTGAAGCTACCTGCATGGAAGACGCCCAATGGATTTGCCAACGAGTTATTCGCACGTTGGATGAGGTGCAGAATGACAAGAGGTACAAAGCGTCGGCTCGTAAGACGGTTACTCCTGATGGTGGCAGTCTTGTCATGTATGGCGATGGCCCTCCGCAGCGCACTGAAGCGGACGAGTACACGCAGCACGAAGACCTGGTAACTGTTTGGGAGTATTACAACATTGCGGACAACACACTCTGTGTGTTCGCTGAGAACGGTGAAGGCGAGTTGGTCGACCCAACTCCGATGCCATATGCCTATGGTCAGCCGTTTGTGATGCTCAGGAACTATGACGTTCCAGATTCTTTCTACCCGATGGGTGACTTGGAAAGCATCGAGAGTTTGCAACTCGAGCTCGACAAGACTCGCTCACAGTTAATGAATGACCGTAAACGAGGCCAGCGAAAGTACCTCTATCATGAGCGTTCGTTTGACGGAGCAGGCCGCGAAGCTTTGGAGTCTGATGACGATGGCCGTCTGGTCCCTGTCGTCGATGAGAACCGTCCTCTTTCAGAGGTCGTGGTACCGATGCCGCAGACGCCTGTACCACCTGAGATATACAACTATTCAGCCATTATCGAGAACGACATCAACACTGTCTCTGGCATTTCAGAGTATGCGCGAGGCGCTCTACCTGAGACTCGGCGTACAGCGACCGAAGCGTCCATTATTGCTGACGCCCAAAATGCTCGGGCTGCCGACAAACTGGCAACCGTAGAACTCAGCATCGGTGAAATAGGACGACGAGTCATACAGCTGTTACAGCAGTACATGACTGGTGAAGATTTCGCTCGGATTGTTGGACCTGATGGTCAAGATGCCTGGATTCCTTATGGTCGAGAGAACATTGTTGGGGAGTTCGATTTCAGTGTCGAGGCTGGCTCAACGCAACCGATGAACGACACGATCAGGAAACAGCAGGCTGTGTCGCTATTGAATGCGATTGCGCCTTTGGTTGGCACTGTTATCGATGCAGGTGAAATCGCACGTCATGTACTCCAATCTGGTTTTGGTATTTCAGATCCCGAGCGGTTCATCATGCAGCAGCAACCAATGCCTGCTGAAGGTGATCCTGCTGCTGGTGGTGCACCTGCTCCTATACCTGAAGCACCAGGTGAAGCGTTCGCTCCTACGGGTGGTGTGCCTCCCGAGTTGGTGTCTCAATTACAGAATCAGATGGGAATGAGTCTTCCTGCGTCATAAATGGGACACCTTAAACCTCTAGGTGAGCAACCATTTCGGACTCCAAGGAGGGCTTTGTGCCTGAAGAAGACGCAGTTGTGGAGGAATCCTATGAGGACACTCCTGAAGCCGCTGCACAAGAAGAGGTCGTAGAGGAACCTGGCGAAACTTACGCTGTCAAAATTGATGGCGAGGAACAGCAGGTCACCCTTGATGAACTCCAAAACGGCTATCAACGTCAAGCGGATTACACACGTAAAACGCAAGAGATAGCTGATGAACGGCAAAGATTGTCGCAAGCTGAAGCGATTGTGGCTGCGCTTGAAGGTGACCCTGCGGGGACAATTCAAGCTTTGGCACGATCATTCGATGTACCGATGGATACCGGCACTAAAGCATCTGAATCATCTGATGATTGGGATGTTGAGGATGACGACCCACAGAGTAAACGCATCAAAGAACTTGAGGGTCGCCTTGAGGCTCAGGAGCGCAATACACGCCAACAAGCCATACAGAAAGAAGTGATCGAGCTACAGGATCGGTACGGGGAATTTGATTCCCAGCAACTCTTTAGCCACGCCCTTAAGAAAGGCATTGGAAACTTGGAAGCCGCATTGAAAGATATGCGGTATGACGCTGTGACTGCTGAGGCAGACAAGCTGCGTGACGAGCTTTCGGTGCTGGACAAGAAACGTGAAGGTGCGGCGTTAGTGGAGTCTGGTGGATCGAAACAACCCAGTTCGATTGCTGAACCGCCTACCCAGGCGGGAACGCTTCGTGAAGCTTTCGCATTGGCACTCAAACAGCACAGCTAAAGCACACTGGAGTAAACCATGGCTGGTAACGCCAACTTCGACGAGATTCTCTCGACGACGTTAAATAACTACATACCCAAACTGACCGACAATATCTTTTCGGCCCGTCCGCTCTTCTATGCGTTGACCAATGGTCAAACCCTTAGGACAGTTTCAGGTGGCGCGAAGATTGTTGTCCCGATTATCTACGGCGTCAACGGTACCGCTGGCTCATACAGTGGAACCGACACTATTTCCGTAACTGCTCAAACAGGCATTTCTGCTGCTGAGTACGACTGGAAACAGTACGCGGCAACCGTAACCATCAACGGTATGGAAGAAGCCAAGAACAACGGAGAAGCTCAAATCATTGACCTTCTCGAAGGCAAAATCTTCCAGACCCAAGAAACCATCATCGAAAACATGAACACCATGTTCTTCGCTGACGGTGCAGGCAATGGTGGCAAAGACTGGGAAGGCATTGACGCTCTAGTTGACAGCCTCGGAACTGTTGGCGGAATCAACTCCGCTGCAGGCCAAGGTAACGACTGGTGGCGTTCAACCGAGACTGCTTCTGGCGGTGTCGCTGCACTTACCACAGCCAAAATGGCTACCTTGTACAACGATATTTCAGTTGGCAATGACCAACCGACAATCATCATCACATCACAACAGGGCTATGAGAAATATGAAAGCCTTCTGACCTCGAATATCCGTTACACGGATACAGACATGGCAGATGCTGGCTTCCAGAACCTCATGTTCAAGGGTGCTCCAATTACCTTTGATGCAGCCATATCAACAGGCAACGCCGCTGCCGGTGCTCAACCCATGTACATGTTGAACACCAAATACCTACAGCTAGTGCGTCACTCGGATGTTTGGTTCAAGCCAACTCCATTCGTGCGACCCACGAACCAGGACGCTGTGTTCTCACAGATCCTCTGCTACGGCAACTTGACCTGCTCTAACCGAGCACGGCAAGGAAAGCTAACCGGCCTATAAGCCGTTAGCCCACGATGGTGGGGTGAGGGTTCGTCCTTCACCCCACCCAAGGGTTTCGAGGATTCATGGGTAGAGAACTGCAATTAGGTTACGGAACAAGCCGAAGAGTTTACGGCGATCCAGGCGAAGGTTACACACAGCCCACGCCTCGGGATCAGTACTTCGGTGGACGGAGTGTTGTCACCGTCAACCCTGATATCCCATTTGAAGAGACGCAGGTAGTGGCTTGTTTAGCTACCACTAAAGCTGGTGAGGCTTGCAAAGCCCGTCCTGCTGAAGGCGAGAGCTTTTGCACCTTCCATAAGGAGTAGTTGTGCAGATACAGGACATGAGGTCGTACATCCACTCGGTTGTGGAGATCGACGCTGACGACATTTCTAATGACGTGCTCAATCGTTTCCTCGGGGAAGCGTATGACCTTGTCGTGTACTCAGAGAAACGGTGGCCTTGGTATGAAGTTTCAACGACCTTTACAACTGTTGCAGGTACTTCGGACTACACGCTTGCGACGGTTGGCGCGGCGGTCACGAACGGCCTCCGTGAGATCGGTGCGCTTCGTACCGACTCCCAGGTTCTCGAATTCATTGGCCGCGATGAAGGCGATGTCAGCTATCCGTTAAACAGTTCTGGTAACGGTGAGCCTTTCCGTTGGTCTTTCTGGGAAGAGAAAGTACGTCTTTATCCGACGCCGTCTTCTGGGACGACTATCAATGTGAGGGGCTGGAAGTCACCCACAGCATTCGGCGCTGGATCGGTTGATGGCGCCAGCCCCTCTGACTTCCCTGAACCATTCCACGTCTTGTTTGCAACCTACGGGATCGCCCGTGCCTATGAGCAGCAAGAAGATCTGGAGATGGCTAACTCGTATCACATGATGTTCACTCGGGAACTCGACAATCTGCGGTCACGCTATTTGGATGCTCCCGCTCCGCAGCCTGTTGTTCTTAATGGCACAGCTGCTCGACGTTGGATGAGCTCAGTCAATCTTCCTGGCCGCCTCCGTTATTCCTGGGAGTAGCGGATGGCCCGTAACTATTACCTTCAAGCTCTTGAGAGCTTCAGTGGCGGATTGAACCTCCGTTCTGACCAGTTCAATCTGGCACAGAACGAGTCTCCTGATCTGTTGAACGTGGACGTAGATCCACGCGGAGGTGTGCGGTTACGCAAAGGTGTTGAAAGTATTAATGCAGCGGGTAGTGCGTTGGCTGCCAATGTGAAAGGCATCGGGTCGTTCTTCACGGACGGCGGCGTGTCTGAACTCATTGCCAACCATGGCACTGCTGTTGTGTACTCCACAGGTTCTTCCGCTTGGCAAACAATCAGCGGTCAGACAGCACGAACAAACGGCACCCGCATGTACGGCGTGACAATGAACAACCTGTTTTATGCCGTCAGTGGAGATGTTGTCTCGTTCAAGATTACGTCAGGTAACAGCGGTACTGATCTTGGGACAAACCTGAATGGAACCGCAGGGAACTTCCCTATTGCCCAGTATGTGGCGTTTTGGAACAACCATATGTGGACTGGCAAGACTAGAGAGTCTGCTGTCTACCAGAACTCTCGGGTTCGTTGGTCACATCTGAACGATCCAGAGACATGGGATTCGACAAGCTACGTTGACATCGATATTGGTGAACGTGGCGACGAGATCACAGGGTTTGCTCCAATGGCAGACCGTCTAGTGATCTTCAAATCCAACAGCGTGTTTGCGATGTTCGGTCACGACACTGAAACATTCCAAATGGTTCCACTGACCCGTGACGTGGGTTCAGTCGCATTGTCGTCACCAGTGTCCACACCTTTGGGTGTGTTCTTCTGGCACGACCAGAACGGCGTCTACCTATATGACGGACAACAGTTCAACTATTTGTTCGACAAGCTGAAGCCAGCTATCGAAGATGGACGTATTCGTTTCACGAATGCGCCACAGCTGTCATGGTTCCGCAACCGTCTCTATGTGTCTGTTGACTGGACCGAAGAAGGCGTTACGTCTCGTCGAGTGCTGATCTATGACCCATCTCTGGGCATGGACGGAGCGTGGACAATGAGCGACATTGACGCCATATCGCTCCACACTCACACTCCCCCAGGCGGAGAACCATTCATCGTTGGAGCTTGTTCAGCGAACACAGGCCGAGTCATCAAACTCGAACAGTCCCGTCACACAGATCTCTATGGTGCTGGCACTGGGGCACGCATTCCTTCGCATTTTGTTACGCCATGGATTGCGGGGAAGAATCCGATTGTTCAGAAGCGTTGGGGGAAACCTCGTTTCGTTATGGACACATCAGCTTCAGGAACAGTAAATCTCGAGGTCTACAAAGATTACGACAAGGCAACGTCGGTAAGTAATTCGTTTGCTGTCACTGGCCGCGGCTCAACGTCTGTGTTTGGTGTGGCTACGTGGCGTAACCCTGCAGGAGATGTTGGTGATGGTGTGTGGGCTGCTACGGCAGACAACAGCATTACGGACATCATCAAGCTCACAACTATGGGATCAGCGAAATCCATTGCCATGAAAGTCAATGGTCCTGATCACACGTCGGCCTGGGAGGTCAACTCCATGATGTTCACTTATCGCCCTAGGAGACTGCGATGACACTCTCAGTTACGAACACGTTCAGCGCTGGGGCATCCATTGTCGCTAGTGAAATGAACGCCAATTTCAACGACGTAGAAGCGTACATAAATACCAGCCCTGGAGTGCTCACAAAGACAGGTGGCACCGTATCTGGTGCAGTCACCATGTCAGGTGGCATCACCGTTTCTGGTGACGCAACATTCGATGTGTCAACGCTGAAGGTTGATTCAACGAACAACAAGGTCGGGTTCATGACGGCGACGCCGCACACGTTCCCACCTACCCCAGCAAATCGTTCTCCCTACAACACCAACAGTGGTGGCGGTGGTTCTGGTACTGATCGTTCCACTCGGGCTGAGTATCGCATTGTGAATACGGGCTCGGTGTACGTCGATGGGGACGTTATCGGTTGGACGGCATACGATGACAACGCTGGTAGTTGGCGCACAGAAGGCACTAGCGCTGGGGAATACGAGCCTGGTAGCGGAACTCGAATTAATACTCAGTGGCTGAATGTGCGTGGCAACGCAGACGTTTCAGGTGAGATTCGAGTGGGTAGTCGCTATCAGACAGCGACTATTTACTTCGGAGATGAGTACAGCGCTGACCAAGATTACATTCAGTGGAAAGATAATCTTCCAACCACAAATCTTCCTGGTTTCCAGTTTGTTCACAACGACAACGCTCATTTGACGATCTCTGAGTCGGGTGCTGTGGGCAGCGAAGTTCTTGACTTGCGTGCCTCTAATGGGTGGCCGACATTGTCGTCCACCACCACTGCAGGGATCACGACTACTGGCTCAAACCAGTTAGGCAAGGTGTCTTCATCGTCTCGCTACAAGGAAGAGATCGCTGATCTTGATGTAGCTACTGCGAAAACGAAGGTTGCTGCGTTGCGTCCTCGGACGTTTAAGTGGAATGAGACTGTCGCTACTGCGTCGGGCATGGACTATGCCACGCAGGGCGATGAGACTGGTTTGATTGCTGAAGAGGTCGCTTCGGCTGCTGCTGACTGGGTGTCCTATAACGATGACGATACGCCTGAGACGTGGCGTCATCAGTCTGTTCTGTCAGCTGTCGTTGCGGTGGTTCAAGATCTTGAATCGAGAGTGGGGGCGCTTGAATGAGTGTTGCCACGACGTACACGAACCAACTAAATGCACCTGTTCAGGTAACCCTGACGAACGGTCCCACTTATGAGGGAACGTGGTCGTCGGGCACTGCCTATCAAACAGGTGATGTCGTGACGTACAACAACACTGCCTACATTGCCCGTCAAAACAACACTGGTCAGACTCCAGGCAATACGACGTATTGGCAGCAGATGGCTCCGACGCCGTCTGCTGGTGCTGGCGGAGCGACCGGCCCTGCCGGTCCGACTGGCCCAACTGGCGGAATCGGGCCGAGCGGCACAGATGGTCGTACAGTTTTGAGTGGACAGACTGACCCTGCGTCAGGCACGGGTGTTGACGGCGATTTCTATATCAATACTGATACGTCAAAGATCTTTGGTCCGAAAGCTTCTGGTGCGTGGCCTACTGGCGTGACTTTGATTGGTCCTGCTGGCAATGATGGGCGAACGCTTCTGAATGGTCCTAATGCGCCGTCAGTTGGTATTGGCGCTGTCGGTGATTTCTTTATCGATACGGCTGCGAATCAGATTTATGGTCCGAAGCTGGCTGCCAACAACTGGGGTCCTGCGACAAACATTCAGGGACCTCAGGGCATACAGGGCAATACAGGCCCAACTGGCCCGACTGGTGACCCTGGTGGGCCGCCTGGGCCGACAGGTCCGACTGGGAATCCTGGGCCGTCGACGGTTGGTCCCCCTGGACCAGCAAACGGACTACTTGATGGTGGTTCGCCATCTGACACATACGGGGGCATTAGCCCAATCGACGCAGGAGGAGTTACCTGATGCCGTTACAGATCCAATTTCGTCGAGGCACATACGCTCAGTGGACTGCTTCTAACCCAACGCTTGCTTCAGGTGAGTTTGCGTTACAGACCGACGCTGGTGGTGGGCAGACTGCAGGCCAGTTCAAGATCGGTGACGGTACGACCGCTTGGAGCTCACTTGCCTATGGCGGGTTGGTGGGCCCAGAGGGTCCGACCACAGCAAATATCGATGGCGGCACATCAAGTTCGTCATACACAATCATCAGCCTTGACGGCGGAACATCAGGAGCACAGTAATGGCTGTCATCATTCAACTGCGGCGTGACACTGCTGCGAACTGGACATCAAACAATCCGACCCCCGCGGCGGGAGAATTTTGTATCGAGACTGATACAGATTTTTATAAGATCGGGGACGGCGCTACAGCTTGGACCTCTCTTGCGTATTCATCGCTGCCGTCTGGTACTGCGCCGTTGGCTTCACCTGCATTAACAGGTACGCCAACTGCGCCTACTGCTGCGGTGGGGACAAACACTACCCAGATAGCAACAACGGCGTTTGTTCAGGCGAAGCCAACTACATCCGTTCTTCAAGTCCAAGTTTTTAGTTAAGGAATCATTATGGCAACATACGCAAAGCAAACTTTGAGTGGTTCAACGGACGGCAAAGCCATCGCAGTTGCAGCCACTAGTTCCCCTGGAACAACAATTCACACTGGTAGCACTACAACTACAACGTATGACGAAATTTGGTTATACGCAGTAAATCAATCTGCTGCTGACATCAAACTAACTATTGAGTGGGGTGGCACGACAACCGCTGACATTATTGAGCAGACAGTAACGACTGAGGCTGGGCTAGTTCTTGTGGCCCCTGGCTTAGTTTTGAAAGGTAATGCTGCAGCGTTAGTTGTTAAAGCTTTTGGTGCTTCTGCTGGTTTGAACATTCATGGTTATGTCAACCAAATAACCGCATAAGCGTTATGTCTGTAAACCAGTTCCGTTTCAATCCTGCTCAACAGGTCAATTCGATGAAAGGCCGAACCGCTTTAGAGCGTGCGTGGCCTGCGAAGAAACCTTCGGAGTACATGAATGGTGCGTTGTTTGGTGCTAGCGCATCGAACTACGAAAAGCTTGCACACGCTAACGGCTCTGGTGGCACAACGATCCTGTTCTCAGACATTCCTCAGAACCACAAGAACCTGATAATTGTTGGCAATGTGTTCAACACTTGGAGTGGTGGTGCTTATCAATGGGATATGTGGTGGAACCAAGGTTCAAGCACTCCGTCAAGTGGTTCAGATTACAAACGACATTCGAACTACAACTACAACACGAACTACAACTACAACGCTAGCGCCTCTGGTGGAGTTACCAAATTCGAGAAAGTGGGTTACACCGCTTATAACAGCGGCAATGTTGCTTACGGTGACGCTGCTGGTTTTGAAATGGTTATCCCAAGGTATTCATCGTCTGTAGCGGATAAAGGTTTTGTGTGCCAATTCGCAGCACTTTCTCATGGTGAAAGCAATAAAAACTATTGGGGATATTCGGGTGGCAACAAACACAACACTGCCCCTATAACAGAAATTTGTTTCTATAGCGGCATGAACTTCAGCACTCTTACGAACATAACGATTTACGGATTAATTGAGGCGTCATGAGCGAAAGCAACCTGATTCCGCTTGCGTCTGTGACGTTGGCTGACCACAACACAAGCGAAGTTAGTTTTACTGGTATCCCTAATGGGGCTAGTACCCCCAACTACGAGCGATTAAAAGTTATTTTTTCGTTGCGTGGCGGTTGGGGTGGCACTACAGCTAACTGGTTACGGATGAGAGTAGGGACAGGCAGTCAACTTACTGGGTCTTGGTATCAAAACGTTTACTTCTTTGGGAGTGGCAACAGTACCCCAAACATTTACAACTATACGCAACAGAACGATTGGTCTATTGGTTTTATTACTGGCTATTCAAGTTATAGCGGTTGGCTTCACGGTTCTGTCGATGTTCTTGATTGGTGGGCAGCATCGAACCAGGTCTATTCGGGGGCAAACACAAAAATGTTAGGGGCTGATGTCATAACGTATGGGGCAGGTGAAGCCGCAAGTGTTACTGATTCAACCATGTATAAGAGCGGCCATCGCTTGGGTTTAAGTAATGCCTGGTCTTCTTTGCATTTCACGTTGGATGGCAGTTGGGGTACGACGAACAAGTTTTCAGCAGATTCTACATTTGATTTGTATGGGGTGGAGTCAGCATCATGAAGCGTTTAGGTTACGCCGTTATTGCCAACCCGTCTAATGGTTGGCAGTTTGAGTTCACCAGCATTCCACAAGATCACAAAAACTTGAAGATTTTGTGGAGTGTTAAAGGCGACACAAACGCTTTCCCTGACCAAATGTATATTTACTTCCAAATCAACGGAACCTGGATTTACGCCAGTGATGGCTCTGCCTATACGACTTGGCAGCGGGGTACGGCGAACGGCGCTATGGGTTGGGAATCTCGCGTTGGTTCTGACGGTTATTCGTATTTGCGTATGCCTAATAACATGATGAGCAATTCAGGTGTTTACGCCAATGATTACGGGTCTGGTGAATTAACTATTTTTGATTACGCCAACACAACTTCGCCATACAAAGGAGTTGTTAGTCATTCTCCTTTTGTTATGAGCTATGCCTCGGCTACTACCAAGTACTCGTATCTTCAGCAAGTAATGGGTGCTTACAACTCTGGGACTGTTAATAGCCAGGTAACTGGCATACGAATCAGAAGTTACTCAGGTAGTTCCGACAAATATGTCAATGGATCTTCTTGTGGACTATATGCATTGGATTGATTATGAAATTGATTGTTAATTGTACGACTGGTGAGGTCACCGAAGAGGAGTACAGCGAAGAAGAGCTTGCTCAAATAGAGCTTGATCGGGCAGACCGTGAGGCTGAAGCGGCAGCGTTAGCTGAAGCGGAAGCGGCCAGTAAAGCTGCTGCTGAGGCTGGGCGAACAAAGCTTGCTGATCTTGGGTTATCTGATGAGGAGATAACGGCTCTTGTTGGGCCTGCCCCGTCTGATGATTCTGTTGGTTCTCAAGGTCAAGCGCCTACAGAATGACCGACGTTGTACTTGAAGAAGTCATCGGGAACCTGAGCCCATTCGGAGCTCTCGAATGGGAGAACGCTGTACTTCGTACCCAGTTAGTGAATCTTGAGGCAGCGCAATGCACTTGCGACTGCTGTTGTGGGACACCAGATCCCGATATGTAGAGGTGGGACACCATGGCAATCGTTGAACCAGTAGGGACTATGGGTCCTTCCAGAGTGCGTCCCTCTCAGGCTCGCCCGAAGGTCACGCTCCCCAAACCTGATCGAGTTCCTTACCAAAATATGCCTGCTCAAATAGGTGCGGGTAGAAGAGAACATTTCAGAAATATGCCTGCACAGGTAGGTGAGGGCACAAGAGATAACTACATGACTCTTGAAATTCCACCTAACTATGAGATGCCCAAGCCACAAATCATGCCTGGGACTCTTGGCAAAGGGTATGAACGTATGCCAGTGGGCACCGCTCAAGCCCCGACAGATTTCATTCTGCCTGCGTGGGAACCCACGCCAGGTGTAGCTGATCGTCTTGTTGGTCGTACACCCAGTGCACCAGAGTTCACTCCCGAACCTGTACGTCCAACTAGAGGAACACAACTGGCCTCAGCGGCCTTGGCTGTTAAAGACTATTTAGGTCGTCGTGATCCTGATGTGGATCGTTGGGGCCAATATGTGAAGAGTGGTGGCGAACAGTACGGGACTGGGGATGCGGTTAGGGCTGGTATTCCTGGCACGCCGAACGCCAGACGATTGAATGACGCTATTGCTGAGATCGAACGCCGAGCAGCGATAGACCAGCTGGCTATGCCACAAACTCGTTTGCAGAGCTCTGGTCAAGATATGGCATCGGCTTTGAATACTCGGGGCATGTCGCAGTATCCACTGGATTACGGTGTTCAGCCTCGCGGAACTGACTATCCGCTCGACATTCCTATGGGTTTCTATCCTCGGGAAGATCGTGGTCGAGTTCAACGTGAACTTGACCTGATGGCTTTGACTGATGGCCTAAAGAATCAGCGTGATTTGGATGCCCAGTTCTTAGGTATCGACATGACTCCTAAGAAGCAGGTTGTGAACCAGTCGGGCAACAATGAGTTGCCTACCAATACGGGTTCAACTCTTGGCGGAACGATGGGTGAGCTTGGTGGACAGATTGCTCCAGGGAATCAGAACAATATGGGTGGTGGATCTTCGGCTATGGGTGGGGGTTCAGCCAACTATGGCTCTCCCACTTACGGTGGCTACCTTGCTCCTGAGTTGATTGCTTTGAAAGCCAAGTTGGCTGGTTCTCAGAAAGAGAAGCAACGAGCATTACGTGACCGCGCTATGTATCTGGATGATTCGCGTCGAGCATGGGCGGAAGCAGACAAGACGATTGATCCCGCATATCAGCGTCGAGGTCTTGGACCTGACACGGGTCTTATCACTCGGGATCGACGCAAGTTGGGTGAGAACCAGATTCGTAGCGAGGGCCGTTATGACATCCAGTATGGCGACATGATGGAAAACATCGCTATGCGTGATGACGCTGCCCGTCGACAAGCGTTCGCTAATGCGATGCAGCGCTATCAGGCTGATGTTGCTGCTCGGGCAGCCATGAAGCCAAACATTATGGAGGCTTTCTAATGAGTGTTGGAAATATGAGTCCCGAGGAGGCTCGCTATTTGCAGCGTTCGATGCAGCCTCGGGCTACCCCCAAGATTTATGGTGCAGCAGATTTCCCTGCTGCCGATCCACCTAAACCAATAATTACCCCGTCACCAACTATTTCTTACAGTTTCGACGGGGTAGAGGACAGAGCTCTGCCTCCTAGCAGCGCTTCTTTAGAGGCTGATCTGTACGACATGCTGACTAACAGTGCGACTGCTCAGCATGGTTTAAGCACTGATTATGCTCAGGGCACGTTGGATGCAACCAATACTTATCTGGATGGTTTGAACACGTCGATGTCAGGCAATATCGATGAGATGAATGCTTTGCAGTTGCAAGGTGTTGCTGATTTGTTGGCGGCTCAACAAGCCGCAGCCCAGGGCGTACATGGTGCGAATGTGTCAGGTGCGACAGGGCGACGCGATCTGATTGGTGGGCAGCAAGACGCACGCATGGGTCGTGTAGGTGGACAAATCAACGACTACGAGTCGATGATGCTTGGCGGCTTAGGCGCTGAAGAAACTGCGGCATTGGATTATTTGACGAACGCCGAGGATTTCCGTCGTCAGATGAGTCAAGACTCTGAACGTGAAGCGTTGGCTGGGTATGACCGAGCTATTGCTGCGAACAATCAGCGTCAGGTTCAGTTGGCTAACCATCCTGATCCGATGGTGTCTGCTGCTGGTGCGGAAACGATGGCGTTGCTGGGTCAGTCGAAGATGATGTCGACCACGTTCATGAACACGATGTCGAACATTGATGAGCAGATCGCTATTGATCGTGGGCTTGGTGTCAGGTCAGAGTTCTCTACGGCTCGACTGCAGTTGAAGCATG
>PYIK01064849.1_pt1 | contig 26885 bp, 23 predicted proteins | sample 3578011 | NCBI WGS metagenome assembly PYIK01 (sample SAMN08408022, study PRJNA431606) | Marine metagenome isolate SA_KN192-05_S13_70m, whole genome shotgun... | biome: marine; feature: oceanic pelagic zone; material: water; isolation source: 70 m water sample, 0.2-0.8 um fraction ... | reverse complement strand
TGGAATGCCGTCGGATGCAGAAATCGTCCCGTTTATAGAGGTGAGGTCGGTTTCAACTTCAGCTGCAGCGCTACTTAAACTAAGCAGCATGCTATGAGCGCTCGTTCAATAGAAGCACTCATTCAAAGCCGAAGTTCGAGCTGCTACAAGCTCGACCTGAGGGCGACTTAAACTTCTATGCGTCCACACCATCTCAGCGAATGAGTCTCCCGAGTACATTGCGCGTACGAGAAGCATCCGGCGTGCATTATCGGCTAGTGCCAGACTTAGTGCGACTGCTACATGCGGGAGCCCTTCTGCTGGAAGAGTTGGCAAAAACCCGACTCCGCCAACCAGTCCGTCTGGGCGTTCTCTGGTGATATCGCCCTCTATCGGAGTCGGCATCTCTTCTCTGCCGAGGCCAAGCGAATCATGTAGATGGTCAATCGGAACAATTTGTGAGACAACTGACGCTAGCTCTGCGTACTTGTCTTGACCCATTCTTTGGACGATGTGTTCATATGTTTCGAGATTTATCGATGATGGTTGAACGGTAACCCGCTCGACAACGCCAAGCTCAAAGAAAGTCAATACACCATTAGCTTCGTCAGAATCAGAAAGTGTATCTAATGGTGGTGGCCTGTCCCATAGTGGCCTAGGCGCAGAGCTGCGAACTTGCTGGGCTATAGCAATACGCTGAGTTCCTGTCCACCATGCTCCTGGACGACCAAGGTAATCCCAGACAATTTTGAATGCATCCACAATTTCTTTGCTTACATGGTTAGATAAAGCAGTGAACACCATGAGTACCCCTTAACCTGGACGAGGCTCTTTGGGGAGGCCCAAGACCATCTCTCCGAGGATATTTCGTTGGATTTGTGACGTGCCCGCGTATATCGTTCCTGCCCGCGCATTGTAGAAAGCGCCGATCCATGATGAACTAGAATTCTCCGCGCCTGGATTATCTGCATGAAAGGATGTGGAGGGCGGACTTCCTTCAAGCACTAGTGCTTCACTTCCCAAAATATCAAGAGAAAGCTCTGTCACCCGTTTATGATATTCAGACCAATAGAGCTTAAATGCGCTTTCCTGAGGACCTGGCTGCCTTCCTTTGAGAAATCCACTTAACGTCCTCATACCCAACAAGCGCATTAATTCAACTTCAATATAAATTTGGGCAAGCCTCTGACGAATAGTCGGATCTGTAGATAGTTTCTTTTCCTTCGCTAATTCAAGTAATTTGTCAACTTCGTGCCGGAACATAATCGGCATTGTTGCAGCGCTCTCTCCTCGTTCATATCCAAGAAGAGTCATAGCAACGGCCCACCCGCCATTAACTTCACCTACGACATTTTCCTTTGCTGTTCTAGCATTGGTGAAAAATGTTTCATTGAAATCGGACTCTCCAGAAAGCATTTTGATTGGGCGCATTTCAATCCCTGGTTGATCTACTTCACAAAGGAGAAAACTAATGCCTTTATGTTTTGGGGCATCCTTATCTGTTCGGCAGAGCACGAAGATCCAATTCGCAAATTGGCCTGCTGATGTCCAGATTTTTTGTCCGTTAATTATCCATTCATCACCATCGAGTTCAGCGGAACATCCGAGACCCCCCAAGTCTGAGCCCGCATCCGGTTCTGAGTAGCCCTGACACCATACGTACTCTCCAGAGATTATTTTTGGTAGAAAATGTGATCTTTGATCTTCGCTCCCCCAATGTAGAATGGTGTTTCCTACCATCTGAATACTGAAAGCGTCATTTGTGCCTCCAGCAGGAACGCCCGCACGCATGAACTCTTCTGCCAAAATAACCTGCTCCAGTTCAGTTAATCCACCGCCTCCGTATTCTTCGGGCCAAGCTGGAGCTAGAAATCGATGCTCGGCTAGTAGCGGCCTCCACTCGTTATTGGTAAAGGCATATGCTTCATCAGCTGGCAGGGCTCCAATCCCTTTCCAGTTCTCTGGGAGGTGCTCCCCCAAAAAAGCTTGAACTTTTTCACGGAACGCTTCGGCTTCTTTCGAATATGTTGGCTGCACTTCAATATGTCCTTTTTGTGTTTTATATCATGCTAGCGAATACTTCAGGTCCTCTAGTCTTAACCAATCACTCCAGATTCTTGAAGGCCTTGAATCTGCTCTGATGAATACCCAAGACCACCGAGGATTTCTTCATTGTGTTGACCGCGATGAGCTCCGGAGAAATCCAAATCTGTTGGGGTTTCCGAAAAGCGTGCTGCGGGGCGCGGCTGGCGAACCGTGCCTGCATCTGGGTGTTGCCATTCGACAAGTGTTTCATTATGGATGATTTGCGGGTCTGCAACGGCCTCTTCGCCAGTGAGGACAGGGCCCGCTGGCACATCAGCTTCAATCAGCGCTGCTATAACTTCGTCACATGTCATCTCCAAGAAAGCCTCAGCAAGCATTTCTCCTAGAAGTATAAAATTCTGTGGGTTTGCAGCAAGAGCCTGCATAGAGGAGAATCGCTCATCTTCAGCCCATTCAGGGTGACCAACTGCTTGACACACTCCGGCGCGTTGCCCATCTGAGGCTGCGAAGTAAACTATTTTCCCATCACTACACTCAGTCAGGTTGTAGACGCTTGAAAGAAGCACTCCGCCATTTGCATCTTCATCTGTCAACGTCAAATCCATCATTGCGTCTGGCCAAAAGAAGTACATGCATGCATCGACCATCGGTATCTCAACTAATTGACCACCATTTCCGCGCTCTTTTGCAAGCAATGCTGCAGTCGTAGCTTGCGCTACTGTTAATGCAGTTGATTTATCAGCGTATAGGTTCCTTATTAGGTCAGGAAATGGAACTTGGGGGTTTAGCTGCCTGCTAATGACTCCACAAACTCCCTGAATTACTGGATCCAAAACGGGCCTATCCGAATATGGCCCGGTGGGTCCGAAACCACTTATTGAAACATAAATAATGTTCGGATTTATTTTCTTGATACTGTCATAACCTAGACCTAGTCGCTCAATTGCACCTGGTCGAAAGTTTTGGACAATAACGTCTGCCTCTGCACATAGATCTAAAACGATCTGCTTTCCATCATCTCCGGAAAGATCTATCGATAGAGACTTTTTTCTTCTGTTGTTATTCAGATAAAACGCCCCTATGCCTCCTTTGTCGAATGAAGGGAGGCGGGTTAAATCGCCAAGTCCTGTTGTTGGCTCTATCTTAATTACTTCGGCACCCTGATCAGCCAGCAACATAGTTGCAAAGGGGCCGGATACAACTTGAGTTAAATCGATTATTTTATAACCTTGCAGCGGTCCAGACATACTACTCCTTCGATGTGGAATGTATAGAAGATTAATTTGTACATGCCCTTTCATGCAAACACATTGGAAGTCCTTTAGCTTGCCAATCTGTGAAATGAAATTTATGCTTAAAGAAAAGGGGGAAGAATGATTTTTATTGTTGTCAAATTTAAGACAAAACCTGAATGGACAGACAAATGGCTAGATCTTGTCCAAGACTTTACAGTTGCCACGCGAGAAGAGCCAGGGAATCTATGGTTTGAATGGTCACAAAGCGCTGACGATCCATCTACATTTGTTCTTGTAGAGGCTTTTCAAGAAGATGGCGCTGTCCCTCATGTTAATAGCGACCATTTTAAGAAAGCTATGAGTGAAATGCCTCAAGCACTAGCAGAAACGCCAAAAATAGTTAATACAACCATCGAGGACGCAAATGATTGGTCTTTGATGGGAGAATTGTCCGTTGAATAGAAAATAGGAGAACCCACATGTCAGTCTCATACAACCCAGAATTTGACCCTACAGGCATCGAAGGTGGCATTGACACCAACACCATGCCTTGGATCGAAATCAAACAAGCCCCAGGAATGCGCTTCAAACCCCTACGCGCTAGCAGAGAATCCGGGTGGTTTTCCATGATCGTTCAGGTTGAAGCTGGTACCGAATTACCAACAACGGTCTTCCTTGGCGGGACAGATATGATGATCCTCTCTGGACGCATGACGTACACCAAAGGAGAGCTGGCGGCTACTATTGGCCCAGGCATCTGGGGATACATTCCGGCCAATTCCCGCGTTGAAGGAATAGTGGTTGAAGAAACCACGGAATACCAAGCAAACTATTTCGGCCCTGTAGCGTTCCTAGCGGATGATGGCAAGACAGTTGACAGCATCCTAACAGCGCTTGACGTCCTAGCAGCTTCGAATACAAATGGACTGACTCTAGTTCCAAATAGTTTGGCAGAGTGCATGCAGGAGCGCCCTGCCCCATTCCATGGTGAGCCCGAGCCGCTGGCCATAGCTCAGACAGAAGCCCTTGGTGAAGTCCTTCAATCTAGCGGAGCTTCAGGTGATGAAGCGTTTACGCATCCCCATTGGGTCGATACACGGCCAATACCTTGGATTGAATTCCCAGGAATGGATGACTATGGCATCAAGATCCTTCGTGTCAGCGAAGAAACAATGATGTCAACGCTACTTGTTCTCCATAACAGCGTTGCGGGACCCCACTATCACCTCGGAGCAGCCGATTTTCTCGTACTTAATGGTCGAATAGGTTATAGAGCAGGGCCACCCGAAGGCTATGGTCCGGGAGTATGGTTCTATGAGCCTGCAGGAGCTCGACATGAAGCTACACAAAGGGTCGGAAATGAAGACCTGATCTATACGGCGAATGTGTATGGGCCAGTTCAGTTTGACGAAGGCATGGGAACTCCAATAGCAGCAGTTGTATCGTGGATGAGCTATAAAGAAATGGCTGACGCAAATAACGCCCCACTCGTGGCTAACGTTTTCCCTGGTGACTCTTCTCTTCTCGCATGGTCACCACTGGGGACAAACGCATAAACCATTCAAGGTTAAAGTGAGATAAATTCATCACTAGAGGAATGGTGCTCTCCATCTCCAAAGGAAGATGAAATATTGTTGCGATCTCCAAGGTAAATTCCAATAAAGATACCAAGAATGACGATTAGCCCATAGAGCGCTCCTGATGAAACCATCACTAACGCTGGCGCTGGGCAGGTCCCCGCTATTGCCCATCCGATTCCGAAAAGCCCTCCCCCTACGATGTGGTGTCTTTTAGGGCGAGATCGTTGAAGCGTTAACGTCCCATCAAACACCGTGGAAGTTGGCCGACGTTCAAGCCACCACAATAACCCTGCAGCAACTACGATGGCAGACGCCATTAGGCCATAGACGTCGAATTCGTCGAGCCTTAACATTGCATGAATCGTGTCATATTCATGCAGGTTTGCTGCGCCAAGCAAGCCCCCAAAGCACGCTCCGAAAAGAAGCCCCATAGAGTTCTTCATAGATCACCACCAGATAATATTCTGATAACAAGGGTTGTAAGGATAGCTGTGGCCATGAAGGTTCCTGTCGCAACCATGGAAGCGACGGAGCGTTGGGACGTTCCACACAGGCCATGACCAGAGGTGCAGCCTCCAGCTACTTTTGCTCCGTAGCCCATGACAACAGCACCTACGAAAACTATAAGTATTGTTGGTCCGCCTTGTATCACCTCTATCATCGTCGCGTATCCTGAGCGGATCTTCCCTGAATCTCGGAAAATCTGTGTAGTAAGAATTCCTCCTAAGAAGATCCCAAAAAAATACCAGATTCTCCAAACTGCGACGTCAGTTTTACGTTGAATCAACTTTAACGAGTGCACATAAGCGCCGCTAGCGCCTAAGGGTTGGTTTAGTACAAGAAAGAAGATCACAATCAGAAGCCCAAGAGAAGGACCTACGATGTACCAAGCGAGCCTTTCCGGTAACAAATCAAACATTTTCCCCTCGAAATATTTTTAGTTTCTGTATTCTTTGTGATCTAACTAATAAACTATCTTAAAAAGCAGAAAAACTTTCTTATGACTGACACAAGATCAACTCATGTTGAGATCATGGGCATACCACGCGATAAAGCCCCAGATCCCGATTTAGGTTCAGAACAAAATATTTTTGGTTACCGTTACTACTCCCCTGCTTTTGCCCAGAAAGAATGGGAGCGAATGTGGACCAGAGTCTGGCAGATTGCAGGGAGAGTGGACCAGATACCTGATCCAGGAGACTACGTTAAGTATGACATCGTCCATGAATCGATTATTTGTGTTCGCGGCGAAGACCACAAAATACGAGCCTTCTATAACGCTTGCCAGCATCGCGGAAACCAACTAGTAACTGCAGAACTCGGAACCTTGGCAAGTGGAGAATTCCAGTGCGCTTACCACGGTTGGAGATTCAGCTCTGCCGGTGAGTGCACCTGGGCATATGATGAAGATGATTTCCCACAAGGGTCGCCATGTGGAAAATTAAACTTAGTTGAAATTCCATGCGAAACTTGGGCGGGTTTCATTTGGTTCAATATGGATCCTCAATCTGACAGTCTTAGAGACTGGCTAAATCCTGTTACCGAACATCTGGACTCATACCGAATGGAAGAGATGAAGCGAACCCATTGGGTAACCATCGAAGGGGAATGGAATTGGAAATGCGTTCAAGATAATTTCAACGAAAGCTACCACCTTCCTTTTGTCCACCCTCAGACACTTAATCATTTGAATGAACACCACAGTGGTTGCCAGTTTGATTTATACCCTTCTGGACATTGCCGGATGCTTATGCCTGGCGGAGGCCCTGGTCCGCAATTTAAAGGATCTGCCGATAAAACTTTTAAAGGTATGAAGAAGGACTTTGATTTTTGGGAATTTGACCCTGAACCATATCGTGACAATTTATCCGGTTTACGCGTTGCGCTTCAGCAGAGGAAACGTGAACTATCTGCATCTAAAGGGTACGATTTCTCTCGGTATTCTGACGAACAGCTAACAGATAACTACCACTACACAGTATTTCCTAACCTCTCATTTAGCATGAAGCCTGATGGCTGTATTTTTCTTCGATCTGCCCCTCACCCCACAGACCCTAATAAATGCATTTTTGACATGTGGTACTTAACTATGTTTCCCCAAGGAGCAACAGAGTACTATTCAAATTCGATGAAGGATTGGGTATCTGTAGATCATCAAGTAGATCATGTTGTTGGACGTGCGGGAGAAGTAAGCTGCGGGCCAGGAATTGATCAGGATGTGGCAATCTGGACCACACAGCATAAAGGATTGCGCTCAAGAGGGTATAAAGGCGAGTACCTTCCTTCACAAGAGAATAGGATCCGTTATTTCCATCAAACTCTCGATAAATACATTGCCATGGACCCCGCATGAGTGACCCGGACGCCCATGAACTAGGGAATCTTGATGAACTCAAAGATGGTGATTTACAGGTATTCGAGGATATTGGTGATTATGGAATCGTTGTTTGTCGGGTAAATGGAGAACTCTTTGGCCTTGAAGACAACTGTAGTCATGCTGATACTCCTTTGAGCGAAGGTCGTCTTCGCGGCTACCAGTTAACCTGCCCTCTGCACGGAACATCATTTGACGTTCGAACTGGAGAGCATAGTGGCCCTCCAGCCTATGAGGGAGTTCCTTGCTTCAAGATTGAATTGAATGATGGAGTAGCTGTTGCCTTACCCCAAGAAGACAGTAACAAAAAAGACAAAGGTGCCTCAGACGGCCTAGGCGACTTTTTCCAGACAAGGTAGAGAAGGAAAACGAATGAGTATCACGCTTAAGGAGAAAGTTGCCATCATCACAGGAGCTGCCCAGGGCGTAGGGGCTGCGTTCGCTCGACGCCTTTCTGATGAAGGTTGTCATGTCGTCATAACAGATAAACGAGAATCGATATCTTCAGTCGGCGAACAGATTGGCGCCGATTGGCATATTGGTAATGTCTCTGACCCAGAACACGTTCGATCGGTTGTAGATACGACTGTTGCCGAGTTAGGAGCAGTTGACATTCTTGTAAATAATGCCGGAGAAGTCCTACGAACTGGGCCGTTAGACGGTTGGGACGAGTCCTTATCAAATTATGAGAGATTATTTGGTTCGAATATTCGTGGAGCGTTTCTTTTCGGTCGAGCTGTTGCCCCCATAATGGCAGAGCAGAATTATGGAGAGATCGTCAATGTCAGCACTGACCACGTCAAACCTGCGCCCGGCTCTTCTCGTCATCACGGCCATGGGAATATGGATCTGTACAACGCATCAAAATGGGCGCTAAATGGGCTTGCCTTCGACTGGGCCAAGTCCTTAGCCGGCTACAACGTTAGGGTTAATAACCTGTGTATTGGGGCAACCGACAGCGAGATGATCAGATCATGGAGTGGACCAAATCCCGATCCGGCATGGGTCGAAAGCTGGATGAAGCCAGAAGAAACCGCAGAAGTTCTTGTTCAACTTCTCCTTGAAGGGCCTGAAGGTAGAACCGGGGACAATATAGGTTTATATGCAGGATTTCCCTGCGTTTTACCCGATCCAGAATCCTGAGAGCTCTATTAACAGGCCGGTAACTCCCAGCAAGTATGCATTTCTCCTAGTTGCGAACAGGTAAGGTGCGGTTCTGCCCCATCAGCAATTTTCAGTGAGGGCTTATCTTCAAGAAGTAGCAGCGAAGCCGTCACAGCCGCATCCCTTATCAATGCATATCTCGATCTTGGCCTACCCTTAGGAACTGCAGGATGAATGGATGGCCTTCCAAGGCCAAATGCTATTCCAGATGGAAGCCCATCAGCACGGTACTGCCCGCGTGGTTCTCGCTGACAGAGATCCTTTCTCCCAATAATGAATACATTAGGTTCATCGAATTGGCGAGGGTCTCGATTTGCTGCCGCAGCTGAGCATCGAAGTAAACCCCCTTTGGGAATCAACCTTCCGAATCTTTCGACTTCCTGGCGAGCGAATCTATCAGCGACTATAACTGGCGGAGAATAGCGAAGTGTTTCTAACCAAGCGAATTTCATAAGACGATGATCATTTCTTACTTTTACCATTTCTGTTGGGTTTGTAAGCAAGTTCAGCCAAAGATTCGAAAGCCCCCCATGTAAAGTCTCATGATCTAGTTCGAGGATTGTTATAACAAGGTCCTTCACGGTAGGAGGGGCATCTGATAGCTGGAGTTGCGCAACTGCACTAATAAAATCATCTTCCGGGTTTTGGCAACGGTCGTTGAATATAGGTTCAAGAAGGTCGGATAATGCTTGCATGGACTGCAAGCCTTTTTGTCTAAACTGTGGATTCCATCTGGCACCACGTTGCATTTGGAGGTAAAGGTAAGCGAACTCTTGAGCCTGTTCTAATGGAATATTAAGTATCTTTTGCCAGAGTGCCAATGGGATCCGTGCAGCGAAATTTTTTGCAAGATCCATTATCGAGCCGTCGAGCGACCATATAGCTTCCTCTGAGACAGTTCTTATATTCTCATCGATCTTTTTCTCATATGCCCACTGAATAGGAAGGTGTTTCCAAAGGTCACGTCCATAGTTTATGGAATCCAGATACCAGCGTTTTGGTCGAGTCTCAAAATTTTGCTCGTCAGCAAACACGGATGTTACGTCGTTATAGCGCGTAATCCAAAAGCAGTTGCTCAACCAATCCCTATAACACGGGTAGTTCTCACGTAATATCTCTAACAGAGGGTAAGGGTCACGAGCGTATTCATCCGATATCAGTTCTCGTGGCTTTATTAAGTTTGTCGTTTCTCCGACACGCTCCCGCTGGTACACCTCGTAGGTTCTGTACCCAGGCTCGGGTGTAGGTTCATCTTCGAAATCAGCCTCGTATGACTCCATGCTTAACTCGGGAGATCGAAGTCAAGCCATAGTTCACGAATAGATTTCAGCCCTATAGGGGCAAGAGATTTCCCATCGATATCTTTAGGCATACGATCTGTGTTTATTCTGACGTTTTTGAAAACTCCATCAAGGATTTGTGAGCCTATTACTGTTTCCTGATGGGATATCCATGCTCCGGGACACAAGTGGGGGCCCACGCCAAATGCCATATGGCTACATTTCCCTTCCTTATTATGGCCAGAGCGCAGAATTTTTCCGCTGTATAGGTCATCACGGAAGATATTAAATTCTTCAGGGTCTTTAAAGATTCTTTCATCGTGGTTAGCTGATACGTCAACCATGTGCATCAAGGAACCTGCGGGAATATGAACGCCGTGCATAACTATATCGAATGTGTTGTGGCGCGGCTGGCCACCTATAGAAGTTGAATGTCGCAACATTTCATGAAATGCCGTGTCCCATAATTCTTCATTCTCTTTGACTTGGCGGTATTGATCAGGGTGCTGCAAGAGAAGGTACCAGAGATTCAAGATAGCTCCTCGAGTTGTTTCTCCCCCTCCCCCAACCACTAGAGCAATGAAGGACGTGATCTCTTCTGTTGACATAACCGAACCATCAATCTCTGAATGGCACAGTTCGGAAATGATATCCAAACATATCTCATTACCGTTTTCATCATGGAGATACGTCGGATTCGCCCTACGCTCTTCAACAAGTTCTTCGACATATTCTTCAAGATCTTGCCTAGCTTCGAGCCCTTCATGGTGCGTGTCAGATCCACCAAGACCAGACATCATTGCGTCATACCACCAAGTGAATTGTTCGCGAGCGTCTTGGGGGATCCCCAGAACTTGTGCCACTACGGAGATAGGGAATTCATTCGCAAAGGCTTTCCCGAGTTCTAGGGTGACTGTATTAGTGTCCTCGTTTATTTCTATGCCCTTATTGTTATTAGGGTCCCACCATTCATCGATCAGTTCATTTCCTAGTTCCTTAAGAGCGTGAATTCGTTTGGTCAGCGCGGCTCCGACGAGGTGGCGCCCATAGATGTTGCGTCGCCGACGATGTTCTATTCCGCTCAGTTCGAGTTGTGTATTTCCAAGGACTCCGCTCGAAGATCCTTTGGGTATTGTGTTAAACCCAATTTCGTCAAAGTAGCAGTCTGTGATGTCCTCATAACGCGTTACAAAATAACAATTGTGTAATTGGTCATGGAAGACCGGATAGTGGTCGCGCAGGATTCGGTAGTAGGGGTACGGGTTGCGTGCGAACTCACCGCTATCGAATATTCTGGGATCGAACAGCGGAATTCCATTCTCGTCATGCCCCATATCTACTGCTTCGCCAACGGGCATATGCGGAAATTTCCTATAGGCCTCCGCTCCTTCTCCGATCTTATTCGGAAAACCTTCTAAGGCTGCATCAAAGGGATTTGTTGTTGTCATCAAGCCTCCTCCCCATAAGGATACTACTGGTCTGTCTTTGTTTCTTAATTTCTTCTTGGCTGATTATTGAGTAGAACGCATTCGCTGTTTTTTCCATTAGACACTGCCCATCATTTCAACGCCTGATAGACGACTGCCTTTAACTCCCGACGGATCGGGTAATGGCTCGAAGGCATGAATTGGGTCATAAAGACGCAGGTGATTTCTTCCAGAGGATCTACCCAGAATCGAGTCGAAGCAGCTCCTCCCCATGCGAATTCCCCTACTGAACCTAAAGCAGCATTTGCAGCTGGGTTAACGAGTACTGAAAATCCGAGCCCGAATCCCATTCCTTCCATTGCTGTTTCAGTAAAAGTCGATTGGCCTAATTCGTTAAGTGTTGCACCACCCGGTAGATGATTAAGCGTCATGAATTCTAGTGTGTGGCGCCCAATGATTCGATTGCCATCGATCTCCCCCCCATTGAGTAGCATGTCCACGAAACGTTGGTAGTCATCGATAGTTGACACTAGCCCTCCACCTCCGGAAAGAAATAGGGGCTGCGTTAAATATGGACTCTCGCTTGCGGGGTCTATCAACATAAGTGGATCCTTTGGCGTGATGGCGTAGTTCGAAGTAAAGCGATCACCTTTTCCTTCCTTCACATAAAATCCGGTGTCATTCATTCCGACCGGCCCAAGCACATTTTCTTCTAAATATTCGTCCAGACCTTTCCCACTAATTACTTCGATTAATCTTCCGCACACATCAGTTGACATTGAATAATTCCATGCAGTCCCAGGGTCAAATAGGAGTGGCAGGGTTGCAAGTTCATTAATTTTGTCTTCAAGCGTCCCGTCAGCTCCTTCTGCAGCACCGGCGATTTTTTTGTACCGGTACATTTTGTCCAAATTGTTTGAGTAGTGGAATCCGTACGTCAGTCCTGAAGTGTGTAGGAGCATGTCTCTTATGGTTAGCTCTGTCTGCGCTGGACGGGTAACAGGATTAAGGTAGGACCCACCTACGAGTACTTGTGGATCTGCAAATGCCGGAATGTACTTAGCCACCGGGTCCTCAAGGATTAAGAGGCCCTTTTCATATAGCTGCATCAGGCCTATGGATGTAATTGGCTTTGTCATTGAGTAGATGCGAAAAATAGCGTCTTCTCGGAGAGAGGCCCCGCTTTCGATATCTGCTGATCCCACTGTGTGTCGCAAAGCAACTGAACCTCTATGAGCTATTTGCACTTGCGCGCAGGGGAACTTTCCATCACTAACGTACCGATCACATAACTCAACGACTCTTTGTAGTCGGCCTTTGTCGAATCCCGAACTCATGAAAGCCCCCTTTTGACGTCCATTTCTCTAGATATCTCAGCTTAGACCCGCGCATACACGAGTTCTAAATGGCACACTATTAATATATGAAATCGCAAGATGATACTGCTTCGAAGAAGTCTAATTTCATTAATGACCTAATCAACGCTGATGTTGAATCAGGAAGATTTGATAGCCGTGTACAAACTCGATTTCCGCCAGAACCAAACGGCTATCTTCATGTCGGCCATGCTAAAGCGATCTGCGTGAATTTCAACATCTCCAGGGAATATTCTGGTGTCTTTAACCTTCGGTACGATGACACAAATCCGGTGACAGAAAACACGGAATTCGTTGACGGAATTTTTGAAGATCTTGAATGGCTTTTAGGTGAAACTCTCGAAAGGGAGCCGCTCCATACTTCTTCGTACTTTGATCAGCTCTATATGTGGGCTGAAAAGCTAATTCAGGATGGAAAGGCTTACGTTGACAGTCAAGATGGAGACACCATATCTGAGCAACGTGGCGGGTTTCAAAAGCCGGGTGTAAATAGCCCATACAGGGGTCGGGATGTCGAAGAGAATCTTAATCTCTTCAGAGAAATGCGATCTGGAAAATTCTCTGACGGTGAGTGCGTTCTTCGCGCAAAGATTTCAATGAACCATGACAATATGAATATGCGCGATCCGATTATGTATAGAATTCGGCACGAAAATCATTACCGTACTGGTGATGATTGGTGCATATACCCAACTTATGACTGGGCCCACGGGCAATCAGATGCCATAGAGAAGGTGACGCACTCTCTTTGTTCTCTTGAATTCGATTCGCATCGTGAACTATATGACTGGTTTCTTGATCAACTTGAAATCGATGGAGCCGACCGACCATACCAAACCGAGTTCGCTAGGTTGAATTTCACTCATACTGTATTGTCTAAAAGGCTTTTAAAGCATCTCGTTGAGCAAAAGGTAGTAGACGGTTGGGATGATCCTCGGATGCCAACGTTACGCGGCTTTCGGAAAAGAGGTTACCCAGCTACAGCTATCCGTTCATTCTGTGAGCACATTGGTGTTGCTAGAACGAATGGCACTCATGAAATTGAATTACTCGAATCTTTCGTTCGTAATGATCTCAACAAGGCTGCTGAGCGAAAAATGGCTGTTCTTAAACCTCTTTTGGTAACTATTACAAATTGGCCTGAAGGCCACGTTGAAACCCGTACAGCGATCAACAACCCAGAAAACGATTCTGCTGGCACCCGAGATGTCCCTTTTTCTGGTTCGCTTTTTATTGAGCGTGATGACTTCATGGAAAACCCTGAGCCGAAATATTATCGTTTGTCTCCTGGCCGTGAAGTCAGACTTCGATACGGATATTTCATCACTTGCACCGACGTCATCAAGGATGACCAAGGAAATCCCATCGAGATTCTGTGTACCTATGATCCTGAGACAAGTGGTGGCAAGGCACCCGATGGACGAAAAGTTAAAGCGACAATACATTGGGTCTCAGCAGAACACGCTATTGAGGGATCTGTAGCTCTATATGAGAGACTATTTAGTTCTGAGCATCCTGGAGAAGAAACTGGAGAAGCCCTTGATGATGTTAATTTAGATTCCAAGACCGTTCTTGAAGGTGTAAAACTTGAGCCCTCCATCAGCGACTTACCGCTGGGGTCGGTCGTTCAATTTGAGCGACTTGGGTATTTTCACCTTGACGAGGAAACACCTTCGTTCTTCCATAGAACTGTTGGACTTCGAGATGAATGGGCGAATATTGTTAAACGACGGAAGGACTCCTAGCTAGATTCGCTCCTGAGGAGATCGGACTCTGCCGTCACCATGGGCGAAAAGCACATCGTTGTAGCCTTGCCCTTTGGGAAGGACCTTCAGATACTCTGGGATATGGAAACTGACGTAGACTGTTTTCCTATAGCTTCCAGCTCCTGTAGGCGGTGGAGCGATATGTAACGTGTGGCCATAGTGGACTGTAACATCGCCGGGTTCTGCGTTGATGGGGATTATCGCTGACGACCTATCAGCGTGCTCTGCTCCGCCAGCGTAGTTGTTTGTCCCGGGCAAGAATTTCAACTGGCCAGATTCTTCCGATGCTTGATCTAACTGTATGCCCATGTTTAGCCCAGGGCAGAGCAGTGGGTGGCCTCCCATTCCACAATCCCTGTGCCAAGGAAGATCTGATAACCCCTCAGTTATTCCTGGCACTTTTATTACAGCAGCGATTCCATCACCATGATCCGGTGCAGGTATCAAGGGTCTGGTCGATAACCTTGCGAGATGCTGCAACCTTTCGTCATAGGGAAGGCCAGAAAATAGCTGAGATCCATAATTGAGGTAGGTTACTCGGCAGCATTGCTCTTTCCCTTGACCATCTGTAGCCCACCAGGAACGCTTATCTTCTGGGTCTGCTGCGACCCGACGATCCTCGACTTCATCTTTCATGTTTTTAATTTCTTCATCCGAAAAGACTCCCTTAACAAGAAGGAAGCCCAAACGATCCAAAACATTCTTCATGTCGCTGAATCTGTCCTGCATTGAAAATGTATAACCATCGCCTATTACTTGTTTGGAAGGGAACCATATGGGCCGGTCATTGTATAGTCCCTGTAAAGCAGGCTCCCATTTCGCAAGATGATTGAAGCTTCCTCTCTCAATAGTTACTCTCCCTTGAATTGCTAGCCCCATAATTGACCATGCTTCGGTAATGAGATCAGACCATGCAGCCACGTCCGTTGAAATAACGAGAGAGGCACTTTCTGTTCCTTCCTCAACGACAACTTGGCCTTCTTGCGCCCTAAACGTCCATCCGTGCTCATCTTTTAACTGGATACCGATTGATCTGCCGTCTCCGACTAGTTCAGCTACTTCAGCTCCACGTCGCCCTGCTGCCCGATCAGCGATCTTGCCGGAGTAGAAGTCTTTAACATCAGCCGAACCGAAATATGCGTTCAAGGTCTTCATACGAAGAAGTATAGTAGACGCTGTTCTATATCTTGAAATGCCTATCTAGGGGAATTGGAAGGTTCAAACGACGAATCTTCGCAGGTGAATTCACTCCCATTCAGCACGAATATGCGCTGGGATTGGCCGTATTCGGGGGTACCAAGGGGAACGCAAGGGGTCCCCTGGATTTAACGACAAAGATAATCCTGGAGTTAGCGGGACAGTTGGACGGGTAGGTGGCCGCTTCGCATAACGAAGATCGTCGCCATATAGGCGAATAGTTATAGCCCTTCTCTTACTATCAGGGCCTGTAGGGCCACCTCCGTGCAAAACGCCGGGATGAGCAAATATGACATCACCAGGAGATATTTCCCAAGACCGTATATCATACGCCCCCCTATTAGCTTCAATGTCTGGAAGCGGCGGCAACTCATCTCCATAATGAGGGGCAGTTGGATCTTCTGAAACTTTAGAAGGGCTAAATCCGTCAAACATTGTCCCCTTATGTGAACCAGCTACGTATTCAAGGCATTCTCCTTTCGGCAGGGCGTCAAGAGATATCCAAGCGGATGCAATCTGTTCTCCTTGGATAGGCCAGTATGGCGTATCTTGATGCCACGGAGTTCGCTCAGCATTCCCACCTTCTTTGACAAAGAACTCATCCGAATACAACCAAAGATTATCGGAGCCGATAATCTTTCCGACGAGGTCAGCTATGGGAGAGTCATAGACAAAACGTCGAATTTCTGGAATCACATCGAAGTTCCGGATAGTTTCGATAAATTCTCCTTCATGACCCTCAAAGAACTTGTGAAGATGCTGAGAGCTTTCATTGAGGACACGCTCTAACCCAACTTCGAGCAATAGAAGCCATTCAGGATGCAAGACATTCTTGATCATGACAACTCCGTCTTTTCCATATTGTTCCATATGATCGTCAGTGATAAGCGATACAGGATCTTTGGTCAATTTTTCTACAGTTCCCGGCAAATCAGAAGATCTTCGACTCGGTTGGTTTTCGCTCATTTAAACCTCACAAACTCGTCCAACGGTCTAACCCCATGATGTCCCCTGGCAGGTCATCCCCGCCATATAATTTCTCCTGAAAGCGTCGCATGCCGCTAAGCCATCGATCCATATCCTCTGCCCGATATTTTATGTAATCTTCAACTTGACGGTGCGGGAGGACAAGAAACCTTTCATCTTTAATCGCCGATATGCACTCGAGGGCTACTAGGTCTGGTTCAAGTATTCCATCGGAACTTGCAACTCCCCCTTCTTCCCATTCTGCTTCTTCTCCGAGCACTGCGTCAGGGCTATTTATGATGATGTCCGTCCGGACCGCTTGTGGGCAAAGCACTGAAACGCGTATCCCCTGATGATGGTGCGTGATAGCTAGCCATTGAGCCAGAGAAATTGCCGCCCCTTTCGTAACCGAGTAAGCAAGAGAACCGATCTGCGTTAGAAGGCCAGCTGCTGAGGCTGTATTCAGTAGGTATCCCCCACCGTTTGCAATCATTTGTGGGAGAACAGCTCTAGCGGCATAAATGTGAGCCATGACATGCACCTCCCACATCTGAGTGATCCTTTCATTAGTGTCCTCTAATCCAGCATTAGTTACGAAACCAGCATTTGAACAAAAGAGGTCGATGGGGCCATGTTGTTGTTCTACATCGTGTACAAGCTCGATTATTTGCTCTTCCTTGGCTACATCGACCATCCTCGCGGAGCCGTTAACTTCGCTTGCTACGGCCTGCGCATTCTCAAAATTAATATCAGTCACAACAATATGTCTTGCGTTAGCCTTTGCCATAGCTCTTGCCATGGCGGCTCCGATACCTGCACCGCCGCCGGTAATAACGACTACTTTTCCCTCTAGATCCATCTTCTTCCTAACCTTGCCGTGAATCAGTACCTTATCTGCCTTCTCCAACACTTTATTTAAATTAAAGCTAGTGCATACGTGGCGTTTGGGAAAAAATGTCTTACAGTGGAAGAAACCCGTGTGGGCTGTTGACGATGTGCAACCCAATCGAGCTTGGTTTGCTTTCGGCCAATAAGCCGCTGGGTTTTCGGCGGTTTCTTAAATTAAGAATCCATTTACTCTAAGGAGATAGCCGTAACTATAAATACAGAATCAAACCCTATTTCCGCGTATGAGATTTCGCTATTGGCGCAAAAGCATTTGGATGGGGTTGGAACTCAGGATGAACTTACTCTGCTTCAAGAGCATAAAAATCTTTGGGTTGAAAGCTTATTTAAATATCTTGAGTCAACAGACCGGGCCATTACTAATGCTCGGAAAAGCTACCGAGGGTCTGAGCGCCGGACAGTCCTTGACGACTTGAATAGCGAGGCTGACCGCATTGACGGTGTGCTCACTGATCTACTTGGCCCTGCTCCAAAACGAAGCGTCTCCCATGACGGAGAATCATCGACTGGTGACTTATCCATGCCGGTTCTCCAACTTGCATGGAGCGATGGGCGACTTATTGCATGGTCAGCTGGGCATAAAACAGAACCAGAAGACCATGAACAGATTCTTGAACGACTTGCGGCTCATGGTGCGAGCGCTATTGAATGGACTCCGAGTGATGATATCGCTTTACCAGGAGATGTAAAAGCTCCTTGTGTTTCTGCTCCTATCGCAGCAACGCTTGGATGGCTGGTCTCCCTTGGGGGGATAAGAGGATCGAACTTAGGGGCAACTGCAATATGGATGGGGGTCGCAGCAGGGACCGCCGTCAAATTAGTTATTGAAGGAAAAATGTTCCCTCTCCTCCATGAAGTTAGCGGCACACATAATGACGAGACAGATGAAGCCCTTTTTCATGTCCGGTGGGCCCCAGCCCTACTTGATGCTGAGCTTCATGCCCAGCTTGTCAAGTCCGCCCCTGGAGCGGTGATGGTGACTTCGGGTGAGACTGACAGGCATAAATTTACTGGAAAAGTGATTGGTGATCTCACTGACTCGATTGTGCGGATGGCTGCTAGCCAAATAGATCTTCCCCCTACCCCTCCGACCCTCTCATCGAAAGAGGATGTTGGTGAAATGATTGTCTCTCGTCTTGATGGAATGGCTTTTCGTGCACCGACTGATGATGCCGTAGACATTGCTCGTCGGTTGACACAATGGTCGGTTCCCGTTACTGGGTTAGCGAAATTAAAAATTGTTGTTCAGCTTGACCCGCCCGATGATTCTGATACGTGGCTCGCCAGAGTGTTGGTTCCAAATGGAAAAGACGAGCTTGAACCCATTGAAGTTACGGTAACTACAGGGAGCGAAGCGCGACGCAAACTGGTTAATAAGCAAATAACGAGGCTAGAACGACTATTTCCAGAATTGCTTCGCCCGGGAGGCCGCCGAAGAGGTGAGGTTCTCTTGTCACAGGGCGAAGCATGGGAGCTCATGAGTAACGTCGGAGAAACGCTTACCGCAGCGGGCTATGATGTGCGCGTTCCAAAACTCACTAACCGGAAAACAACTCCTATTCTTAGGATTACAGCTGACAATCAGGACACTGTCGTGGGAGCCCAGCAAATAGCTGATGTCCGGTGGACAGCAGTGTTCGATGATGTTGAACTGGATGCTGAACAGATCAGAGAACTAGCTTCTCAAGCGAAGCCGCTCGTGGAGTCCAAAGGTCAGTGGGTTGAGTTAGATAAAGTTGATCTTGCTGAAGCTGCCGCTGCATTAGCAGAGCGATCAGACATGACAAAAATGTCTGGAGCTGAGATGCTTAGACATGCTTTAGGTTTAGAGGGATTTGCTCTGGGTGGCATAGCACTTGCAGGTGGTGGTTGGGCAGTTGAGCTACTACGAAGCGTAAAGGAATTGCCGGAAGACCCGAATACAAAACCGGATAATTTCGTCGGTGAATTACGCAGTTACCAAGCTGATGCGCTTGCATGGCTTGAATTCTTAGAAGCTGCTGGGCTAGGAGGATGTCTTGCTTTGGATATGGGTCTAGGTAAGACACCGACAACACTTGCTTCTGTTGCTGGTGAGGACACTAAGAGTGCAAGTCTTGTGGTGGCCCCTCCTGCTGTTGTGGGAAATTGGAAGGCTGAAGCTCAAAAGTTTGTTCCTGGTGTGAAGGTTCTTGTTCACCATGGTCCGAATCGCGCGAAAGGCACCTCTTTGAAAACAGCCGTTGAAAATAATGACCTTATTATTACGACTTATGGGACGGCTGTTAGAGACATTGATCAGCTTGAAACTTTTGACTGGGCCAAGATTGTGCTTGATGAAGCTCAAGCAATCAAAAACCCTGCCGCGGAAACATCAAAGCAGTTGCGGCGGCTTGAGGCGCATTCACGTGTTGCCCTTACAGGAACCCCCATTGAAAATGGGCTTGGAGACTTATGGTCTATTCTCGATTGGGCCAATCCCGGTTTGCTCGGACCTCGAACTCAGTTCATTGCGCAATTAACTCCGGACCAGAAAAGAGAAACGGGGAATGAAGATGCCTTGAAGGCGTTAAATGGAATCATGGTCTACAGGAGAACTAAGGCTGAGCCTATTATTGCCGCTGAGCTACCTGACCGCATTGACGAAGTAGACCATTGCGCCATGACCCCTGAGCAAATTGGTCTCTATCAGGCTGTTATTGACTCGTTGATTGAAGAAACTGAGAACAGTGACGCAGGTACTCCTCAGCGAAAAGGAGCTGTGCTTGCTGCTATAACCGCTTTAAAACAGATTTGTAATCATCCTTTAAATTATCGCGATGATGGTGGCCCTATAGAAGGCAGGTCAGGAAAGCTTGACCGACTTTATGAACTGGTTGAGACGGTTTTCGCAGCAGACGAGCGACTTTTAGTCTTCACCCACTTCGCAACTTGGGGTGAGCGGCTTGCTAGACATCTCTCTCAAAAGTACGATCTCCCAATTGACTGCTATCACGGCGGGCTAGGTCGTGGGGCTCGTGACAAGATGGTCGAGACTTTTCAAAATGGTTCTGGGTCTGGAGCGATGGTACTTTCATTGAAAGCTGGCGGAACAGGACTTAATCTGACTGCAGCCAATCATGTTATTCTTTATGATCGTTGGTGGAATCCTGCCGTTGAAGATCAAGCTCGTGACAGAGTGTGGAGAATTGGACAGAAAAATACTGTTATCGCCCATAGACTAATCTGTCCTGGGACTGTAGATGAACGCGTTGAAGAGGTCGTCGCAGGGAAAAGACAAATAGCAAATCTTGTTCTGCCTAAGTCTAGCTCTATTGGAGATTTGAATGCAGAGCAGCTTCAACAGGCATTCGGAATAGATACGGACTTTATGCTTGAGTATGAATCACGACAGAATGGCAGGAGTGATAGCGATGAGCACTAAGCGCAACTCTGGAAGTTCTACGTCTGGCTCCCGAACTACTTCTCCATCGGGTGGGACTAGGAAAAGGAGACGGCGTAGTCGAAGCAAACCTGATCCGAGAAAATTTTGGGGTAATCCTGAAGCACTCCCCAAACCTATCTATGGATTATCAACTCCACCAGTAACTAACGCCATACCCTCGTCTCTTGGGCGGCCGCCAATCACTGGACAGGAAACAGTTTCAATAAAGTATCTTGATGCTATTTATGATCGATCAGTCGGTTTAGCTTTTGTTCTGGCGACAGCTGGAGGTTTAGATCTTCCGGCCCCTGAAGGTGAGGAAGAGGTCGAAGCTGAGGATGAGCATAATGCCGTCGATCCGGTTGTGGACTCATTTAACGCTATTGAGTCTCCTGAAAATGCAATGGACGGAAACAAATTTTGACTTGATGGCTTCTAGAAGAGTGCGTCTTGCACCAGTAAGTCCTCAGTGTCGAATCGACCGATTTCTATTTCAACGCCGAAGAGAGGATTAAGGTCAGCTATGAATATATCTGATGAGTCTTCGGGAGATAAGGCTGCGACTCTTCCGACCATATCGACAATTTTCAGTGCATGAGCCCCATTGGTAAGGTCTCGCGGGTAGAGGTGGACGTTGCTCCAGAGACTATTTTCCAGCGCATCGTTTTCCCACTCGATTACATGCGGTTCATAGTCTAGATTCTGTGAATCTTCGAGGACAGCCTGCACTTCCCTGCTCACGTGTTCGAGTTTGTCCTTTGCATCTTTCCTGCTTATGGGGTTTACCAATCCGGCGAGTTTTCGTTTTGTTGATACTGCCTGTTGTATTGAAAGTTGGTCGGTGACAAGGTCTTCCATGATTCGTACTGTGTAGCCATTCAATGTTTTGGCGACAATGGTTGCCCATATGGCTCCCTGTTCTCGTAGGCGCCGCTCTTTCCGATTCTGGGTTGTTGTTCCGACCTTTAGAGACCCATCTGCGAAACATGCCAGGTACAAGAAATTTGGTTGATCCATGTGGCTGCGGAACGCTTGAGGTACTTCATCGATGCTTTTCTTGTGTGATTGGTGAAGATTGGCAGCGTACCGTGCATCGGCGTTGGAGCATTTCAAGCATTTTCTGCCTTGCTGAGGTTCTTCAAGGCATATCTCGTAAGAAGCGCCATTTTGGGTCATTGCAGTATGGCCAAGACAGAATCTTCTTGTTTCACTCGTCACTCTGTAAAGCAATGGGTAGTTAACTGCCGACTCGGTTATTGCTGTCGGCTGGTTACCATTTCGCATCCGTAATAGGGGTCCTGATTCCTGCCAGTTTAAGGAGATTAGAACCGTAGAAGAGGGAGATTCTTTGGTCACAATTCTGTAGTTTAGCTCTTGTCGTGATGGTGATAGTGGAGAAAGGCGATGCGAGCGTCGATCGGGCACGTAAACTGGATACGTCCATTATTTGCGATTCGTATTGCTAGATGGATTTAAATTCATTCTCCATATGTGAAAGGTGACTACCTATGTCTTCGGTTCCTCCTCAGCAGTGCCTTGTAGCATTAGATGTTGAAGGTGTCCTTACTCCGGAGATCTGGATTGCGGTTGCCGACGAATTTGGCATAGAAGGGCTAAAACGAACCACAAAGGATGAACCTAATTACCAGTTGTTGATGGATTCTCGTATTCAGTTGATCAACTCCAACGGTATTGCGCTTCAGGACATTCAATCTGTAATTGCTTCGCTATCACCTTTGGAGGGTGCTTCTGACTTTTTGGATGAGCTTCGTTCTCGTGTTTCGGTAGTTCTTCTTTCTGATACTTTTGAGGAATTTATTCAGCCGTTGATGGATCAGTTGGGAAACCCGTTGATTCTCTGCCATCGTTTGATTGTTGGCACGAACGGGGCGATTACTGGTTTTGTCGAACGAATTCCGAATCAGAAATTTCACGCTGTTCGTTCATTTCAAGAGTTGAATTATCGTGTGCTTGCGGCTGGTGATTCCTACAATGACCTTTCAATGATCGACCAGGCAGACGCTGGGCTTTTATTTCGGGCGCCGGAGCACGTTAGGTCCGAGAGGTCAGACCTTATCTGCCATGATGACTATTCTGATTTGCTTACTTCGATTCAAGGCTTTATCGATTCAAGCAATTAATCCCATCTGACTGGTAACGATGAAAACCCCTTAAGTACGCCTGCATTTGTGTGGGTTGGTGGCCCGTTGCTTCGTATTTTCGGTAGTCGCTCAATTATGGCTTTTAACGCTATTGTCCCTTCGAGTCGCGATAAGGGAGCTCCCAAGCAGTAGTGAGATCCAACTCCAAAAGATGCGTGATTGCGAAGGTCGGCTAAATCTCTTGTTATATCGAATGTATTGGGGTCATCCCATGCTTGTGGGTCTCTATTCGCTGATGCAAACATCATGCATACTTTTGAGTTTTCTGGCATTTTCACGCCATGCATAGTCATTTCTTGATTGTTTGTCCGAAAGAGGCCGTGAACTGGAGCGTCGTATCGTAGGCTCTCCTCTACTGCATTTGGCAGGAGAGATTGGTCTTTCTTTACAAGGTCGAATTGGTTTGGATTTTCCATTAGGCGATGAAGTATGTTCCCGATCATAAGCGTTGTTGTTTCTGAACCTGCGACAAGAAGAAACTGGCAAAAGCCTAGAATTTTCTTCGTTGATAATTGATTTCCTTCGTGTGTGACTGTGAGAAGTCTGGTCAGCAGGTCTTCGGGGTAGTCCGTTTGTGATTGGATAGCTTCCTTTCGGTTTTCGATGTGGCTCTCAAAATAGGCAAAGAAATCCTGATACGCGTTTTTGACTTCATCTGAAGCTTCCCTCCCCCCTGAATATGCGACCGCCTCGGCCATTGGGAGGACCCAGCTTCGGAACTGCTCTATATGGGTGATTGGTGTGCCTAGCATCCAACACATCACGGTGAGAGGTATCGGCGCTGCAAAGTCGGTAATGATGTCTCCAGATTTGTTGTGTTCAAAAGAATCAATCAATTCGTGGACTAGTCCTGTAATATCGTCTTCCATTTTCTCAATTACGGAAGGTTTGAAAATTCTAGATATCGCTATTCGTTCGCTTGTGTGTTCAGGCGGGTCGCTTGATACAAGGACCCCGATGCCGGGTTCTGAAAACGCCAGTCCAGGACCGTACTTGGACGACCAGATTTTTTCGTCTCTAAGCGCCCTTGTTACGTCTTCTTCTCTTGTTAGCGTGAAATGCGAAGCTGGGTCATGCGTCAGATGAACCGGACATTTTTCTCTCATAGCCGCAAATACCGCTGCGGGTTCCGTCTGGAATTTCTCGTCAGTGAAGCTGAAGAATACTTGTTCCCTGTCCATTGATGTTGATCTAGAGCGCTCGAATCAGGTTAGCTGATTGATGAATCGCGTCCATGATGCCGTTAGTTCCAGATGCATCTCCGACGGTGTGGATTTTCTCAGACATCTCCGGAAGTTGTTCCTTTAAGTAGTCTCCGAGCTCTCGGTTTGGATGGTTGTATGTGACAAGAACTACTGTTTTGGCGGAGAGGGTTCGCATGCGTTCTGTAAATGGGACTCCGATAAGGACTTCATCATCTGTGATGGCTTGGAGATAATGGCCGCCGATAAAATCAAAATCTTGTGACATGAGTCTTTCTTTGGCCGCTTCGACGGTTGCAGGAGGATACGGCAGTGAAGCACCAAGGCTTTCGTATCTACTCACAAAGGTCACTTTCATTCCTTCTTCGAGTAGTTTGTCTGCAACAGAAATAGCTTCGAAGGTTCCTGTATCGTCAAAAACGACCGCCGGTCCTTCTGTCGTTATTCTTCCGCCGAATCCAAAGATATCCCAACTTGAGTAGACATGATCAAGGTCGAACCCTTTCAGCGGAGAAATGGGGGTCGTTAATTGAAATCCATCTTTTCGTGGTGTTGATCCTGTGGCGAGGATAATTCTGTCCGGATTGAGTTCTTCTACAATGTCCGGGTCGACCAAAGAATTCAGGGTGACGTTAATTTTGAGGCGTTCCATTTCTGATTCAAGCCATTTTGTGATTGAGCCGATATCAGACCTACTTGGAGCCGTTGCCGCGATTCTTACCTGCCCTCCAAGGTGCTTGGTCGCTTCGTGCAGGTGCACTTCGTGTCCCATGATCGCTGCTGTTCGTGCTGCTTCCAGACCTGCTGGGCCGCCTCCTACAATCAGTATCTTTTCAATTGCCTTGGGTTTTCCTTCGGGTTCGAAAGTCACTTCTGTTTCCTGAGCTGCGGCTATGTTTACCACACAGCCAAGCTTTCCTGTTGACATGATCTGTCCAACACAACCGAAATTTGACCCTATACAAGGTCGAATTTGATCCGTGTTGCCTTGTCGTGCTTTGTTCACGAGGCCGGGGTCAGCTATTAGGGCTCGTACCATAGATACCATGTCGGCTTGCCCTTCACTCACAATTGTGTCGGCATGGTCGAGAGTCATGATTCGTCCAACAACGATCGTTGGTTTGGTTATCTGCTTTATAATGGGTTCGTTGGCTGGCATTTCATGGCCAAGAGGGTCATCCATTGGTGAGAGCAGTTTGTGAAATCGCCAGTATGAGCCCATATGAAGCGAGATGTAATCAACATGGGGTTCGACAATTTTTGCTATTTCTGCATTGTCCGCTGCTGTTAAGCCTCCTGGGATGTATTCTTCGTTGGGTAGGCGGATCCCAACACATATATCTGTCCCGACTTCTTCACGTATCGCTTCAATTATCTCCATGAGGAATCGCATCCTGTTTTCTAGCGATCCTCCATATCTATCAGTACGGATATTATTTGCAGGTGAAAGGAACTGCTCGATCAAATAACCACTAGAAGCATGGATATCTATTCCATCGAGTCCTCCATCTCGACAACGGCGAGCTGCGGATGCGAAAGCTTCGATCATTTCTTCAATCATGGGGATTGTCATTGCTGTAGGTATCCCTCCCGCGATTGGATTAGGGATAGCGCTAGCTGAGATTTGGAACGTTCCTTTGCCTGGAGCGCGTGCAGATCCCGGGTGATAAATTTGCTGGAGTACTTTCATCCCGTGAGGGCGAAGAGCATCAGAAAGTTCTTTATAAAAAGGTATGACAGCATCATCATGTAGCGGAATGATGCTTCTCATAGCGGGAGAGGACAAATGCACGCCAGTCGCTTCAAGTGTGCTCATCCCTACCCCGCCGACAGCTCTTGCTTCGTGATAGGCGATTAGTCTTTTTAGGGGAAGGGCGGTCGAGTGTGCTGATCGTACGATGCGATTAGGGATGGTGACTGGTCCGACATCTATTGGTTCAAAAAGTTTTTCATACATGTCGCTTCCCCATTCCCCGTTATTTCTATTTTCTATCCTCTCGGTTCCCTGTCAAGTCCTAAACATCTTTCCCCGAGTATGTTTCGCATGATGTTCGATGTTCCTCCCATAATGGTGTACGCAGGAGCATACGCAAGGCCTCGTGACATGTGGGTGTCGAGGAGAGCTTCTGGGCCAAGGATTCGACTAACGAATTGTGCTACATTCCATTCGTGCTCCGTGCAGAAGCATTTTGTTGCTGCACTAAACCCAGCGGGGGCTTGGCGGAGCACTTCGCGGTACACGAGGAGTTTTCCTATGCGGTAGCCGGATTCGAGCGTGCTGATTTCTTGTCGTATTAAAGGGTCGCCAGTGTCCGCGTGTTTGAGTGCCTCGTCATACAGGGCTTTGTTTGACACGAGCCTGTCTATGCCTCCTCGTTCGTGTTCGAGTTGACGCATTGTCTGTTTGAACGCTTCCCCCTCAACACCGACAAGGTTTTCGACCGGTACGCGAACGTCGGTGAAATAGACTTCGCAGAAGTGGCGGTTTTCGGTCATATCGGTAATCGGGCGAACTTCTATCCCAGGTAGATCCATGGGGACAATAAGTTCAGATATGCCTCTGTGGGGGGGTCCTTCCGTTTTGGTTCTGCAAATCAAATAGCAGTAGTCTGCGACCGCTCCGAAACTGGTCCATATTTTTTGTCCGTTCACGATGAATTCGTCTCCCTGTCGAACCGCTGATGTAGCTAGTGAAGCCAAGTCGGATCCAGAGTCTGGTTCGCTCATTCCGATACACCAAGTAGTTTCTCCAGAAAGCATGCCGGGCAGGTATTCCGCTTTTTGGTCTTCTGTTCCATATGCGATGAGTGCTGGCCCCATCT
>PYIK01131873.1_pt1 | contig 27165 bp, 12 predicted proteins | sample 3578011 | NCBI WGS metagenome assembly PYIK01 (sample SAMN08408022, study PRJNA431606) | Marine metagenome isolate SA_KN192-05_S13_70m, whole genome shotgun... | biome: marine; feature: oceanic pelagic zone; material: water; isolation source: 70 m water sample, 0.2-0.8 um fraction ... | reverse complement strand
TTAACTGTAATTGAAGTTGCTGTAACTGCAGTAATAACAAGGGTTTTGCCAGATGCAGGATCTCCGACTCTTGGATATGCATGGTTAGATGCATTACCATCCTTAGTACAAGTAAATGTTATACCGTTATTAGCAATCGTAATTGTATTAGCAGTGGTAAGACTGTGAGTACCAATAAAGATCTCCATCTTACCTGTGGTTGGATCATAATTTGTTCCAGCCTGTGCTGTATAGTTTTGAGTACCATCCGAAATAGCAAGATCAGCACCAGTTACAAATGTATGATCTCCAGTATTAGCATACTTAACTATTCCACCAACATAAGTATGATTTCCACTACCGTATGTGCAACTGAATGATAATGAATTCGTTGCTAATTGGATCATCCTTCCAGCAGGAAGTTGATGTGTTCCAATATTCATTATTAAATCACCAGATGCAACATCATAGGTTGCAGCAGAAACATTAAACTGTGCTCCTGGAGTATCATTAGTAATTCCCCAGTCACCAGTAATAATATTATCAGTATTACTATAATCGAGATCACCACTAACTGCTTGCTTCATGTAATTTGCAAGTCTCTCATGAGCATAAATTGACTGTGGAAGTTGTAATCTAATATGTTGAATTTCGTTCTTATTGTCAACATAGAACTTAGCAGCTCTTAAAGTATTTTTATTACCACCATATTCAATATCTTTAGCAACACCTTCAACAATAAGTCCCAAATCAGTCTTACATCTTATAGTACCATTACCACTTCCATCAGTGTTTCTAGGCATATCATTTGATAGATCAGGATATCTATCAAGCATATCAAATGCTGCTTTATCAACAATAACAGAGTTATTTTCACGTAGTAAGTTCGCAGCATCACGGAACCTATCTTGTGAAGATGGATCGATGCGAGGTGTATAAAGAACATCAGTTGCACTATCGTGATATGAGGTATCAAACTCTACCATATTCAATGCATCAATTATTCCACCTTGGAATTCTGCTACAGGTAAAAGTCTTGTAATAGTTGCAAGATGATCTATAGGTGTTGCTGCAGATGCGTTAGTGATTGTATCTGTAAGGATGTCTATCAAGTTACCGATAGTAGAGTATACATCAGCACAATCACCTGTATTGAAGTTTAGAACTCTAACAGCACCATAGGTAGCACTAGCAAATGAATGAATATATTGATCTTTAGCAGCAGAAGCACCAACATTAACTGTAATAGTTCCGTCTTGATGTGCTAATCCATCAGCAACTGCAGATACAAATGAATGTGTATCAGTATTTGTGGAAGGAACTACATCTAATACTTGAATATCGAAGGTGTTAGTAGTAACGTTAGAAATAGGTACATACTTACCGCTAATTGGATCAGATGATCTTGGATATGACTTCTGTGCAGCAGGACCAGAAGCACCACCAAATGCACAACTGAATGTAATAGAATTATCATCCATCTTAATGTGATCACCAGATTCAAATCCATGATTAGAAATTGTAAGTGTCATCACACCTGTAGTTGGGTTGTAAGCACCATCAGTAATTGTATGTCTAGTTTCTCCTACAGCAGTAACTGGAAGAACAGCATTAGCAGCAGGATCAGTTGCTCTAGGATATGATTTATTAGCTTCATTTCCATCCATCTGACACTTGAATGTAATGCCACCAGGTGCAATATCAACTCTAGATGAAGTTGTTAATTGATGAGCTCCAATAGTAAGAACCATATCACCTGTTCCTGCATCATAAGTTGCACTAGTAGGAGTAAATGTTGGAACTGCTACACCAACATCAACAGTAATTGTGGTAGCAGTTTCTGCAATAATAGGAAGAGATGTTCCAGATGCAGGGTCGGAAGCACGAGGATAAGCAGTTTCTAATGTATTATTATCAGCATCACAAGTGAATGTTACACCACCATTAGCAATAGTAACTGTATTGGAAGTTGTTAAACTATGAGATCCAATCTCAATAACCATATAACCTGTTGCAGGATTATATGTTGTTCCTGTTGCTGCAGTAAAGGTTCCAGATGCTCCACCGCCAGCAGTAATTGCATTAGTAACACCACTTACAAAGGTATGAACACCTGTAGGATAAGTAGAATCTGTAATTGTAGTATCAGTCTTCTGTGTTAATCCATGATCACCCTGAACTGTCCAAAGAGTATTTGTGATGATGTACTGAAGCATATCATCAACTTTCTCATAAGCAAATAATGTTTCTTTGACTGCAGGTTCAATCTGTGCAATTTGAACTGGATTAGTTGTTCTATCGACATAGTAAGATGCAGCATCCCAAATATGAGTATTAGAACCATTGCGAAGATCTTGAACAATTGCATTTAATGAGTCACGAATATCATCTTCACAATTAACACCCGCATCAGCAATAACACCACCAGTTACAGCAGAAACAAATTTATGTGTATAATTACCACCAGTAACGACTGCATTATCAGCAGCAGATACGAAGTTATGTGTAGAAGTATCTGATGATGTTCCTACGTTAATTGTAACTGTTCCAGTTTGCTTGATTATTGCACCAGCAGTTGCAGATACAAATGCATGTGTAGATGTATCACTAGATTTTCCAATATCAAGTGTAAATGTATCACTATCAACAATAGTTACTTCAACCCACTCACCTCTAATAGGATCAGTTTGTCTTGGATATGTATGCTCAGTTGCATCATTATCATAATCACAAGTAAATGTAAGTGAATTATCAGCAATTTGAACTCTATTACCACTTGCTAGGTTATGAGCACTAGCAGTATTAATTGTTAAAATACCAGTTGCAGGATCATAAGACGCAGTGCTGACATCCTGAGTTGTTGTTCCAACTGCAAGTACATCAAGAGATGTATTGTATGCAGCATCAGCAATTCCAGTGTTGTTAGATGCTCCACCAGCAGTTCCATTAGCACCACTTGCTCTTGGGTATGTTTTTTGAGTTGTGTTACCATCACCATTATAATTACAAGTAAATGTAAATGAATTTGGAGTTAATCTAAGTTGTGTTCCAACATTAATCGTATGATTTGGAATCGTCATTACAAAAACACCAGTTGCAGGAGTATAACTTGCTGCAGTTGGTTTAAAGTTAACTAATGGAGAAGGTCCAACATTAACAGTTAAATTAGTAGTGCTAGAAGATATAATTGGAAGGGCAACCTGCTTAGACGCTGGATCAGTTGCACGAGGATATGTCTTAGTAGACTGGTTGTTATCCATTAAGCAAGTAAATGATAACGCACCATCATTAATCTTAACTCTATCTTTCTCAATAGTAACACCATCAGTAAGAGCAGAAACAAATGTATGTGTGTAATTACCACCAGTTATAACTGCTCCAGATGTTGCAGATACAAATGTATGTGCATCAGTATTTGTGGAAGGAATAGTTGTTAATACTTGGAGTGTAATTGTAGTCGCAGTTACTGACTCAATATTGATTGAAGTATTATAGAATGGATCATTACCATTAGATCTAGGATATGTTTTCTCTGCAGCAGGACCAGAAGCACCACCAAACCCACAACTAAATGTTAGTGAGTTGGCTGCTAATTTAACACTTGTGCCAGCAGTCAAATTATGAGCACCAATTTCAAGAACCATCAATCCTGTATTAGGATCATATGTTGTTCCTGTTGTTGGTGTATATGTAACCTGAGGTGATGCACCTATGTTCACATCGAATGTGTGATCAGTTACGTTAGAAATTGCTATCCATTTGCCAGCTACAGGATCAGTTGCACGAGGATATGAATGGTTAGTAGAACCACTATCCATTGTACAAGTAAATGTAACGCCATCAACTTTAATATTGACCCTTTGACCATTATTAAGACCATGGTTCAATTTTGTAAGTGTCATAACACCAGAGGTAGCATTATAAGTTGCACCTGATGGTGTTAATGTTCCACCATTTGTTAAATCATTACCTGCTACTGTCATTGACAATAAACCAGTAGCAGCATCATATGTTGCATCAGTAGGTGTATAACGAGTTCCTAAAATTACCAACTCAGGATATCTCTGTCTCATTGAATAAACAACTTCTTTCTTAATGAAGTCACTATTCTTAAGGATTAAATCAGCAGCATCTAAGTATCTGTGAGTCTTCTTAGCAAATCCCTTAGAAGCAATACCAACGTTAACAGTTACAGTTGTACCAGTTACAGCACTGATTGCTAAAGCAGTTCCATATGCAGGGTCAGTAGTTCTTGGATAAGTATGTGATGTAGCATTATTATCGAGAGTACAAGTAAAGGATAACTTATTAGCACCAATAGTAAGAGTATCACTTGTTGTAAAACTATGAGTCCCAATTGTTAATACTAACTCTCCTGTTTCATAATCATAAGTTGCGTCAGTTACGTCCTTATTAACACTACCAGCAGTAATTGTAATGGCATTAGATGAAGTACCACCATCATAAGTGTGTCTACCAATAGCACGAGTAGTTTCTAAGATAGAATCGTTATTAAATTCTTCTCCAGTAGTCAGAGATTCTCCACCAGACCAATCTTCAGTATAAGTTTGTCCATCAGTACCATCAAAGTGGATAAGTAATTTTGCATCTGCATCACCCTGTAAAACTCCTACAGGAGCAGTAAACGTTGTAGTATAGCGAGCAGTATTAGAAACTCTAAGATCATCAACATATCCAGTAGTAATTGCAGATCCAGCATAATCACCACCAATTCTAATTGGTTTTGTAGAACCATAGTTACTACTATCAGAATATGAGCCACCCTCTTGAGTACCATTTAAGAACAACTTGGTATCAGTACCACTTCTAGAAATAGCAACATGATACCAAGTACCAACTACAAGGTTTGTTGCACCAGTAATAGTAACACTACCATTATTGAAATACTTAATATTTGCACCATCAACATACAGATAAGGAGCAAGTTCAGTTGCACCAGATCTCATGTCAAAGATAGTCTTACTACCAGCAGCAATAGTATTCAATTTAATCCAACATTCAATAGTAAATGCTCCTGTACCAAATCCAAATTCGGTAGAAGTTGGGACAGTTAGATATCCATCGATAGCAACTGCACCAACATTAACTGTAATTGTGGTATCTGTCTCTGCTGTAATTGTGAGAGCAAGACCAGATGAAGGATCAGTTGCTCTAGGATATGCTTTATTTGCAGTGTTGCCATCTTGAGCACAAGTAAATACAACACCACTATCAAGGATAGTTACTTTATTTGATGTAGTGAGAGTGTGAGTACCAATCTCAATTACCATATCACCTGTAAATGGGTTATATGTAGTTCCTGTAGCAGCAGTAAATGCTCCTGTAGCACCGTTACTAGCAACAATCGCATCAGTAACACCACTTACAAAAGTATGTGCTGATGCACCAGGAGATAGTGCTAGACATGCAGTACCATATTTTTTATTATTAGTGTTAAGTTGAGAACTTCCAACAAATGTAGCTGTGTGATAATCATTTCCATCATATGAAGATCTACCGATCTTACCAAGAAACGCAGTTTTTTGTGATGCATTATATCCAACAATCTCTGCTTTAGTATCAGTTGTTCTGATAACTTGACCACGAGATAAGAATCCACTTCCAACAGAATCTTTAAAGGTTAATTTATTAACCTTAATCTTATCACTATTTCCAAATGTACCACCATATTCACCACCATAATCAACTTTATAGTTTCTAATAAATTCTTCGTCAGTGAAATTACCACTTTCGTTATCATAAATTAGAATATTATTACTAATTGCTTCACTAGGTGGGAATGAAGAATCAAAAGCAGTTATATTATCAGTAAAATCAACAATACTTACTTGAGATTCGGAAATATTATCAAGAACTTTGTTTGGATAACTAATAGAAGCCAATCTATTGAATAGTAGTCCAAAGAAGGAAGATCCTTCAGATATATTAACTTGTTCAATAAATTCATTAGTTACTGGATCTTGATATGCACTAGTTGCAATAATCTTAGCAACTACTCCAGACTTAGCACCAATAATATAATCATTTAATTGAATATCATATAATCCTGGAGTTGACTGATATGTACCTGCAGTCTTACTTAAAGTGAGAGCATCGGTAATAGAAATTTCTGTTGAATAAATCGGAGTATTTTCTTGTTGAGAAACTGCAGCAGTACCAGAAACTCCTCTGGTCACAGTAATAGTTGTTGAATCAGAACCATTTACAACTTGAGTAACAGTAACAATTTCAGAACCAATCTGATAATCATCATTAAGTGTAAATGTTCCAGCAGTAACTGCACCACCAGCATTTGTATTTGCTACTAACTCAATATCAGTTGTTGCAGCACCGATACTATAACGAAGTTTTGCTATAGGTGTTTCTTGTCCAGTTTCAAGGTTCGATGTTTCTACTTTTGCTGTATCTCCACTTAAATTAGTAACTTTCTCATTGAATATGAATAAACCATTGCTGGTTACGTCTGTAACCAAACTAAGAGTACCAGAGAATCCTGTCGCACCTACTTGACAACTCTCTCCAATAATAAAGGTACCCTGAGTAACAAATCCGCTGATTACATTACCACTAACACTAGTTACTGTAAGTCTAGCAGTAGAAACAACACCAACAAGACTATTACCAATATTAGGGAAAATACCACTAGTAAATGAAAGTTCGAAATCCTTAGTTGCCTGTGCAGCTATAGTGACGTTTACATATTTCACACTTGCAGGTGGTTTAGGTGGTTCTACAAATACAATAGAATCACCCTGAACTTCAAAAGAAGTATTTGGAGTTTGTGCTACACCATTAAGAACAATTAGAAGTTGATCTCCACTAGCAATAACATTTTCACCATTATTAACAGTAAGTGGGAATTGAGTCTTAACACCGTCAAATTGACCAGAAATGTCATCTAATCTCTGAACAACAGAAGTTAAGATATTCTCAGATGATGTAAGTCTCTTTTGACGGAATAATACTTCAGTATTATTAAATTCAGAATAAATGGGTTCTGCTAAAGCAAAGTTTTGAATATTTGGTACAACTGCTTCTCTAGTAAGTTCAACTGACTTAGTGAGTTCAAAATCAATTTCTTTGTTTGCAATATAACCATAATCTTCTAGATTCAGTTCACCAAATACCTTAAATGATGCAGGGTGAACGTTCTTAATAAGAATATCTTTCCAATCACCGATGGATACAGAAGACTTAACAGCATAAGAGAAGTCCTGATAGTAGTAAGAGTCTTGAATCTTTTGAATAATTTCGGAAGGTTTACCAACATCATCGATAAACTGACCTGTAGTTTTGGTAATAGGACCAATTTCAAGAACACCTTTAGCAATATTAAGATCACTAATAATACCAGAAGACTTAGAAATAACACCAGTTATACTCTCACCTTTAGTAAACGTATTATCATAATTTACAATTTTAAGAATTCTAGGACCAATTTGCCATCCTTCATTAGTAGACACATATCCAGTAGCAGTTGCTGTATCTAAAGAACTACCTTGATATACAAGTTCACCCTCTAAGAAAGTTGATGTAATAACATTCGCATCTGCTGTAGCACCAAAAGCTTTGGTTAATACTTGCTGTCTACCAGTACCAGCGTTTACAAAGGCAAGACCATCACCCAACTCAGCATTTGCTGCAGTAATCGCCAACTTCATTTGATCAGGTTCTAGAGAGTTAGCAGTACCAGTAATAGCATAATACGTTGTATTTCCATTCAATCTACCAGTAGCACCTGAAGATAATGGGAATTCTGTACCTTCTCCAGTATCAACTACATTTAACTTGACCTCAGAACCATTTACAATTCCATGAGGGAATGCAAATTGTAAAAGACCCAAGTCAAGGTTAACGACATAGTTAAATGAAGATCTAAGTTCGACTGTAGGTGAAGAAGAATATCCAGCACCAGGATCTTTAATGATAATACTTTCAATTCTTCCATTTCTAATAGTTGCTTCCGCAATAGCACCAGATCCACCACCACCAGTTAAAAGAACTGCAGGTGCTTGAGAATATCCAGAACCAGGATCAGTAACGGTAATACTATCAAGAATACTTGTAGAAGTTAACTGAGCATTAATTGGGAATGTAATTTCAGGACGAAGTGTGTAATCATGAGTATAATCATAACCAAAGTTATTGTTCTTAAGTTTCTTAATCTTACCAACATTTGTTCCTTTTGCGAAAATTACCGCACCAGTACCAAATGCAGGAATGACTACGTTAATAACTGCTCCAGATCCAGTTAAACCTGATCCAAGAATACCCTCAATAGATTCAATATCAATAGATGCAGTAGTATATCCTTTACCAGGAGATGTGATGACTACAACTTGAATTTGACCAGGAATAGTCGTACCTTCTTCATCTTGCCCATCAGCAACAGTAATTTGAACAAATCCACCTTCACCATCTCCAGTAATAGGAACAGAATTATATACACCTGGAGCATACTCAGTTCCTGGTTCTTCAATTGAAATTCTTTCAATTTTTCTAGAAGATTGAATTCCTGTTACAATAGGTAATTTGGAATAGAATCCACCTGAATTAATTAATCTAATATCACCAATTGAACCAACAGCTTTCTTGGAACTTGTTGTATAGGTAGTTGTTATAATATTTGCATTACCCTCAGGTTCATTAGCTAAAAGGAATTTGAAGATGTTTGGTCCTTGAGTAATAGTACCACCAGCAGTTGATGTAATATCAAATGTTCCCAAATATGGAGAATCAACAATATCCAAATAACTATTACTATCGATAGGTGAATCAGTCCCTGTTCTAGATGGATCAAAATAATAGGAAATATTTGTAACAATACCTTTATCAACCTTTAACTTAATAGTTGGATTTGGTTGTCCTTGACCAGTAACACCAGGAGTTCCAACTCTTTCAATAGAGTTGAATGAATATTCCAATTTATACAAATTATCTCTAGAGAAAGATAAATTTGTTCCTGCCATAGAAGAGTGAGAAACATCAAACAGATATTGATGCCCATAGTACATCTTCAGAACTGGAGACTTAGCAAAAATATTAACATCTCCAGCATTAGTAGCTGGATCTGTTTGAGCTACAGCATTTAATTTATATGTAAATTCTTTATTACTTACAACAGTATCAACGACAAAAGATCCATCATATTCGTCATATGCAGATCCACTAAATTCTTGAGTAGGATTACCATCAATATTAATATTATCACCAACAGATAGATAATGTCTGTCTGCAGTAATTATATAAACTTCATCTGTATTTGATACTGCAGTTACTTGAAGAATTTTATCAAGTGTAGAAATCAGTGTTATCTTAGTTACACCAGTTAAATTAGTAATTTGTGCTGTTGATTTAGCAGTATTGAAAGAAATATCACTAGCAGTAATATCAACTACAGATCCAGGAATAAACGAGGAAGCACCAGCAATTGCAACAATTTTTACTTTATAATCTTCAGTAGCAAATGGTTTGAATGTTGCATATTCATCAAGGTTTCCATTACCAGTAGTAGCAGCAGTTGTATCTAAATTGTAATCAGCAAGATCAAAATCAAATGTTCCAGGTGTAGTATTAATTTTATCAATAAAATTATAATCTGTAATAACATTAACATCATAAGGAATTTGTCCTACAATTCCATAACTACTAGATTCATCAAATTGTGCTGTAGACAAACGACCTGTATTTAAATCATTTGACCAAGCATTATTATTTACTGCTACGTAAACTTTATTATTAATAGTATCTTCTTTTAAAACATAACCACTATTAACAAACGTACCAGAAGTATTGTTTAAAACAAGTTTCGATCCAATAGTAATATTAAAGTCTTGATTGAGTGTAAGTTCTTGGATATTATCAATTTTCAGAGTATTCGTCGTTTTCATGTAATAACGATTATTAATCTCTGCAGAAATATTAAGTTTCTTAGATCCAGGAGAAGGTACTGTTGCTGTTCTAGAACTCCATTCATCATTGGTATATGTAAGAGATTCAGTATTCTCTACCATATTAATGGTAGCATCTTCAAAATCAAGACCTTGAAGACCAAGACTTCCAAGAGCAAATGTTGTATTAGTTACGGTTAAAACTGATCCTGTAACTGGTGTAATTGCAGTTCTAACAAATCCAATTTGTGTATTAGTTTGTAAACCTTTATCTCCAAGTCTATCAGAATCAGAATCTTTATCAGATTTTAATCCAAAACCAACATAATCAATATTATCATATCTCTCAAGATAATTCGTAAACCAAGCATCATCTGTCCAATCATATGCTAACGCATAAGATGCTATAGGTGGAAGGGTAGTTACATCAGAAGGAACTGTAGGAGTTACTGCACGGTTCCTTAAACGAAGATTATCAATATATCCTTGGAACTGCTCATTCTTACGGAATTGAGCACCAGTACCACCTTTACCAGGAATATTACCAATATGAATATCTTTACCACCAAGTGATGTGTTTGCAATACTACCAGTTAAAACAGAAATACCATTTACATATACATTAAAGACATTACCATCTTTTTTAACTGCAATGAACTGCCAAGAATTATCGGCATACATTGTTGTAAGTGTAGATTGAAGAGCACCACCAGCAGAATTAATTGCTGTTGCACTATTTGTAACTACTAATTCCAATTTACCACTCGAATCATCATAATACAACCAAAGACCACCAGTAGCATCTGTTGCATCACCAATATTCAATAAAGTATATTGAGTTTGACTATGTGACTGATATTCAGATCCATTTTTATAAAGCATGAACTCAAGAGTCCAACTATCACTTAATATTGTTCCTAAACTTGCTGCAGGGATCTTAATAGCAGCATTTTCCCAAGTACTAGGAGATGCAGTTTGATATCCTTGAATAAATGCATAATTTGCAAGGAATCTTACAGAATCACCTGCTTGAAGAATAGTTGGAGTATAGTGACCAGTAATATCTGTAGTTTGATTACCACCTGTAGTAAAATCAAACAGGAATTCATTTCTATTCCATTGTGTTTGACCAAATATGTAAGGATCTCCAGAATTGTCTACAGTGATTGCATTAGCAGTAATACCTTCAATATTCTTTTGATTAAACGCAGTATTAGTATGCTTTTTAAGTTTACCATCATAACTAATTCTTACAGTATCAACTGTCTTTAAATTAGTCGTAGTATTGGTTTTAGTAAAGGCAAGATTTAAATCACCAAAAATATCAATGGTGCTTCTAGAAGCAAGTTCAATACTATTACCTGAAGCAACTGAATAACGATAATTCCAAATCAAATCACCAGATGTATCAATTTTACCAACCCAGAAACCATCTTTAACAGTATTATCAGTTTTTAAAGCAAGAGTTGATGTGATATAAAACTCATCAAATTCATCAACAACTAAACTAGTATCTCTAAAGGAATACGCAGCATTATCAATTTCTTTAATCCACTCAATTGTGATTTCAGAAGTACCAACAAGTGCCTTACCAAAAGCAAGTTTTGAATCTGCTGCACCATCAGTAGCAGAAGTTTCCATAATGAAATACACTGCATCACTAAGAACAATCAGATCAGTAATTTTTTCCGATCCAGAAGCAGATGCTAGTTTTCTTTTTGCAGCAAAACTTCCTGCAGAATCAATAGATGCTATAAATGCATCTTGAGGATTAGAAGAGTTGGTATTAGTATAACCACCAATAATATATCGAGTATCAGAATATTTCTTAATCGTAGTGATATTATCAGATCTAGTTGAACCAGAGATACCTGCATACCCCTTCTGGAAACTAAGCGTTGCACTTAATCCATCATCTGCTTGAACATACTTACAAAGTATAATATCTGGATTATATGCATTGAGTGAAATTATATTTGGTTTATTTTGACCAACTACCCAAATATTATTACCACTAACATCTAATTTTAAAAATTCAGTATAATTAACTCCAGCAATACTTTCAATAGTTTTTTCCCATTCTTTAACACCAAGTTCAGAGAACTTAGCAACAAATGCAACTTCAAGACCACCTGCATCAAGAGTTTTTCCACAGAAGAATACTTCTTTTAGATCGTTTACAACTACATCATTAATCTTAACATAATTTTCATGACGAACTAAAGAAACATAATAATCAGCTCTCTTATACACCTGTGGATGAGAAAGAATAACACGAGGGTTCTTAGTATATCCAGAACCAGAGTTTATAATATCAACAACATTAATTGCACCAGTAGGAGTTACATTTGCTCTCAATTCACCAGATTGTCCATCACCATCAATAACAATAGTGGGAGGAATTTCAGAATCATATCCAGATCCTGCTTGATCAATCGTAATTTGTTCAATACCTTTAAATTGTCTAACAACAAATGTTTTATTGGTTGAATCCATCACAGGAGTGTAATCAATAAAAACAGAATCTCCAGGAACTATGTTATGAGGATTAGATGTTGTTAGGACACCATAAAATTTATCTTCAACCGTTTCAAAAGTATACGCACTTACTGATTCACCTGTAATTTTAGAAATCCTAGCAGATACACCACTACCATCAGTGTCAGCATTATCAAAGACAAGAATATCATCAACCTGATAACTTGTACCAGGATCTTCAATAGTAAATCCAGTTACTGAAGCATCTTCAAACTTTGTTGTAGTTTCAACTTCAATATCAACCTTTGAATCAAATTTAACTTTAGGGAAATAATCAAATAACTGAAGGGGAGATTCTTCAAATAATTGATCAGGATCATCAATTTCTTCTTGAGATATTATACCATCTTTATTTTCATCTTCGATATCAAAAAGTAAAATATCACCATCTTCCGTTGTTATTGCATTTGTAGATTGATTGGGAGCTCTCTCAACATCAATATCAACGTTTTCATATGGATCACGATATCTCACAACTCCAGTAGGAATATTTTGTTGAATAGCATCTTTATTCAAATTCCAAGAATCTACAATAGAATTGAAGGTTGGTCCTAAAACATAAGGAAATTGTGGTAATCCTGCATCACTATTATCAATGGTAATGAAATAGCAATATCTTCCACTTGGAAAATCTGGAGTTTTACAAAAACGACCATTATATTGATCTAAATCTCCAAGTCCAAAAGAATATTCATAATCTTCAATAAATTTTCCTGCAGGTTCTTCAGAAAGTAAAGGACCAGCAGTTCTAACTGGTGCTGGATTAGTACTTGCATCAAAAACTAAATTTGTTTTAAGTTTAAAAGACGTATCTAATTTTGCAATTGGAGATGACTGATCTGTAGGATCTGAATAACTATATGGACCATAGATAGGATTTCCATCAAACGCCCAACCAATAATAGGAGAGTGAGAAAGTTGATCTTCTTGTTCTAAAATATTTCCTGTCCCAACTTGCTCAAAAAGGTTATCACCAAGGATATATCTCAATCGTTGTGGATTTGAAATATGTGCATATTCACCACCATATTGATTATTATATCCAGCAAATACAGAACCTTTAGCAGCATCTACTTCTGTAGTTTCTTGAAGATTATAAGTCCACTTAAATACATTAGGAGTAAAGGTTGCATTAGATCCAACAGAGGTCAAATTAATAACTGTTGTTCCTTGAATATAATTAATACCTCTATTAATAATCTCAACACTTGTTACTCTACCAGCATTTTCTCCGTCAAGATCGATATTAGCACGAGCAACTGCACCAAATCCATCACCCTGAATAGTTACTTCTGGTGCAGTTGTATACCCACTACCTGCAGAAATAATTGCAATAGAAATAATTCTACCATTATTTACAATAGCTTGTGCAACAGCACCAGAACCTGAATTAAGACTAACTGTAGGATTTGATGTATATGAAGCACCACCACTGGTTATAGCAACAGATTTAACTGGACCTCTTACCGAAGCAGTAGCAGTAGCACCTGTTCCACCACCACCAACAATTGTAATAGATGGTTGAGAAGTATATCCAGTTCCATTTGTATTCATAAGAATACTGGAGACAACACCTTTAGTAACGATAGCAGTTGCTGCAGCACCAGATCCACCTCCACCAACAATGGAAACAAGAGGTGAAGAAGTATAACCACTTCCACCATCAGTAACAACAATTTCTGTAATAGAACCATTAACAGTTACAGCACCAGTAGCACCTGTTCCACCACCACCTGTAATCTCAATATTTGGAGGGTTTGAAGCATCATAATCAGAACCAGCATTTGTAATATCAATAGAGGTAACTGGTCCAAAAGTTTTTGTAACATCTGACTTATATGACCAAACAGATGTTCCATTAATCCAAGTACCAATAGCACCAGGACTAATGTCATTTTTAACCGAAATAGTCTGAGGATTTAACGGAAATCTATTAAGTTTACGTTGATTTCCTGGTAAAAGTGCTGATCCTGGAAAAGGACCAATTGAATAATTAGGAATACCAGTAGATGCAACATAAACATAATCGTTACTAAAGAACGAGTTTTGAATATTTGTTGTATATGGACCAATAGAATTTAAAACAGCAGTAGTATCAGATTTACCTTTGTTGAGGTCGACTGAAACCAAAATGTTTCCTTGAGGAACAACTTCTGCTGGTTGAGGAAGTTGATATTGGAAAACAAGAGCACTATCTCTAGATCTTACTAAAAATGTTCCATTAAACAAAATTGGATTTGCACCATAAAGTGTTACCTGATCTCCAACTAAAAGTCCATGATTATTCTTACAAGTAACTGTAGCAAATTGATTATTAACACCACCGTAAATAATACTTTCTACTTCAATAAGTTTTTTAACATTATACAACCAAGTTGTTAATTCTGGAGCAACGGAAGTACCACCTAGTTTAGATACAGTAAGTTTATCACCCTTTAGATAGTATGAACCAGTATCTGTTAAACTGGTTTGTTGAGCATCAACAATACCAACAACACTTAAAACTACTTCTTGTGTAGTTCCCTTATTTACATAAACAAGAAGATTAGATGTGACTTCAGTTGCAGAATCCCAATCTTCTACAATGTTATTAACAGAACGAGTACATTCGATAAACTGGTTAAGAGACTTTTCTTTATATTGAATTAATTCTGAATCTCCAATTAAAAATTCACCATTTCTTTCTGGCCAACCAATAGTTGAGTCTACAGTGATAATACTATCAGTTGTATTAAGAGGTTCTGCAAGTTTTGTTTTGTAAGGAACTACAAATGTTCCATCAATAGTTTCTTCAGAAAGAACAAGTTCAAAAAGTTCAACATCTGATGTTTTAATAGAAATATAATTTTCAATTAAAGCACTAGCTTCCTCAACATTAGCATCAGCAATACTTGACTCTTGAGTCAATAATCCATCTTTAATATTCGTAGGATCGCCACTTACTAATGTAGCACGAAGAATTGTATCAATAGACCAAGTTGCATTAGAAGGTTTAATAATCTGATCTTTTGGATAAGATACAGTTACTTGCTCACCATAAAGAAGTTTGAAGAGATATGCAATACTGAAAGAAGTTCCCTTTGTAGAATAAAAATCTTTTACAGATTTAATAGCATTTCTAACGTCAATTTTAGTATAATCAAGTTCTGGAACATCAGGAAGAAATTGTTCAGTATACTTGTCTAAAAGTCTCTTAACAAAAAGAGCATCAAGACATTTAACTTCTGCATTTTCAGCAGCAACTGCTGCTGTAGTATTATTTGAAAATACTGCATTTCCAGATGCAGTATACTCTACAATACCACTAACTGCTCTTGCACAACCCTCAAATTTTGCTTTACTATACCCAGTTCCCTGTTTAGAGACTGTAAAACCAGTAACTTCATTTAATCCAATTTGAACAGAAGATCTTGCTTCTGGAGGATTTTGAATAATGATTGAAGGAGGATTTGAAGAAGAATATCCACTACCAAAATTACTAATATTAATATCGGTGATTTTTCCATTAAATACAGAAGCTGTAGCAACTGCTCCAGTTCCACCATTTTCTCTAGTATCTACAATATAAACTGATGGAACATCATCATATCCCAAACCACCACTTAAAAGTTCAATAGAAGTAATTCTACCATTAGAATCAACTATAGTCTCTAAAACTTGAGCAGATGTTGGATCAATAATCGCAATTCGAGGAGTAGTTAGATATCCTTGACCACCATTATCAATAACAATTGAAGTAACCTTACCATCAGTTAGAACTGAACGTAAATTTGCTTTTACAGGATTATCTCCTAATGGTTCATCAATATAAACTTCTGGTGGTGTAGTATAACCCTGTCCACCGTCTAATACTTCAATAGTTCCTGCAACACTAGTGCTACTAAGAGTAACAGTACCAAGTTTTGCACCACCAGGTTGTAAAAAAGAAACTCTAGGAATAAATGTATATCCACTTCCAGAATTTGTAATATCTACACTAGATACCTGTCCATTTGTAACAACTGCTTTTAATTCTGCCTGAATAGAACCAGAACTAGTTGGTGCTTGAATAACAACAGTTGGAGGATTGGTATCACTATAACCTTTACCACCATCCAATAAAATAGAGTCCTTAACACCGTTTACTAACGCAGAAGCAGATGCTCCATCTCCACTTGCACTAGAAATAGAAACCCTAGGTGGATATTTGTATTCATATCCACTTCCTGTTTTACTAATTTCAATCGATGTTAATTTTCCATCATTACTAACACGTGCATAACCAACTGCTCCAGAACCAAAAGAAGGAATTGGTGCTTCAATAGAATAAAGAGATAATATTCTTCCGTTTAATGGTGCTTCATTAAAAATGAAGATATCTGAGTCAATAAAGAAATCTTTTTTTGGTTCAAGTAATTTATTATCATAAACTGCTAAAATATACTCATCCGCAACAGGTTCGTACTTTTCTTCATTTCTACGAATAAGGAAGTTTGTTTTAGAATCTCCGAAATCTGGAGAAATATCATCAATAGCAACAATATTATTCTCAAGAAAACCGTTTAAAAATGTAATAGATGTTAGACTAGTATCATCACCCAATTGTCTTACTCTTGGAGCAGTTGTAAAGACAATATTATCTTCATCAACAGTATAATCAACACCAGGAATTAAAACTTCGCCATATAGACTAACAATTAAATGTTGTGCTGTTGGTGGTGAAACTGGGGAAGATTGAGAAGTAAGAGGAAATCTAACTGTAGTTCCATCAAAAGAATTAATGATTTGAGCAAGACCAATCCACTTTAATTTTACCTGTTCATAAGAAACACCAGGACTTAAAGAAACGTTTGGTGATGATGTACTTGATTCATAATAAATTACCTCATCACCAATTAAAATAGAACCATTTTTATCTAAAAAAGTATCAACACTCTCAACAACGATTTCATCACTTTCTGCTGTAATTGCTTCTACTACCTTCGTAGTACCACCCAAAATATTAATATCCAGTTTGTCAATATCGAGATATTGCAAAAAGTTATTAATAATATTTTGACCCATCCCAGTTTTCTCTTGAGACCTATAATAGTACTCAATAAACTTATTAAACAGTGGGTAATCTGTCTTTAGAAACTCAGGAGACTGAGAAGCAATCGACTGGGAAACTTTATTAATATTCATCTAACTTTAGAAGCAACTAGAATCGTTGATTAAACCAGGATTTGATATAGTAGGAATATCAAGAACAGCAGGTGTTACATTGAAATCGGTTGGTGTCAAACTATTTAGTGGGACTGTGGGAGGTACAGTAGTTCCAACAGGAACAACAGTAACCGATGGATTAACTATATTGATAATAGTTCCAGGAGTTGTTGCTGGAATTGTTGAATTATTGGCAGGAATAAATTGAACTGGAATTTGAAGATCTGTTGGTAAGAGTGTACTATCAGTAACTTCACCAATTCCAGTTACATCATCAGTAATAGTTACTGCACCAGCAACAAAAATTCCCCCTCCAGCATTGATAACATTAACTGGACCAAAGCAAATTTGACCAGTTTCATAATTTACTATTCCTGCAGCATCGCTGGTATAAATTTTACGAATACCAGTATTATAGAATGTTCTCAAGTTTCCATAACCATCATCCTCAAACTGTTGATCAACACCAGGTCTATCAGCAGTTCTAAATGTACCAGATAGGATTACAGGTTCTTTTTTACAAGTTCCATCACCATCATCATCTCTACTAGGAGCACTATCATACAAATTACCTCCTGTAGAGACGCAATATGTGTTTGTTTGATTTGTATCTGGTTTTATATACTTTAAGATAGTTGTTTGAAGTGAAGTATCAGTAACACACTTATTAGAAAGTGTAATTGCCTTCTCAAGTTGTTGTGCTCTAAAAGTTGAATTAAAATTATTAATTTGTGTCTGTATTCCCCAATCAGTAATTGCCTTACTAATATCGGTTTCAATTTCACTAGCATTTGATCCACAACCAGTATCATATAGTGTAAATACGTTTACATTGATATACACATCATCAGGATCAGTTACAATAGGATCAATAGATGCCATTGCATATGGTCTCAAATTAGCAGCAATTTGCTTCTTAGTTGCATCATTAAGATTTGATCCTGTTTTTGTTTTAATAACAACAAAAACTTTTCCATATACAGGAGGATTCAATGCATCTCCACCATAAGCAACTACAGAATCTGCATTATCATAAATCTTTTTAGTAATGATTGCATAATCCTGAGCAGTTACTGCTCTATATTGAGCAGAATAATATCTTGGTGCATTATACTTAATCGATTCAACACTCTCTGCACTATCTCCCTGTTGAGATTTTTGCTTAGTAACTATGTTAACACTAGCGGTAGGATACACTTTACCAGTACTATCTTCTATTTTTCCAATAAAACTAAAAGTACCAACTTGATTACCATCAGGTCCTGATGTAACCAAATACTCAAGATCGACAACCTCTCCGTCTTTTACTGCTCTACCAACACTATCATCACCAAATCTTATCTCATACCTCATATCCTCGGTCTCAGACAAGAAGTAAGAACGAGTTGTGGGTGTTACAGTAGCAACAGTTTCTGCACGACTATAGAGGTCATACTGAGTGGATGATTCGTTTGGTCTTACTTTTACAATTAACGTTGAAATATCAGCATCTTCCGAAGGAACTTTATATGTTTGTTTTCCAAAGGTATTAACAATATATGAGAAAGTGACCAAAGAACCCTCATAGACTGTAACTTTGTCAAAAATAGCCTCACCTGTAGTTTGATTTACATTAACTGTAATATCACTTAAAACATTCCAAAGATATGTACCACCTGATGCTACAGAACCCTTTTTCAAGGTAATTGACGTTGGATATGACCCATTTGTTTGTTCCGTTGTTAAATTCAGTTTTAAACAAGATTTAGATGCACTAATAGATCTAGGCACATAATTCAATAACTTAGCAATATTAACAACATTATCCCGTACTGTAGCAGAAGGCAAAAATACCTCATTCATTGCCATATTTGCATTAAAAGCGGTATAATACGTGTTATATGCTAATAGATCAATTAAATACGACAATGATGATCCATCAAAATCATAATCAGTAAACTCGGTTCGAGTCCTTAAATATGATTTTATTGAAGATTTTACATCTTCAAAATCTAATGCTGTTAAATTGTTTGGTTGCATTACTCTGGTCTCTGTAAAACAAATTCTATTGTTTCAACAATAGGTAAACCAACTATTCTATATTCAAGTGATACATTTAATTTATTATTCTCATAAATTGGAGTAACATCTACACGTGTAAGTGCTACTCTTGGTTCATATTGATTGATTGTCGTCCTAATTTCTTCCGCAATGGCATCTGCAGTAAATGCATCCAACGGTTCAAATAAAAGTCTGCTTACTGACGAACCAACTAACGGTTGAAACGGTTTTTCTCCAGGAGAGGTCAAAATTATGTTTTTAACCGCTTGTTTAATGGAGTTATCATTATGTACGACAGAAAGATCGTCAGTGAAAGGATTTCTAGCAAAATTAACCGAGAAGTCTTTAAAACTTTTCGATCTTTTTAAGTCAGAACCCCCTATTTTTTTTAAAGCCATCTCCCTATCAGGACTTTATACAATTATATTTATCGCCCTTGTCCACGATAACGCTTTTTAGCACCATTTCTACTACTAGCAGAATACTTTGAGTGCTTTCCTCTTCCTTGTCGAGTCTTCTTTGGAGTTGACTCAATCATACTACCTCCAGTCAGTGACTGTTTGTAAATTGCCATAATTTAACCTCTTGTACAACCTAAAAAAACGTTTTTGCTGCATCCAGTTACTACTGAATTGCATGGATATGCCACAGTGTCATAACCAAAGGGATCTCCAAATACACCTGCTCTCCTTCCGTTAATAAAAACAGTTTTAATAGTAGCTTGATGTTGACGAGCATGTCCTTTAGCACTTTCACGACCACCTTCGATACCAACTGTACACCAATAAGCAGGGTTAGTAGTACAACCTGGTGGGCATTTTTTTGGAATTCCAGTATAACATGCCTGATGTGTAACAGGTGTTGGATGTGGAATTAATTCATCTTGATCGATAATAGGAATAATTCTATTAATTAGGACATTTCTTACTATCGGTGATAAAGGAGTCTGTGGCGTTGGTGGCCATAAAGTCGTGGAATCCATGAGTTTCACGGGTTTCATCACGATCTTTGGATCCTTCGGTGGTTTTATACAACCAGGAAGAGTACCTCCTCCTAGTCCTGGATGGTGAGTTGATCCACATCCTGTTCCGTGTCCACTGCAAGTTCCCATGAACAGTGCAGCTGCACCCATACTTATTGGTCTTGCTGCTAATGGCATTCTATTGTCCTCCCTTTTTATTCATCATATGGATTACCATATGCCGCTGCTGCCCGTACCACCGTATTAGCATCTCTAGTAAGATTATGCCAGATCGACATTTCCCCACTTGCTGTCCAAGGTTGACAACCTGGTCCTCTTACAAGATTTCCAAAAGAGAATATATGCACTTCTTGAGTAGTTGTACCATCACCATTATTAATTACACCAGTATCTGTGTTTGGTGTTGCTGTTGGTTGATTACATACAAAATGTGATTTACCAATATTAACAGGTGTACAACCTAAAGTTACTGTCAACTTTTGAAGTTTTTGAGGATCGGGGCGGTACTGCCGCATAAGGTATTTAGTATAAGTTGACGCATGTGGTAATTCTGTAAAACTACCAACATTAGTCTGTACCTTAGATTCGTCAAAATTAACAAATTCAGGATATACTTGTTGAGTAATATCGTCAATATTTTTTATAACCGTTTCTTGTTCTTTTTTCTTATGGTCTATAATTTCTTGCTTATAATCTTCATCGATTGGAGTATCTTTTAGAAAATTCGTGTCATAATCTGGTACAATACGTGTTTTTAATGGATCTGTTTGAAATGTTTGTAATTTACGTTGACTACGTTGATGTACACGGTCTCTTTCAGGATCCATTTTAATTTGCATAGGAGCATTTTTAAAAATATTATTGGTATCTGCATTAACTCCACCGTAAGAGTCCTCAATTGACTTTAAATCATCCGCAGATGCACTTATATCGCCCTCTGGAAGGGTTTTTAATATATTATGATACTCATCAACCAAATCATCTCTTTTTGCTTCATTCTTAGTATTCTCAATTGTCTCTTCATTTACATTAACAACAACTAACTGCGGTCTTATTTTTGCAGAATATCCCTTTCCTGGTCTAATAATATCGACAGAAGTTAATGATCCACCACTAAAATTGCCTTTTATTTTTGCTGTTTCATTATTCCCACCAGAATCTGAAACAACTTCCAAATCAGTACCATTATCTTTTGTAACAACCTCAAATTTAAGGTTACTATCAGTGGTTGTAAGAACAAAATCTGGGTTTCCGTCATCTGTAGACTTATTTGGTATGAAATTACCGTCATCATCAGGACTAGTAATATCTAATACAGGTGGTCCTGACAATTTGTCTAAATTTGCTCCTCCATTAGTGACTTCTTTCACTTGTATCTTTGCAGCACCACCCGAAATAGTGATTTTATCACCTACAGTGTACCCAGTACCAGGTTGATTCACCGTTACACTAGAAATGCGGTCAACTAAAACGTTACTTGTATCATCAAGCATAGCACCAACTTCAATATCGACTGTTAATCCGCTTCCAGTACCTCCAGTAGTCGCAATATCTTCACCACTAGCGTATCCAGTTAACTGAGCAGTGGGATTTAAGTCGTCCATATTTCCAGTATTGAACTCATAAACGCCTCCAGAGATGTTTATATCAGTAATTCCGCCACTTTCATTAAGAGAAATCCATGCTGAAGGGTAAATAACGCTATTAAAGATGTCTGGAGCCTTAGAATTAACGTCTCCCGTAACATATTGAAGAGATTTATCCAAAAATTCGTATAAACCTAGCATAATTGCACGATCAGCAATACCAAAACCCGCTTTTACGGTAATAACATGGTTCCTATCAGAGGTATATTGCGTATCTTTAGCAAAATTACTACCAGATCCGTCAACATATACAATATGATACGGAAATAATCCCACTTCAGTGTGAAAAGTGCGGGTAATTGTGTGACCATTGATCTTATCACCCAATCTCATAATATCAGTAACGTCACCACCAGAAAGAGTAGAAGTAGCACCAACAGCAGTAATCTTCAAATTCATCGTCATAGTTGCCGTTCCACCGCCCACTAGAGCAACTGTGGTAGATAATGGGAATACTTGACCTACAGTAAACCCTGTTCCATTGTTTAATATCTCAGTACATGTCCATTTAGTACCAAGCATCACTGTATTTGATTCAGGTGGTGCGGCAGAATCGTCATATCTAGGCTCAATTCTAAACTTTACTCTAAAATTTGATGCATTTGCTCCATCATCAATATCAAAGATTTCAAAATCAGAAGCACCAGCATCTTGATATGTCCATGGATTTTGAGATGAATTATAATCAATACCTTCTAAAGTCGTTGCATTCCATCCATCAGCATAGGTTACACCATCAAAACTAAGTTCGAAGTCTAAAACACCATTAGGTACTGTAGTTGCAAACTGATCATAACTAAATGCAATCTTAAGTGAGTCAGTATCGATAGCAAATAGTGTAGGGTGAGGACAATCTGGGTCGCCAGTTAAATCTTCACATCCTTCGTACTTTAATGTGGTTTTGGCGGGGGTACACGTGAAGTTACTACAAGGAACACATGCAGTAGTACCAGAATAGGTGTTAGTTTCACTACCTGGATCATAACCAGGTGTACCTGGCGTACCAGTAGGAAGTACTATAGTTGTAACAGTACCTTCGTCATCCTCTAACCAATATGCTGCTGTGCCAATATGACCTGCTTCATCAGACGTATCGTAGATATAAGAAAACCATGTATCCGAGAATTGGAAGTCGAATGACAACATGCTCGGAGTAAAATCTAAGTTAATTATAGTCGCATCAAATTCTTCTCTACCAAAAGTATGTCCTCCACTACAAGGGTCGGTCTTCGTTGCCATTCCACAAGTTGCCGATGGTATATGTGGTGACCTATACTCAGTTAGGTAGAATGGATGCATAATAGCATCGTTATCTCTATCAGGTATGTTATAACTGTGGATAGCGTCGGGGTCACGGATGAAGGAATGTGGATATTCCTTATATTCAATCGTCACGCCCACTGAAGATCCTACGGTAGGAGGATTCGGTGCTGTGTAATTATAACAATGTACTCTTCCACAAATATCTGTAAATTGATTAGTTTTACATCCCATTTTCTATCTTGTCTAACCTCTTATAGATTTCGGTAAAATTTCCTGCTAAGTTCATATAGTCCTCATACCCCTTTGGTTTGTAATAAGTCTTGGCGGGGGTAGGTATCTCGGAAATATATGTTTCCACCTCTTTGAGGCGATTTCCGAGCAGGTTCAGGCACTCATTAATATTCTTTATAGCCTCTCCTATCTGTTCTCCAGTGACACCAGAAACTTCAACAGTTTCTTCTACTGGTTCAGTTATGTTTGGGGTTTCGTCAATCATTTGTTTTCTTCAGTGTGAATACAGTACCGTCATCTGTAATATCATAATCTAATTCTTGGTTGAGATCCCATCCCAGTTCTTCACAAACTTCATACGGTATCGTGACAATTAGATCACCGAAATCATCTTCTTCGAGTTTGGTTGTGAATCTATGGGACATATCTCTATAGGCGGTTAATTACTTGGGGATTGTCTGTCGGATTATTATCTTTCCACTCAACCCATAGTGTATATAGATCTTCTAATGTATGAGAAGCACTAATTGATGCAAAGTGATCAGCACAGGCATACATCCGAGGGTCTAGGAAGGACTCGTGCTTTATAAGTTGCTCTATTGCCCATGTACGTGTTTCTTGCATACCTATTTCCACCTTGGACCAACAACCCATCCAACTAAACTTTTACGAACACCAGATTTAACTTCACATACCCTATGTTTTACTCTCGAATCAAATATAATTATAGTACCTTTTTTATTTGGTGCCTGAAAAGGTTCATCTAAAGTAAAATCTCCTCGCTTCCGAGAATTATAATTGCTTACTTTAAATTCTAATTCCCCACCTTCATAATCTTCTGGATCTGAAAGTTGAATTGAAAATGATAACTTTCTTATATATTCACCAGCAAGTATAGCTATATTTTCTCCATGATTATCAGCACTATGTAATAACTTATCATTTACCATACATCTGTTTATATTATCATCAATATGCCAATCATAATATTCCCCCTTCTGATACTCTGTATATTGAAGTTCATTATTATCAATACCTTCTATGTCATACATGAAATTTTCACGATTTGCTTTCATAATATAATACCATACAAATCCAGCTACCCAATTACTACCCTCAATCCACGCATTCCCACTTTTTCTTATACCCTTAGTTGCTTCTAGTGAAGGTTCATTTGTTGCTGGATCTCGTACTACTGATTCTTCAATTGCTTTATCATATTTTTTTAAATCTTTAACTAAAATATCAACCATTTCTGATGGTAACTCAGAGAATGTCCAATAAACTAAATGTGCCATGATTTTTTATACTGTTGCTAGATTGAAGTTTACTGAAAACGTTTTTCTAACCTCATCACTCTTATGAGGAGTAACACCATGTAACATATGACCAGGAAAGAAAATAACGTCACCTGCTTCATAATAAGGGTGATGTATATTTTGGTATTGTAGCAGTTTTTTCATACTTTCGTCAAGGCATGTGTTGTTTCTGTCATAAAAATAAAAACTTGAAAAATCTGGACCTTTATTAAAAAACATAACACACACTAAAGAATTTTCAATATGATCATGAATTTCCTGATATTGATTACGCTTATAAAAATTTATCCAAGGATCAAACATCAAATATTGATAAGGGAACTTCTCATATTTAAAATTTTTACAAATATCCTCACTTAATACATCTAAACTGGGTTGCACTAAACTTTGCCAATCTTCAGGTGCTAACAGTATTTTATCACAATCACAAGCACTACTCCAATTAAATTTTGTATTATCGATATCCTTCTCAGTATAAGTTTCTATTTTAGAAAGAAACTCATTAAAATTGGGAATCTTATATCTCCAATAGAAGTAAGATCCCCAAACAATATTATAACTCATTTTTTACCTGTGGAAAATTTTTTAATACCTGTGGAAAACTTTATTGGAATAATATAGCAATCGCTCTGGGGAACCTTTGTAGGTTAGGGTAGTGGCTCGTTTTAATATTAACGGGGGGCAAATACCTGTCCTAAGTAACATTTAGCACTGTCACAGTTGTTATAACTTAGTGCATGTAATCTGTAGGCAATTGTTGTTACATAGTGGTTTCCCTCTTCATGTCTCTATTATACCTCGGATGCTGCCACCTTGTCAACCCCATGATTGTCTGCTATCTCCCAGTACCAACCGATTGACTTCACATAGTCAAAGGGTGATGACCTCGGAGTGTTGGGAAATTGTTCTCCACGTTCAATGCGGATGCCGTCAATGTACCTCTCCAAATCGTAGATAGATTCGAATGTACCTCTCAGAATTTCCTTGTCATCATAGATTGTATAAAGCATTGGCAACTGTTAGTAGATAGGATTTTTCTGAACCCCTCTCATGGTTCATTATACCACGACCTCGGAGTTATTGTCAAGGGTCTCGGAGTTTGTTCGGAGTGACTTGACTTTTCTTAGGATGCGTGCTAAGGGTGCATCACCTGAACACATTTCTAGAGACATAAAACACACACCTAGATTTATTTAAGGTTTTCCACAATTTCCGTGTACTCTGTGGAAAACCTATTATAGGGTCTCTCAGGGTCTGGGAAAATCTGATCCCAGTATATAGAGTTAACCACCACATTCACCTGACGAATTGGATTAATAGAATGTTCCGCCTCCTCAGGTGGTTTCATAGTTTCATGGGTGCAGACCGTTATGTATTCGGATGAAACAAAATTGACATAAGCAGACCGTCCTTCATAGATGATGAACTGACCTCGCTCAAACTTTCTCATTGTGGAAAAGTCGTTAGTGTTTTATTTAGATTCAGGAGTACAAAAACTATAATCGATTTTACAAAGGCGATCTAGTTTGTCTTCCTGTATTTGCTTAACTGAGTTAATGGCGTTGATGCCTAGATTAGCACCAACGACCAAAACAACTGCGATTAGAAAAAATCTCATGTTACGCCCAGTCTAAGATTTGACCGTTGAAAAACTGCTCAGTCCCTTTGTTAACTCCTGACAAGTACCATGTCCAGTTTTTTTGAAATAGTCTTACACCAGTTACAAACTCATAGCAAAGAGCGTTCAGTCTAGACTTAGTTGTGACTGACTGCCAACCGCCGTCAAAGATTTGTAACTGTCTCTCAACATGGAAGTACGTAGCAATGTGATTACCATGTAGAAACACCTTAGAGTGTAGACCGTTATCAGAAGTGTAAACAGTAGTGTTAGAACCCGCCCAGTTAGATTGAGTTCTGATTGCTCTATTCATTTGTGATTCAATTTTACGCATAGTGAGAAGGTTTGTTTGTTATGTACTTATTATAGTGCATATAGGGTGACTGTATGCACTTAATGTGCCACTTAATCGAGTGTCACAGCATTTTGGCTGGATCAACCAATATTAGATTGG
>PYIK01354838.1_pt1 | contig 28896 bp, 29 predicted proteins | sample 3578011 | NCBI WGS metagenome assembly PYIK01 (sample SAMN08408022, study PRJNA431606) | Marine metagenome isolate SA_KN192-05_S13_70m, whole genome shotgun... | biome: marine; feature: oceanic pelagic zone; material: water; isolation source: 70 m water sample, 0.2-0.8 um fraction ... | reverse complement strand
CCTCGACTACGTAGGTAGGACCGGGCTTTTCCAGCCTCTTTTCCTGTACGTAATGTTTGATGATAAAAATCTGCAGCTTTTTCCAATAGTTCGCTGAGCTCTTTTCGTTCTTTGTGGGCAGCGCCGTCTGAAGCGTCGGTGTATCGCAGCGCGATGCCCATTCGGTTGGCAAGCCATTCAACGGCCCCAACGAAATCAAGGTGTTCGATCTCTCGGACAAATGTGATCGCGTCGCCGCTTTTTTGGCAACCGAAGCAGTAGAAGAATCCTTCTTCTGCGTTCACCGAAAACGAAGGGGTCTTTTCATTGTGGAATGGGCAGAGGCCACTAAATCGGTGTCCTACCTTTCGAAGCGCGACATATTGCGAGACGATTCCGACAAGGTCTGATTCGACCTTGACGCGTTGGAGGTCTTCGTCGTGAATGCCCATCAACCGTTGACGCTAGTGCCTGTGTATGGGGTTCGTTATCACTCGGTTCTATCTGGGTCCGGTTATCGCTGCGTGCGCGGCAGCGAGCCGTGCTATTGGGATTCGTGGTGGCGAACAGGACACGTAGTCAACACCAATAGCTGCTAGCAGGTTGATGCTGGCCGGGTCGCCGCCATGTTCGCCACAGACACCGACGGTTAGATCGGGTTTTGTGTTTCGACCACGTTCGATCCCTATTCGCACTAGCTCAATGACTGCTTCCGAATCGATGTTTTGGAAGGGGTTGGCGTCCAATAGCTGTTCATCCAAGTAGAGCCCCATGATCCTGCTCTCAATGTCATCTCGGCTGAATCCGAACACGAGTTGGGTTAGGTCGTTGGTTCCGAAGCTGAAGAAATCGGAATGTTTGGCGAGATCGTCTGCAACCAACGCTGCTCTGGGTGTTTCGATCATGGTTCCAATTTTCATCGAGGTCGCAGCCTCGTGCTCTTGCACGACGGCTTCGATCTGTTGTCGTATCCCTGACAGTTCTTTGCCGCTGACGGTGAGAGGGATCATAATTTCGACAGATGGTGAGCCTCCTGCTTCGATTCTGTTGGAGATTGCGTCTAGGAGCGCTCGAGTTTGCATCTCGTAAAGCCCTGGTTTGAGCCAAGCCAGTCGGACACCTCGAGTTCCGATCATTGGGTTACGTTCGCGCCATTTTTGTGCTGCGGCTAATAGCGCTTTGCCTTGTTCGTCGAGTTCGTTGCGTGCCGCAGCTTCGATGAGTTCGTCGATGTTTGGGAGGAACTCATGCAGGGGCGGGTCGAGCAGTCGCACTGTTACTGGTAGGCCGTCCATTTGTTCTAAGAGTTGAACAAAGTCGTTGTATTGGCTGTCGCGTAGATCGTTCAGCGCTTCGGCTTCTTGTTCTGGTGTTTCGGCCAGAATCATCCTTCGGATGACCGGTAGGCGCTGTTCATCGAGAAACATGTGCTCGGTTCGACATAATCCAATGCCTTCGGCGCCGTTCTCTCGAGCAACTTTGGCTTCAGAGGCGGTATCCGCGTTAGCTCTAATAGTTAGGTCACGGATTTCGTCAGCCCATGCGAGCAACGTCGCTAATTCTGGAATTGGGTCAACTTTTGTTGTTTGAAGAGTTCCTCGGATTACTTGCCCGCTTCCACCGTCAATGGAAAGTGTCTCTCCTGCATCGATACGTTCGCCGTTGATCAAAATATGGTCGGTTTCGATCTGAATGTTTTCGGCTCCACAGACAGCCGGCTTGCCCCATCCACGAGCTACGACTGCTGCGTGGCTCGCTAAGCCGCCTTTGGTGGTCAGGATGCCTACAGCGACTTGCATTCCGTGAACGTCGGCTGGTGACGTTTCGTCTCTGACGAGAATGACGTCGTCGGTGGCCATCATGGCTTCATCTGCTGTGAGGACTATGCGTCCAACAGCTGCTCCTGGTGAAGCTCCGAGGCCGCTTGTTAAAACATCGTGGTTGGTGTCACCGAAGCCGGCGTGGAGGACTGCTTCGAGTTGGTGGGGTGCGATCTGAAGGAGGGCTTCTTGTTTGGAGATTGATGCGTTAGGTCCTGATGCTCGTTGTACTGCGTCAGTGATAGCTGCAGCTATCTCAGTTGGAGTGATCGCTGAGGTCATTGTGTGGGCACAATGAGCGCGCAGCGAATCTCTCCCAGTTCGCGTTCTAGTTTGCTCCAGGTTTCACAAAAGTCATCGCTGACATAGATCTGGCCATAGACCGAGGTGGCTGCGACAACGCCGGGGAGTTCTTCGTGTGTAGCGAGCCAGTACATGGTCGCTTTAGGTGTTTCGGGTAGTTCGGCTCTTTGGAACGTTTTCCCGCCGTCTCTGCTGATCTCAACGGCTCCTGTGCGACCTGGGATGTAGTCGCCGACGCACACGATGACGATGTCGTCTCCCCAGGGGGCGCGTATGCATCGCGAATATGCGAATTCAAATTTTGATCCCTCGAATGGTTTGAATTCGTGCCAGTCCCACGTTGCTCCATCGTCGTTGCTTCGCCCAAGACCGAATGGTGATGTGGCAAGCAGTTCGGTTCCGGCGTCGTTGTTGTGGATCGTGAAGCCGTGAACGTCGTTGTAGAACTCTGAAGGTCCTAACGCACCAAGAGATTCCCAGGTGACGCCTCGATCGCGGCTGCGGTGCAGCCCGTCGATTTCTACTGACGCGTAGATGGTGGCTGGATCGTTTGGGTCGACGACGACGTTGGTGGTTCGCGGCACTCCAATTGGGCAGCGATCACTCATAGTCGTGTCCATCTCGGTAAATGATGCGCCGCTGTCGTCTGATACGAATAGTCCTGGTCTGGTGCCGGCGTAGATCCGTTGCGAGTCGTGGGGGTCGAAGGCAAGCGACCAGATCGGTCGATCTGTAAGTTCCGCTGCTTGTTCCCAATGGCTACCGGCGTCATGTGACTGGTAGATGCCGTCTCCGTCAACCGAAGCGAGCAGATGTTGTGGGTTTTGGGGATTGCTCGCTAAGGCGCGCACGTTCGACTCGGGATCCATTGGTCCTTGGATTTGTCGCCATTTTTCGCCGCCGTTGTATCCGACCCATAGGCCGCCTCCGACTGTTCCTAACGCGATGGTGTAACTCATCGTTGCTCCCCTCGCTTACAGGCTAGTTGTCTATCCGTCTGCTTTACAGAGCTAACTGTTCTGTGAGGTAGTTGACCAGTTCGTTGGTTGAGACACGTGTTTGCTCCATTGAGTCGCGTTCGCGAACTGTCACGGCGTCATCTTCCAAGGAGTCGAAGTCGATGGTGACGCAATAAGGGGTTCCGATTTCGTCTTGACGTCGATACCGCTTACCAATTGCTTGTGTGATGTCGTAGTCACACATGAAGTGTGGCTGCAGCATGTGCAGAACTTCCTCTGCTTTTGGCAGCAACGTGTCTTTTTTGGAGAGCGGCAAAACCGCGATTTTGTATGGAGCTAGACGTGGGTGAAGCCGAAGAACTGTTCGGGTGTCATCATTTACTTGTTCTTCGTCGTAGGCGGCCATGAGGAACGCCATCATCGACCGAGTGGCTCCTGCTGCTGGTTCGATGCAATGCGGGACGTACCGTTCCCCTGTCCCCTGATCGAAGTATTCAAGTTTTTGTCCCGAATGTTTTGCGTGTTGAAGAAGATCGAAGTCACCTCGGTTGGCTATGCCTTCAAGCTCCCCCCAACCCCATGGGAACAAAAATTCGACGTCGCTCGTACCAGATGAGTAGTGACTGAGTTCATCATCCTCGTGTGGTCTCATCCGGATTTGTTCTTCTGGTATTCCAAGATCGAGGTACCACTGGTGTCGTTCTTGCATCCAGTACTCGTACCACTCGTTTGCGTCTTCGGGAGGAACGAAGAATTCAAGTTCCATTTGTTCGAACTCACGTGTTCGGAAAACAAAGTTTCCTGGGGTGATCTCGTTCCGGAACGATTTACCTACTTGAGCGATGCCGAACGGTGGCTTCTTCCGACTTGTTTCAAGGATGTTTTTAAAGTTAATGAACATGCCTTGAGCGGTTTCTGGCCGCAGATAGACGTCCGCACCGGCTCCTTCGACTGGACCGGCCTGCGTTTTGAACATCAGGTTGAAGGCTCGTGCTTCTGTAAAGGTTCCCGACTTGCCGCACGCTGGGCAAACATTGGGATCTTCTAACTGGTCTTCGCGATGTCTGGTTTTGCATTCGGTGCAGTCGACGAGAGGGTCGCTGAAGTTTTCGAGGTGCCCTGAGGCTTCCCAAACTTGTGGTGGACTCAATATGGCCGCGTCGAGACCTACGACATCGCTGCGTAGTTGGACCATGGACCGCCACCAGGCGTCTTTAACGTTTCTGAGCATGAGGACGCCCAGCGGCCCGTAATCGTAGGTACTACGGAAGCCTCCGTATATTTCTGCTGACGGAAATACGAAACTCCGTCGTTTGCAGAGGTTGACAACTTTGTCGAAGAGGGTGGGATCGGGCGAAGCCATGGCGCCGAGAGTACCTATGACTTACCCTCTCTGGCCACGCAATTGTTTGACTATGTTTGCGTGCCAGTTCAATCAGGCCTTTGAGGCCTTTGGGGGATTTATGCGTTTAGAAGGAAAAGTGGCAGTCATAACAGGCGGCGGTAACGGTCTTGGTCGTGCAACGGCTCAACGCTTTGCAGCCGAAGGAGCCAAAGTTGTAGTCGCTGACATCATCGACGACTTAGGTGAAGAAACCGTCCAAATGGTTGCCGCAGATGGTGGTAATGCTTCATTTGTGCATTGCGACGCTGTGAGTGCTCATGACAATCATGCGATGGCAGCTCATGCTCTTGAACAGTATGGGGCGATCGATATTTTGGTCACTGCAGCTGGCGTAAGCCACCCCGGATACAAAAGTGGTGACCAGGACGCGAGTGTGAAGTGGTGGGCCAAACGCATGGACTATTTCGAAAATCCTGCCACTGAGTTGTTAGACCTCGATTTGGAAGATTTTCGGCAAGTAATGGCAATCAACTTGGACGGAACGCTTCTAGCTGCCCAAGCCTGTGTAGCCCCGATGGTGGAATCTGGCAATGGCGGGTCCATTGTGACAATCGCTTCGATCGCCGCGAAACATCCTGATGCTGGACCGATTCCATATGTGTGTTCGAAATCTGCCGTATGGATGTTGACCAAAAAAATGGCGCGCCTGTTAGCGACTTCAGGGATCAGAGTCAACGCGATTGGGCCCGGCTACATAGACACTCACATGACCAAGATGATCGACTTAATTCCCGAGGAACGCCTGACCCAATTTTTTGCAAACATCCCTATGGGTCGCAAAGGCGTGCCTGAAGAGATAGCGAACACTGCATTGTTCCTCGCCAGCGATGAAGCCTCTTATTTCACTGGCGAAATATTGCATCCCGATGGTGGTTACTTCACCGAGTAGCGGCGTCGAAGTCGGTTAAGGTTGTTTTGTTATGTTGCGAGATCGAACTGTTGCTTTTATCTGCTTGCTGTTGACTGGTCTTATCTGGTCGACACCAATCACTTTTTTCGACACCGAATTTGAGGGTGTGGACAACGATCGCATGGAGTGGTCATGTCCTCGACCAATTCTGTCCCCTTCACCCGATTCCGTTGATTTGGATGTTGTGCGCACCGAACTAGCTGAAACATCTGACGGAACGGTCCAAAGCGAACACCCTCAGTGTCGGCTCCTGAACAGAACGCAGCTTGTGTTGGGGTTGTTCTCGCTTGCTGGAGCGATCTGGAAAGGGCGTCTGTGGTGGCAATCCACAGCAGATGCTCGAGCTGAAAAGAAGTTCGCTCGACTACAAGCGAGTACCTCAGGGAAACCTAAAGGAATGCTCAATTAGTTGTTCGAGTTTGAGATTAACTAAGCAACTCGGTGCTACGTAGCCGTCGTTCGATATGGAATTCCCAAAGTCGATGAGTGAGCGCCGACACTTCGTCGGTGTGTGGGGCTTGTTTCACCTCTAAAACCGTTGCTAAGGCCCCTCCCAGTGTTGCTCTCATCAACTCCAACGCTGACGATGAAATTCGGCGACCTCGCTGGTGAGCAGCGCAGGTAACACCTCCAATTCGCGGATCAAAGAACTCCAGGTCTGTTACCTCTCCTCCTATAACGCACTCGTCCATAGCTGGAGCGACGCCTTCGTGAGCTAGGAGTTTCAGCATGAACGCGGGGACGATAAGGACCGGATCGCTTTTGCGTAGTGTTTCGAGAGCCCCGCAGAGCATGCGATACGCCTCTCGGTTCTCCTGTTTGTCTTGCACTACCTGGTCGACTGCTTCAGCAATCGTTAATGCTTTTCCGAGACGGTCTAGGTCATCCTGTATTTCTGGCCAGTGATCTCGAGTTTCGGCTTGGGTGACGATATCGAGGTCCCCGCGACCTTCATAGAACTGCAGATCTAAATGACGCAACAGTTCGAGGCGCCCTCCATAACGACTTCGAGTCTTTCTCACCCCTTTTGCGACGGCTCTAACTTTTCCGTTGTTTTCGGTGATGATTGACAAGATTCGGTCTGCTTCACCGAGCTTGTGGGTACGGACAATGACGCCGCTATCTCGGTAGTGCGCCATCAGCCCGGCCTACCTATTGAGCCCGCCGAAGCGACGGTCACGCGCTTGGTATTCCATGATGGCTTCGTAGAGGTCTGCTCGCCGGAAGTCCGGCCACAAGGTTTCGGTAAACAGTAGTTCGCTATACGCGACTTGCCATAGAAGAAAGTTCGATAGCCGATGTTCTCCCGAAGTTCTGATCAGCAGATCAACATCAGGCATGGCTGGTTCATACAGGTAACGAGCCAATTTTCGTTCATCTATTCGTTCTATCGGAACGTTGTCCTCCAACATCTGTTTGACCGCATCAATAATTTCTGCTCGCCCTCCATAGTTGAAGGCGATAGTGAGGGTCATCTCGGTGTTGTTTTTCGTGAGGTCGATTGCTTCTTCCATGCGTCGCAGAACGCGTTTAGGAACCCGCCAATTCTTTCTTCCCGAGAACAGAATACGAATACCCATTTCGTTCAGTTCTTGAGATCGACGCACCAACAATGATTCGTTGAAGTTCATGAGGAACTTCACTTCTTCTGGCGGTCTTTTCCAATTCTCTGTTGAGAAAGCGAACACGGTGAACCATTGGACCCCAATTTCTTTAGCTCCTTCGATCGCGTCGAAGAGGGCGTCCTCTCCCGCTGCGTGTCCTTCGGTTCTGGGTAGTCCTTGTGCTTGCGCCCAACGTCCATTGCCGTCCATGACGCACGCGACGTGTCGCGGAACTGAAGAGAGATCAAGTGCTGCAGGAATCACAACTGGCAGGTTAATCCGGTTCGTGGAAATCGAGGAGCCGGTCGAGCGACTCTGTTCGACGTTGCCAGTCTTTTTCGACTTTGACGTGAAGTTCTAAGTGCACTCCATTTCCATTGTCAGCTAGCTGCTTTCGTGTCGCTATGCCGACTTGTTTCAGTACTTCCCCGTTTCGACCTATCACCATTCCTTTTTGTGATTCACGTTCGACCAAGATTTCGCACCGAATACGTGGCCATTCCCATTCTGTGACTCGTGTCGCGATGCTGTATGGAAGTTCTTCGCGAAACATTGCGAGGAGCTGTTCGCGGACCAGTTCGGCAACAAACCATGGTTCTGGGAGATCGGTGACTTGGTCGGGTGGGAAGTATGCGGGTCCTTCAGTCATGCGACTCTCGAGATAGGCAACTAGGGGTTCGACTCCTTCGCCTGTTGTCCCTGAGACCGGGAAGTATTCCTCTGCTTCAAATTTTGATGACGCTGCGAGCTGTTGCACAATCAAATCTTTGGAGGCTTTGTCGCATTTGGTTATCACTACGACCGATTTTGGTGGGAGCGCTTCAGCTACGACTTGGTCTCCGCGCCCAATTGGGGCCGTAGCGTCAATAACGAGACATGCCACGTCTACATCCGCTAAAGCTGATCGGGCCGTGTCGTTGAGTCGTTCTCCGAGCTGAGTGACCGGTTTGTGAATTCCGGGTGTGTCGACGAACACGATTTGGCTTTCTTCGCGGTGCAGTACACCCATGATCCGAAGTCTGGTGGTCTGCGGTTTGTCGGAGACGATGCTGACTTTGGTTCCAAGTATTTGGTTGATGAGCGTTGATTTGCCGGCGTTGGGTCGCCCAACGAAGGTCACGAAACCAGATTTCATTGAGTTGCCTTGATACGGGCGCCAATGATGTTGATCCGCCGATTTTCGATCTCTTTAGCGGTTAACTCCCAGCCCTCATAGACGACACTTTCGCCGACTTCGGGTACATGTCCTAGTAACCCAAACACGAAACCGCCAACTGTGTCCCAATCACCGTCGCCTGTCGAAATCCCGGTTAATTCTTCGAAGTCATCCACTGGAAGCCGTCCCGAAAGCAGCAGGGCGCCGTCGGCTTCTTCTTGGACCAACGATTCTTCTCGGTCGAACTCGTCAACAATTTCACCAATCAACTCTTCGAGGATGTCTTCGAGGCTCACAAGTCCTGCTGTTCCCCCGTATTCGTCGATGACTATGGCTAGGTGAGATTTTGATGCCTGCATCTCTCGCATCAACTCGACCACTCTTTTTGATTCGGGAACGAAAACAGCGTCGCGTATTAGTGGTTTCATGTCAGCGTTCGTCGAGTTCTGCAGCTGAGCTGCGACGAGGTCTTTCGATAGTACGAGACCGATGACATCGTCGACGGTTTCGCCGACAACAGGCAGTCGGGTAAACCCTGTGTCCACAACGACGGTCAGTGCTTGTGAGACAGTTAAATCGCTACCAAGAGTGACCATGTCTGGCCGGGGCACCATCACTTCGCGAACAATGGTGTCTCCGAGTTCAATGATTGATCCAATGAGGTGAGCTTCGTCGTCTTCGATCAGGCTTGCTTCAGCTGCGGCCTCGGCGAGGGCGACTAGTTCGTCTTCGACGATGTCACCAGTTCGTTCTTCTCTGGGTCGCGGACCGCATCGGCGCACAAGACTGATAAGTGGAAGCGCCAACCATTGCAGGGGAACGAACCGGGATATAAGTCGAGCTGGGCGCGCTAACAGTTTGGCCATGTCATCGTTTGCTTCGATGGCCCATCTCCTAGGAATTGCTTCCCCTAAAAGAAATAGGACTACCGCTGCGATGATCACTGCTAGCCAAGTGCTCCCCGTTGACTGTCCGATCGACACAGCGAGGGCTATCGAACCAACTTGGCAAGCAACTCGAACGATCGTGATTGGGGTCAGTAGGACTTCCCGGTCAGCTATGAGTTCGTCTAGTTGGAGGTTGTCGTCGGCTGTTTCATCTAACCCGGCTGCTCGAGCGCGGCCGAGCCGCACAAAGGTCACTTCAATGAGTCGAAATATCACCAACGCGACTACCAGCACGACAGACAAAAGGGCTGCGACGGCTCCTCCCATCAGAGACTCTTTTCAGCAAAGTTGGCGAGGTACACCCGTTCGCGTTCTTGCATCCGTTGTTGTTCCTGATTCTCGGCATGGTCCATGCCCAACACGTGCAGTATTCCATGCACTACTAACAGGTCTATTTCATCTCCGAGTGATCCTTGATGCCCGGGATATGAGCCTTTGTTCGTTGAACAGTTATCTGCGGCGACAGATGGGCAGACGACAACGTCACCCAGCATTAACGGAGTTTCGGTCAAGTTCGGTGATTGGGTTGCGTGCTCATCAATCGGAAAGGCCAAAACGTCGGTTGGGCCGTCATGTCCCATGTGTTGTTCGTTGAGTATCTTGATCGCTTCAGACGAAACGAACGTTACGGAAAGTTCGCCGACACCAACGACTCCTTCTCCGATCAGCACTGAGATCGCCAACTGTCGATACCGTTCCAGGTCGACTTCAAAATCATTTTGTTCGTTGAACACACGCACATCTAGCTGTGTTTGTTTTTCTGGTTTCGGCTGAGTGGTGGCCGACTCCGGAGATTCAGAAGGTGTCACGAATTTTTTGGTGTTGAGTCGCGTTGTTCATAGGCATTCACAATTGCTTGAACTATTCGGTGACGAACGATGTCGCGCCCTGCGAGACGTGCGAATGCCACGTCAGGGACGTTGTTCAGTGTGCCTTCGACGTCGCGTAGACCGCTTTTGCCTCCGGGCACATCTATTTGAGTGACGTCTCCAGTTACAACCACCCGCGACCCAAATCCGATGCGGGTCAGAAACATTTTCATTTGTTCAGGAGTGGTGTTCTGTGCTTCGTCGAGGATGATGAAGCTGTCGTTGAGGGTTCGACCTCGCATAAATGCCAGTGGCGCCACTTCAACGGTGTTTTTCTCGAAAAGTCGTTCCGCTGCCTCAACATCAAACATGTCGTACAGGGCGTCATATAAGGGCCGCAGATATGGGTCAACTTTGGCCATGAGGTCGCCGGGCAAGAAACCTAGGCGTTCGCCTGCTTCCACAGCGGGTCGGGTGAGGACAATCCGTCGAACTTGTTTAGTCATCAGAGCTTCGACTGCTAGCGCTACCGCGAGCCAGGTCTTGCCTGTGCCGGCTGGGCCGATGGCGAAGGTAACAATGTTTTTCCGTACCTTCTCCACGTACGATTTTTGGCCGGAACTTTTGGCGCGGATAATCCGACCATTTGGAGCTTTCAGGACTCGGGTGGAGAGAACTTCGCTCGGGCTCTCATCTGATTTGACCATGTCAATCATTCGAGCAACTTCTGCTTCGCCGAGTCGTTGCCCACCTTCAAGGATTTGGACTAACTCAGAGAAAACCTGACCGACGATCGATGCTTCTGGTCCTTCGACGGTGATTTCGTTTCCGCGCACGTGAATCACTGCCGTGTCGAAGTGATCTTCAACGATCCGCAGATGCTCATCTCGCTGACCTAAAACGCCAACCATCAGATGGTTGCCTGGCACGTGAATTCTGACTTGGGTGTCGCTCAAATCCGCTCCTGCGACCGCGAACTAAGACATGAGGCTAGCGCCGGTAGATGTTGTCGCGATGGCGAATTGTGAAACGACACGTCAGAGTCATCAAATTTTCTTTGCATAACATCTTTCTCAAAAGCTGATTTGGTGGTTTTAGAGATGCCGTTTCAGAAAGTCGACTTGCAAAAGAAGCAAATTTTCTGCGACCTCTTCTTGGGGAGTCATGTGGGTCGTATCGGACAGGGGTAGCACTTCGTGGGGGTGACCGGCTTCTAACAGCGCAGATGAAAGCTGGAGGGTGTGAGCCGCAACAACGTTGTCGTCGGCTAACCCGTGTATCAGCATGAGCGGCCGCTGCACCTCGGCTCGAATGGTAAGCAGCGAGGTCCGTTCATAGTTATCGGGTTCTCGTTCAGGGTGACCTAAGTATCGTTCTGTGTAGTGGGTGTCATACAGTCGCCAGTCCGTGACCGGGGCGCCTACGACCGCGGCATGAAAAACGTCGGGTCGTCGAAGAACAGCAAGCGCCGCTAAATAACCGCCGAAAGACCATCCCCGAATACCAACTCTGGAGAGGTCCACTCTGTCGCCGTACAACTTTCCGATGTCGGCAACCGCGTCGACCTGAGTTTGGAGAACCGGTTCGGCTAAGTCTCCTCGAACCATCTGCTCCCATCCATTTCCTCGCCCGGGTGTTCCTGGGCCGTCGGTAATAACAACACAGAAACCTTGATCAGCAAGCCATTGAGAAGCCAGAAAGGCGTTACGACTTTTCATCACTCGTTGCGCGTGAGGCCCTCCATATGGGTCCAACACGATGGGTAGTGGTTCGTCGGTTGTTGTTGTTGTTGGAAACAGCACAGCGGAATGGGCGTTCAGGTTTCCTGTTAGGTGGAAGTGCACTTGTGGTGTTACCAGGGGCGTCGCCGAGAAGTCCTCAACTGTCCAGGCCGTTTCTCTGTTACTCACTGTCGTTTCTGTTCGTTGCTCAATTGACGAGTGCTCTAACACGGTGATTGACGAGGAGTTCTTTGCCTGGGCAACGCCGCTGGCATTGGTCAGGCATTCGGCGCTTTCTCCATCGTGGGACCAGAGGTCAACAACGGTGGGGTCCACAGACGCTGTGTAGAGAATTCTCGTTTCGTCTGCGGCGACGAGGGAACGCACCCATTGATCAGGTGGAGATAGTGGGTGTTCGTTAAACAGCAGCGCCCGGTTCTGCTCATGTTCTTGGATGGTTAACCATCCATCTCGCCATCTTTGTGGCGTTCCAGGGATGATTTCTACCCAGTGGGGATCGGTGATTTCTAGGACTGTTTCGGTTTGACCTGTGTTCTCATCCGTTTCGAGTACTTGCATGGATTGTTGATCACGGCTTTGTACGACCAACGTTAAAGGCTGGTTCTCCTCCCAGGTCACATCAACCAGATAAGGATGGGTTTTCTGGTTCCATACAGCTTCTATGCGCGACGAGTCGTCAATATCGATGACGTGCAGCTGAACGTCCGCATTAGCTCCTCCTGCTGCCGGGTACCTGATTTGCTGAGGAGCTCTGCTGGGTTCGTTGGGTGCCGCTATGTGCCATGTTGCGACATGGCTGACGTCTACGCGAGCTACCACCAATTTGGTGCTTGTCGGGTCCCACCAGTGACCTCGACTCCGCCTCATTTCTTCTGCTGCTACGAACTCTGCACTCCCCCAGCTCACCGTCTCTCCGTCACCTGTCACCACTGGGTGAGCAGCCGCTGAACCATCGGTCGGAGCTAGGTAAACGCTGTCGTTGATGACAAATGAGACGAGTTGACCATCGTGAGATATTCGGGGATCGAACGCTCCATCAGAGTTCTCAATAACCGTCAACGAACCTGTTGAAGTGTCAGCGACAAATAGCTCACCTCCGAGAGTGAACGCAGCTAACGAACCATCTCGGTCGACGGAGTATGTCGTGATACCGCCAGCGCTTTCTCGTGCTCGTTCTCTTCGCGCTTGTTCCGCTGCTGGAAGGTTGCCCTGGTCTTCGGAACTAATTTCGCGGGGGTCGACTATGAGGCGTTCACTTCCTGTGGTTGTGTTGATCGCCCACAGTGCGTTGACGCTGTCTTCTGGGCCCGCACTTCGCAAAAACAGGACACTGTCACCGTCTCCGGCTACCGAAAAGTTGCGTGGTGACCCCAAAGTGAACCGTTGGGTTCGCGCATATTGGCGTGGAAAACTGTCTGACACACTGATGACGGTAGTCCTCGTTACCCTCAATGGCGTGTTGATACCCGATCCTTCCTCATTCAAAGAACTATCCGATGACAAAAAGGCTTTGTGGGCTAGGTACGGGTCCGGAACAGATCCGCTTTTTGTTCAGTTGATTGGTGTGAACGTCGAGGAGGTCCGTGAGGATTATTGCCGGCTGTCGCTTCCGTTTCGAGAGGACCTTCTTCAAGCGGGTGGCGCCATCCATGGCGGGGTTATTTCGACGTTGTTGGACACTGCTTGCGTGCCAGCGGTAGGCAGTGGTTTCGACAAGGCACAGCCGTACAGCACCATTTCCATGCAGGTTCAGTTTCTATCTGGAGCGTCTCAAACCGACTTGGAAGCTGTCGGATGGGTTACCAAGCGGGGCAAGTCGATCGCTTTTTGTAATTCGGTAGTCCAAACCAGTGACGGGAAGCTTCTCGCTACAGCGTCACTGACTTTTAAGATTTAGGTCTAAAGCTGTTCGCCCCGATTAGCTATTGCTGTTGTTCGCGACTGACAAAACGTCACCGGCTGTTGGGTTCACCATCACCGTTTCGCCTACCTGAACTGTGGGAACGACTTCGTTTCCATCGGCGTGGGCGCGAACGAATTCGGCGGCAGTCTGATCTTCCCATATGTTGCGGAACTGAATTGTCAGGTCACTTTCCGCGAGTTGACGTTCCAATGCCATACAAAAGCCGCAACCTGGACGCCAATAAACCGTAATTTCTTGATGCCCTTCGGTCATCGTCCGACAGCTTTCAGGCTCTCATAAATTTTTTTGCATTCTGGACAAACTGGAAAGTTTTCGGGACTGCGATTGGGGACCCACTTCTTTCCACAAAGTGCCCTGACCGGGTTACCGGTTACAGCCGAGCGTGTCATGTCTGTCTTATTGACGTAGTGGGCGAAACGTTCATGGTCGCCATCATCAAGAAGATTTTCTGATCTTTGATCTAGGACAGTGCTCTCAGACATTTCAATCTCATACTCTAGGCAGTTCATGTTAGATATGGTGCGGTGAGGGACCTATTCCGGATAGTGGGGGAAAGTGGCTAATAGCAACGACCGCGTTGATTCCGCTGCTGGCTGGCTTGTTGTTGCTGCAACGACAACAGCTACCTTCGCTGTGTTTGGTGTCGTATACAGCTTCGGTGCGGTGTTCACTGCTATCCGAGAAGAATTCGGAGTTGGTAAAGGCCAAGCAGCGCTCTTTTTCTCTATCACGACATTCATATATTTCGTTGTCGGCGTTTTCACCGGTCGATTAGCCGACCGCTACGGCCCCAGACCCCTCCTGCTTGCAGGCGCTCTGTCCATAGGCCTAGGGCTGTTCTTAACCTCGTTGGTCAACAACATCCTCCTTGGTTATCTGACTTACGGCGTCGGAGCAGGTATTGGAGTTGGATGCGCCTACGTTCCCATGGTCGCTACCGTCGGTGGCTGGTTCGAAAAAGATCGAACGAAAGCTATGGGGGTGGCGGTCGCCGGTATCGGAGTGGGCACTCTGGTCGGAGCCCCGCTTGCGAAACATCTCGTGATCTCTTACGGCTGGAGAAACGCCTTTGTGGTTCTAGGTGTCGGCTCTGCTGCACTACTGGCGTTGGCATCGATAGGGGCGCGGCGACCACCTGGGTCAGGAAGCCAGGAACCTCCCCCTCCCCTGCGGCTCTTACTGAAAGACCCGAGATTCATCTGGCTATACGTCTCAATGACGTTTCTCAGTTCCGGCCTATTTGTCCCGATGGTTTATTTGGACGATTACTTGGAATCGCAAGGCAGATCAGGTGGTGCTCTTCTCATAGGAATCATTGGTGCAACATCAGTAGTGGGGCGGTTAGCTCTCGGGGCGGTCGCTTCCAAAGTTGATCTGATGCGCCTCTACCAGATTTGTGTCATGGCTTTGGGTGCAAGTTACGTAATTTGGCTACTGGCGGGGGCGAACTACGCGTCTCTAGTCGTCTTCGCCGTCTGCATGGGTACTGCTTACGGCGGCTGGATAGCTTTGTCGCCTGCGGTCACCGCATACCTTTTTGGTCCCATCGGGTTAGGTGGCGTTTTGGGCGCCCTCTACACCTCGGCAGGAATTGGTGGACTCGTTGGACCACCCGTTATTGGTGTAGTGATAGACGCCACCAACTACAAGACAGCTATTGGTTTAGCGATTATCCTCAGTGCAGTATCGCTCGTACTTCTCATTACAGCGAGCCGCGTCGCCGCGCCGTCAACACCTGCGTCAACACAATTGACCGAGAACTCCGAAGAGAACCCCTTACAAGCCAGCGCTTGGCTTGTCCCTTCCAGCCACGGCGGAATGCGTCTTATTCGTCGATGAGAACTGGTGGGTCATTCCAACCAATAGATGCAGCGCCGTCTAAGTACCACTGGAGTATGGACCCCGCATCGGTGACGGATTCGACGTTGCCATCCTCATCTAGGTTGAGGTTGGCTCCATAAATTTGGAACCAAACATCAGTTACTTCAACATTGTCTTCGGGCACGAGGAGTGTATGAACTGACCCCGCAGGTTCATACAGGAAAGACCCGGCACGGTTCACATATTCGCTTTCTTGGTAATGCCAGCTGCCAGTCATTGTGTATGCATAGACCTGACCCGTATGGCGATGGGTTTGCACCGCTGTTCCCGGTTGAAACCTGGTCCGCACAATCCACAGGCCCTCGCTGATCTTTGCCGTCAGCAACTTCACTTGGTTCCCTCGCCCACTGTCGATCCACGGCAAGTCATCCTCACCGCGGTGTACTGCGCTCGGTTCAAGTTCAATGATCGTCATCGTGCTTCCCTTCCTCTGTATTGATGGTAGTTCTCACTCATCTGGTCCGAAGATCAAATCGAAAACCTCATCTGCTTTACGTTCATGGTTACGGTGAACCAAAAGTTGAGGGTTTCCATCGATCGCCCAACGCACTCCTCGCGCGTCGAGTTGACTGGTGAGCTCAGCGATTTGTTCGATGGTCAGTTCATCAAGTTCATATGCGGGGCCGTCGGTTGCCGCGATATCGAAAATGTCGATTTCCTCTGACACCAGGCCGATCGATATTAAGGACTGAACTTGTTCGCTCAGCGCCTCTTCCTCTTCACCGTCGACTAGTTCGCCTTCAAGAATTTCATCATCTTCCATGACAGTGATTATGTCGCTCTTTGACCTCTAGTCTGCACATATGGGCATCGGCAGGTTTGATTCGCTATTACTGCTGTCGTTCGGCGGCCCTGAGGGTCCCGATGACGTGATGCCGTTTCTTCGCAACGTTACGAAGGGGCGGGGAGTTCCAGACGAAAGATTGGCGGTTGTGGCCGAACAGTACGCGCTGTTCGGCGGTAAGAGTCCAATAAACGACCTCAATAGAGATCTCCTAGATTCCATTGGCCGTGAACTAGCTGCTCGGGGTTACGATCTTCCAACTTTTTGGGGCAACAGGAACTGGCATCCATTCCTTTCCGATGCCGTAGAGAATTTGCGATCCCAGGGACACAAGTCGACAGTTTGTTTGGTGACCTCTGCTTTCAGTTCTTATTCGGGTTGTCGCCAGTACCACGAAGATTTAGGGGTTGCCTGCTCTGCAGTATCGGAATCACCAGAAATACAAAGAGTAAGAGTCTTTTGGAATCATCCTGATTTTCTTGGAACCGCCGCTGAACTGCTGACTGAAAGTCGCACGAAGGCCGATCTGTCGACAAGCACACCAGTGCTGCACACTGCTCATAGCTTGCCTGTATCGATGGCAGCCAATTGTGACTATGAAGCTCAACTAAACGAAGCCGCCCAAATCGTGAACGATCTCGCGGGGATGGAAGGGCCGTGCGAGGTGGTATTCCAAAGTCGCAGCGGCCCACCTTCAGTGCCGTGGCTTGAACCAAGCATTGACACTCGCCTTGAAGAGTTAGCCGCTGATGGCATATCTCAAGTACTCGTTCATCCTCTTGGTTTCATTGCCGACCATATGGAAGTTCTCTTTGATCTAGACACTCAAGCTTTCGGTGTCGCGAAAGAGTCCGGAATAACGATGGTCAGAACTCCCACTGTCGGGACACATCCGCGATTCGTGTCCATGATGATTGACCTCATCGAGGAGGCCGCAGGACTGCGCGAAGACCGACCAGCTCTGGGTAGCTCTGGCCCCAGACCCGACAGATGTTTGCTTGATTGTTGTCCAGCCCCGTCGCGTCCCGGTCGTTGAATTAACCAGCTGCTTTAAATCGTTCCGCTACTGGCCCAGATTCACCTGAAATCCAGTGAGTCCGGCATCGTAATTCGTAGGTAACTTGTGCTGTGGAACCATCATCGATCAACACCACGTCGCCGTCATAGACCTGCACCCCGTCGTGAAGCCGAGCGTTATGAGTGGCTGCTTCTCCACACCAACATCGCGCTTGCACTTGAAGTTCCATTCGTTCGTCGGCGATCTCGAGTAGCCGAGCCGAGCCGGGGAAAAGTTTTCCGCGGAAGTCGGTGAGTAACCCAAAGGCATAGACGTCTACGTCAAGTTCGTCGACAACCTGAGCTAACTGCTCAACTTGCGGATCTGTGTAGAACTGCGCCTCGTCGCAGACGAGGTAATCCAGTGCTCCATGCGCGGCTTGATGATTGCTGGCCAAAGATAGGAAATCAAGGCCGGGGTGAACTTCGACAGCCGGCGTTGAAACCCCTAACGCACTGGAAACATGTGCGCCCGCACGATCATGCATGCTGCACAACAACCCTGTGCTCGTCGCAGAAAGGTTGTGGTGGATTTGCAACGCCAAGGTGGACTTACCCGATGACATAGTCCCAAAAGAGAATCGCAGACGTCCCATGGTCAACAAATTACACAGATGTGATGCGTCATGAGGCCACTTATCCGCAACCGCTCGTACTGCCACATGATCGACAGCTGTAACACGAGCCCGCTCGGATCATCTGATCTCCGCAGGTAGAACACAACGGAGCGTCGCTTAACGGCGCCAAACTTGAAGAAGGGGGATCCAGAACTGGTTCAGCTCCGATAGCTGTTTCCACCGTTGCTTCTTCTAATCCTGGAAGATGCTGCTCTATTCGTTCTTCGCTGGACAAAATACCTAATTGATGTCGGTCCTCAGGAGACAAATACTCCAACGCTAAACGCCGGAAGATGTAGTCAACCAAACTGCTTGCGATCCGTAACTCCGGGTCGTCGGTGATTCCCGCTGGTTCGAATCGAACATTAGTGAACGCCTCAACGTATGACTTCAACGGGACGCCGTATTGAAGACCATGACTTACCGATATGGCAAAAGCATCCATGATGCCGGCAAGGGTTGAGCCTTGCTTGGCCACAGTGAGAAACATCTCTCCTGGTCGACCGTCGTCGTATTCTCCGACGGTCATGTACCCGTGACAGTCCGCTACCCGGAATGAAAAGGTTTTCGATCGACGAGTACGGGGCAGCTTCTTTCTCTCCGGTATTGATTGCACCTCGACAATCGCGGCATTTACCGCTTCGCCGATGATCTCTTCCTCGTCCCGCACCGTCGACAGAGGCTGACCGACTTTGCAGTTGTCTCGGTAGATCGCAACGGCTTTCAAGCCGAGTTTCCATGCAAGCAGATGCAAGTCTTCGACCTGTTCCACCGTCGCGCTTTCGGGCAGGTTGACGGTTTTGGATATCGCTCCTGAAACAAACGGCTGCGCTGCAGCCATCATTCGAAGGTGGCCCTCATGATGAATCACGTTGTCACCCATCGAGCAAGCAAAGACCGTGAGATCTGACTCGCGAAGATGCGGAGCGTTGCTGCTACCTCCACCGTCAAGTAAATGCTTTTCTATATCTGCGATCTGTTCAACTTCGTAGCCGAGCTTGTGGAGCGCCCTGCCGACCGTGTTGTTGACGATTGTCAGGTCACCGCCGCCTACCAATTTTTTGTATTTGATGAGCCCTAAGTCAGGTTCAATACCGGTCGTATCGCAATCCATCATGAAAGAGATAGTTCCGGTAGGGGCTATAACCGTTGCTTGAGAGTTTCTGATGCCGTGTTGTTGGCAGCCTTTTACCGCGTCATCCCATGACTTCTCAGCGGCTGTCATCACATCGCGTGGAGCTGACTCTGAAACAGATTTCAGGGCGTCTCTATGGAGACCTAACACCTGTTGCATTGCTTCACTGTTGGAGGTGTATCCCGCAAAGGCTCCGACCCGTTGAGCAAGATCCACCGATGTTGCGTACGCGTGCCCGCTCATCAGCGCTGTCACAGCGCCCGTCCATGCTCGTGCTTGTTCAGAATCGTATGGAAGACCTAACGCCATCAACATCGCACCTAGGTTGGTGTAACCGAGTCCGAGTTGGCGAAAGTCTCTTGATGTTTGAGCTATGGGCTCGGTTGGGTAGTCGGCGTTTCCGACCAGGATGTCCTGGGCAGTGAAAACGATTCGCACCGCGTGGCTGAAACCTTCGAGGTCGAATTGGTCCTCGTTTTCGGCGTCAAGGAACTGCAGTAGGTTCAAACTCGCGAGGTTGCATGCGGAGTTATCGAGATGAAGGTATTCGCTGCATGGGTTCGAAGCGTTGATCGGTCCAGTATTGGGTGCTGTATGCCACCGATTGATGGTGCTACTGAACTGAATTCCTGGGTCGGCGCATTCCCATGCTGCTTCAGCTATTTGACGAAACAACTTTTGAGCTGGCTGACTACTAATCACTGAGCCATCGGTACGAGCTGTTAGTTCCCACTCTTTGTTCTGTTCGACTGCTTCCATGAATTGGTCGCTGAGACGAACTGAGTTGTTGGCATTTTGATACTGGACCGAGTGAACATCGGCTCCGTCCAGGTCCATGTCGAATCCGGCGTCACGTAACACCCGTGCTTTGCGTTCCTCTAGTGCTTTGCACCATATGAATTCTTCAACATCGGGGTGGTCGTCGTCGAGTATCACCATCTTGGCCGCGCGACGTGTTTTGCCACCACTTTTGATGGTTCCAGCCGATGCATCGGCGCCCCGCATAAAGCTCACTGGTCCGCTTGCCTCTCCTCCACCGCGAAGCTCTTCGGCGGAACCTCGGATGCGCGACAAGTTCACTCCTGCACCGGATCCACCTTTAAATATCCGGCCTTCCTCGGCGTACCAGTTAAGGATTGAATCCATTTCGTCGTCGACCGACAAAATGAAACAAGCTGAGGCCTGTTGTGGGACTCCCTCAACTCCAATGTTGAACCACACCGGGCTATTGAAGGCGCAACGCTGATGCAGTAGCAGCCAGGCGAGCTCTGACTCGAAGGTTTCAGCCTCCTCGGCGTCAATGAAGTAGCCGTCTTTTTCGCCCCATTGTCGAATGGTTGAGGTGACACGTTGAATCACTTGCCGCAGTGAAGATTCACGTCCTGGCGAGTCCAGTGCACCGCGGAAATATTTTTGGGCGACGATGTTGGAAGCGGTGGCACTCCATTCAACTGGAAATTCGATATCCGACTGTTCAAAACTGACCGAGCCGTCAAGGAAGTTCGTCAACTTGGCGTCGCGACGCTCCCATTGAACCGTTTCGTAGGGATCGATTCCGCTCTCAGAGAAGTGGCGTTTAATTCTGTCAAGGGAAAGTGATGCCGTTTGCTCAGAGGTGAGGGTCATCTTTTCTCCGGAAGTGCTCAATAGTCGGTTGGAAGTTTGCGGCGGGCTGGAGGCCAACCCAGTGGGTGTCGTTCCGCTTCGCCCTGACCTCGAAGCTCGGAACCTCATAGTGCTCTGCGAACAGAAAACTCGTTAAAAGCTTCCCGCTCAACCATCGCACTCCGTCCGCTAGTTGGTCACCCAACCCGCCGCGTCTACGAATGTAGGAACTATCACTTGTGGATCGATAGAGGGATAACAAATTAGTTCTGTGGGTGAGTTGGGGATTTCTTTGGGGAGTTCTACACATGCAACCACACCGACACTCGGTGTGGTTGCCGAATATCTGCAACTGGAGCGTCCCCTGGACGACTTCGACACAAGACGCTAGTGCGCTTAAGCCTCTGAACAGGGAAAACGTCACGATTCGTCTCGAACGACTATCGACAAAGCCCAGCAATTCCAACACCAAGGCGCCGAGCCCACCACACATTGGCTTTCACTGCCTGTGGAGAACCACTGATTGTGGTTTAAGGATTCTTTGCACTGATTTGAAGATATGAGCGCCCTTGGGTTAGCTCCCCGTGTCAACATCGTGGAGTGCATCAATTGTTCCCTCCACCCGTTTCTGAAGTCGAAGCTGACGACGTTTACCGCGACGACAGAGCCGCCGCGTCTGGCCGTCCGTGGCTGATGATCAACATGATCGAGACAGTTGATGGTGTCACCGAAGTGGACGGAGTTTCTGGTCCTCTGGGAAGCCCTGGTGATAAAGATATTTTCGGGACGATAAGAACACTTCCCGACATCATCTTGGTTGGCAGTAATACAGCAGTTGCCGAACAATACAGTCCTCCCTCGACGAGTGTCAGCACAAAGGCGAGGCGACTGACAAGCGGCGTTTGGCCAGTCGCTCGTATCGCTTTGGTCAGCGCTCAGCTCGATTTCGATCTCGCGTTGCCGATGTTTAATCGACCTTCCCAACGGCCCATCGTCATTACCACCACCAATGCCGACACGAACAAAGTGGACTCCATCGCCGAAGTCGCCGATTTGATTCAATGCGGCGTCGACTCTGTCGACCTGACAGAGGCACTGCGAGAAATGGCTGACCTGGGCGCTCAACGGGTACTTTCCGAGGGGGGTCCTTCCCTCAACGGCGCACTTCTTGGAGCAGGTTTGGTTGATGAGGTTTTCGTCACGGTGGCACCTTTCCTAGGTGGTGGCCTAGCTCGCGGTATAGCTCGGGGAAACACCTTGTCTGAAATGGAAGAACTCGAGTTACGACATGTGTTAACCGAGGATCATTTCTTGTTTCTCAGATACACCAAAGCACCGGACAGAGACGCTTCCCAGTAGATACATCTCTGTCGAGCTACGGCAGAAGCAACGCCTGTCCAGCGATTAGAGAATGACCGTTGTTAATCTTTGCGATTCGATCCACCAACGGCCGAAGATCCCCAGTGGGCTGCAACTTACGGGCGATGGACCAAAGAGTGTCCCCTGGCTTGACGATCACTATTTGTCCCGCCGTCAACGTTTCTCCCGCTGCACTTTCAAACACAGTCTGCTGTGCCAAGGGCCGCTCAACCGCTGCCACTCCAAGCAGATCTCCAGCAACATTCGCCACAAGCCAGACGGCTCCAACCACGAGCGCAAGGCATGTGAGTCGACGACGCCAATACGTTGATTGCGAGCGTCGGGATGAGACTGTCTCTGGGTCAGCGATAAACGATTCTGGAATGCCAGCGATTAACTGCAGCTGCGGGCGCTCACGGTAATCGATATAGGCCGGATCTAGCTCTTCTACTTCAGCCCTTAATACTGCAACCATTAGATTTCCTTACATTTTGCGCCTCTTGTTGCGCATTCATCATCGAGTTAATTGTGCAATTGGGGTGTGACATCCAATTACGGTCCGTTCGAAGCACCGTTCGAACACTTGTTCGACTAAACCAGAACACTTGTTCGATGTCAAGTAAAAATCGAACACATGTTTGCCTGTCGACTACCCTGCTGGTACGGTCTAAACGAACAAGTGTTCGTAGAACCAGAAGGAATTGAGTTGCATGGCCGACCACACTATTACTGATCGCCAACGAGCCATTCTCGAGTTCATAGAGGCAACGATGCGCGAACGTGGGTATCCCCCAGCTGTTCGGGAAATAGGCGCGGCAGTTGGTTTGAACTCTCCGAGCACAGTCCATTCTCACTTGGCTCAGCTGGAAAGCGCTGGCTACCTCCGACGAGACCCGACCAAGCCTCGAGCCATTGAGGTCTGTTTCGATGCATCATCGGGTGCGATCGCCGAGCGTCGACCCACTCGCCATGTCCCACTGATCGGTGAAGTAGCAGCAGGCACCGACGTGTTAGCTCAAGAGAACGTTGAGGAGTTAGTACCCGTCCCCGAGGACTTCACCGGCTCTGGCGAGCTCTTCATGTTGAAGGTGCGCGGCGACTCAATGATCGAAGCTGGAATTCTCGATGGCGACTTCGTGGTAGTTAGTCGCCAAAACACCGCAACCAACGGCGACATAGTGGTAGCTGGAATTCCTGGTGATGAAGGAACGGTCAAGACGTTCATGAAGAAGGGTGACGTCATTACCTTGCTGCCGGCTAACTCAACCCTGGAACCGATGGTATTTTCCGCGGCGGAGGTAGCGATATTCGGCCGGGTCGTTACGGTCATGCGGCGCCTATAAATTCTAATTTCGCTCAAGTCGTTGAAAGCGCGAGCGGCAAACTCGTAGTTGTGCTGGACTGCAGTTGTGTTTACTCCTGCCCCTAACCCCCCGGCCGACCTAGATCAATCAGAATCAATATGGATTCCGATCCGCTCAGGAACAGTATTTGTCGAACCTGGTGGCGGACTGGTACGCGACCAGGTTGCCCCAGTCGAAGCGCCCAACCTTTTCTTAGGCGTCTTGGATGACACTGCGGTTTACGCACTCGATCTTCACGACATCTCAGACGAAGGTGACCTTGAACCCGTCCACCTAAGAAAGCTCTACGGACGCATACCCGACGAAGAGTGGGTAGTAGCAGGACGCGCAGAGCAAATAGTCAACTACGAACGAACTCACGTTTACTGCGGACGTTGCGGAACACCCACCGAGACAAACTCACACGACCGAGGCAAGGTATGCCCGAAATGCAAACATATGGCATTCCCTCGGCTGAGTCCTGCAATGATTGTCCTAGTCGAAAAAGACGATCAGGCCTTACTTGCTTGGGGACGACAATTCCCAGGTCGTTTTTTCAGTACCTTGGCTGGCTTCGTTGAACCCGGCGAGAGCCTCGAACAGGCCGTCGAGCGAGAAGTAATGGAAGAAGTAGGCCTAAAGGTCGATGAAATCTCTTACTTTGGAAGTCAACCTTGGCCGTTCCCTCATTCGCTGATGTGCGGATTCCACTGCAGGTACGTGTCAGGTGAAATCAAGATTCAAGAAGAAGAAATCATTGAGGCCGGCTGGTTCCACGCCAATGACCTACCACCATGTCCAGTAGGCGGCATGTCGATAGCAGGCTGGCTTATCAAAGATTGGTTAGAACGCCAAGGTGTTCATTAATCGCCGCTCGGCCGCAACCGAATAAGTCCCTGTTGAGCGACGGTAGCCACAAGTTCACCTTGCGCCGAGAAAACATCTCCAGTTGCCAACCCTCTGGTGCCCTTTATCTGATGTGGAGCAAGATCAAATAGGAGCCACTCGTCAGCACGCACCGCCCTGTGAAACCAAACTGCGTGGTCAAGTGAAGCGGCCATATAAACGTCATCCCAAGTCGCATCCCCGGGCCCATTACCAACGAGTGCTTGGGCGGGGTGAGCACTAACAACGGCATCCATCGGATTGGTATCGGAAAGATACGCCAGAGCAGCAAAATGCTCGTCGGCTGTTTCACCTATATCTGCCGTAAATTTCGCCCACACACGATGCCGAGCGGGACTCGTTGATTGGTGTTCCAATCTGGCGTCAACGCCTATCCCCCAATCAATTTTCTCTGACTCTTCTGGAGGTTTGATGTCGGTCGGCATGGCAGAAGTCGAAACATCAGGCCCGTCTTCGTCTCGTTGGAACGAGCACGACAGATTAAGAATCGCTCCCCCACTTTGCCTGGCGACCACTCTTCTCGTCGTAAAGCTTCGCCCATTTCTGAGTCGGTCGACTTCATAGCGCACCGGCTCGTTTGGGTCTCCACCCAAAATGAAATAGGCATGAAGAGAGTGGACATGATGCCCTTCGGTGTCAACAGTTCTCATAGCGGCGCAGAGCGATTGGGCAATCACCAGTCCGCCATAAATGCGACCCCACTCGTACGCTGGGCTTTCGCCAACGAATGCGTCTGCACCGTGGGGTTCGAGGGCAAGAATTTTCGCCGTATCTTTCATGTTCGGTGCCAGATCACTCCCGTAGACGTATCTTCAAGAATGACCCCCATATCGGTTAGTTGATCCCTAATCTGATCAGCCGAGGCGAAATCCTTTTCTTCTCGGGCTACTCGCCGCTGTTCAATGAGTGCTTCGATCTCGGCCGCGTCTGGACCCGATTGCTCGCCTTGCTCTGATAAGCCGATCTCAATCCCAAGAACCGAAAACAATCGGAGTGCGGTGCGCGCCCGGAGACCAGCAGTAGCCAAATCTCCGTCGTCTAGCGCTGCGTTGGCTCCACGAACAACACCAAACGCGTGATCCAATGCGACTGGAGTTCCAAAGTCATCGTCCATTGCTGCTTTGAATCCTGCGACCACTGTTGGTTCTATTTCTTCATCTCCTAGATCCACGTTGGCAGCAACCATTCGTCGCTGAAAAGCGTCGAGTCTGTCGATCGCTGTTGATGCTGCGGTCAACGCTTCTCGACCCATTTCCATGGCCCGACGGTAATGAGTTTGCATTGCCAGTAGTCGAAGTGCCCTCGGCCCAGCCGTGTCTATTGCTTCTGCCAAGTTCGTGAAATTACCAAGTGACTTGGACATTTTTTCCCCAGCGACGTTGACCATTGCGCTATGCACCCAATAACGAGCAAAAGGCCTGCCTGTAGCGGTGACTTGCGCCCATTCATTTTGGTGATGTGGGAAACAAAGGTCATCCCCGCCTCCATGTATGTCGAACCCGGGCCCCAGAGCGCTCAGGGACATTGCTACACATTCGGTGTGCCATCCAGGTCGTCCCGATCCCCAGGGAGTATCCCAAGATGGTTCACCCGGTTTCGCCGACTTCCAAAGAGCGAAGTCGAGCGGTGATCGTTTCTCAGTGTCAACATCAACTCTTTGGCCCGCATCTTCAAGTAATTGACCTAACTCCCGCCCAGCTAGCCGGCCGTAGTCACTTAAACCCTCTACCGAAAAATAGACTCCTCTGTCAGGCACAACGTAAGCAGCCTCGTTAGCTACAAGCTCGGCAATGATGGCAATCATGCCTTCAATGAACTCGGTGGCATGCGGACGGGACTGTGCTGGAAGAATATTCAGTCGCTCCATCTGCTCGTCGTAGGCTTTGGTGAATTCAGCAGCGACTTCCGGTTCTGTTCTGCCTTCAGTTTCAGCGCGGTTAATTATTTTGTCATCGATATCAGTGACATTGGAGGCGACCGTAACGCCCCAACCGGTCCACTCGAGGTATCTGCGAATGACATCGTAAGTCAGAGAGGTGCGACCATGCCCTAGGTGCGGAACGTCATATACCGTTGGCCCACAAACGTACATAGCAACTTCCCCCTCGGTCCGAGGGACAAATTGCACCTTTTGGCGCTGCATTGTGTCGTAGATATGAAGGGTCACGTCAATTTCTGTATCTGCACCTAAATCCACTTTTCAAGATCAAGGTTTTACTATTTCGCAGGGTACCGCTACCCCTTCTCTCAACAGTGCGTCATTAAAAATATCGTCATAGCCCCAGCAACGAACTCTCTGAGAATTGTTTGACCCGCGGTGTATTTTTTGGCGTCGCATAGAGCAGACTCACGCTATGTCCGTGTTCCTTTATCACCTCGGTCGCGCCTGTGTTCGTCATCGCTGGCGGACTATTGGTGCGTGGCTAATCTCCGCTATCGCGTTAATCGGCTTGAACAGTGCAATCGGCGGGGAAATGACCAACGGCTTTGTCGTTCCCGGGCTCGATAGCCAAGATGCCTACGACCTTTTAGCGGATCGCTTTCCATCAGAAGGCGGCATCAACGCCCAGGTCGTTGTTGAGGCGCCAGACGGCTCCTTATTAAGCGATTCCCCGCAGCGAAACGCCCTCGAAGAACTGGGCGCTGCCTTATCGGGAATTAACGGGGTCGAAGTCGTCGTGCCTCCAATTGTGGGCCAAACCATCAGTCCATCTGGAACTATTGGGTTGTTTCGAGTTGCCTACAGCCCTGACTTCATTCCTTCCTTGGCCATGTTGGAAACCCTCGAGGAAACAGGCAGAAACGCTGTTGGGTCTAACGAGATCCTTCGTGTCGAATTTGGCGGCGATTTGTACAACGCTGCTGACCAACCTGAAACTGGGTTCGGAGAAATGCTTGGCCTCATCTCCGCTGTAATCATTCTTCTTTTAGCCTTCGGCAGCATCGTTGCCATGGGCCTACCTATCGGCTTGGCGTTGTTTGGGTTGGCCTTAGGAATCGGCGGAATTATTGGTTTAGTCGCCATAGGAATGGACGTTCCGGAGTGGACCCCGAATATGGCTTCAATGATCGGCCTCGGCGTCGGCATCGACTACGCACTATTTATTGTCACAAGATTTCGCGAAGGTTTAGCTGACGGTTTAACCGTCGAAGACGCTGCAGGCAGGGCAAACGCTACGGCGGGACTGTCAGTTATCTTTGCTGGTGGAACCGTAGTCATAGCAATTTTGGGCCTTGCCATGGCCGGTCTGCCATTCATGACTGCCGCAGCGGTGGCGGTATCGATAGTTGTGGCGTTGATGGTCCTAGCATCACTCACAATCCTTCCAGCTCTCCTTGGATGGGCTGGACATCGAGTCAACCCTAAACGGATCCGATCTAATCCAACAGTTCAGCGAGTTGGAACCACAGGCAGGTGGCAGCGATGGGGCGACCACGTCTCTAAACACGCCTGGCCGTACATGCTGTCCACCTTGCTGCTTCTTGTCGCTCTTACAGCCCCGGTACTTGACTTAAAGCTTGGGTTCCCTGACCAAGGCAACATGCCTGAAGAGAAAACCTCTCGACAGGCTTACGATCTACTGGCCGAAGGATTCGGCCCGGGCTTCAGTGGGCCGCTCTTAATAGCGGTTGACACATCAAATGTGACCGACCAGGAGCTGAGATCGCTAGCTGTAGCTGTGCAGAGCGATGCCGGAGTTTCATTTGTGCAGCCACCGGAACGTAGCCCCGTTGGGGAAGCGGCGACAATTCTTGTCTTCCCCACTACCGCCCCTCAAGATCCTCAAACCGTGGATCTACTAGAGCGGATAAGAGGGCCGATATTTTCGTCGGTTCTCGCCGATGGGAGCAAAGCCCATGTAGGTGGGGCGACTGCTTCCTTTGCCGACGTGTCTGACCGGGTGCAGAGCCGCCTCCCTATTTTCATCACTGGGGTTATTGCTCTCAGCTTTATTTTATTGATGTTGGTGTTCAGATCGATCTTGGTACCTATTAAGGCTGCCTTGCTGAACCTATTGTCGATTGGGTCTGCGTACGGTGTTCTCGTGATGGTGTTTCAATGGGAGTGGGGTGCCAGCCTTATCGGAGTCGAAGAAGCGGTACCGATTGTTTCTTTCATTCCAATGTTTATGTTCGCCGTACTTTTTGGTCTCTCAATGGACTACGAGGTGTTCCTGCTCAGCCGCGTCAAAGAGGAATACCTAGTCAGTGGCAACAATTCGCAAAGTGTCATTTCTGGAATTTCCACCACGGCGCGAGTCATCACATCTGCCGCTCTCATCATGATCTCGGTATTTCTCGGTTTCGTTGCCAACCCCGATCCGGTCTTAAAGATGATGGGCCTTGGGTTAGCGACAGCAATTTTTGTCGACGCAACAATTGTTCGGGTGGTCTTGGTTCCGGCGTCCATGAAGCTAATGGGTGACGCTAACTGGTGGTTCCCGAAAAGGTTGGCGTGGTTACCGCGGCTCGACATAGAGGGCGAAGAGCGATTGCCAGCTCGTGAATTCGACTCAGCCCGCCAGACTGCTGATTGACCAGATCAAACCGTTATGAGTGGCATGCAGAGCTAGACCAGCCCACCACCCGTAGCGAACTCGGGCAATCGTGAACATCAGACCTAACCAGATTTGTGGACTTACCACCAATGG
>PYIK01103055.1_pt1 | contig 29827 bp, 36 predicted proteins | sample 3578011 | NCBI WGS metagenome assembly PYIK01 (sample SAMN08408022, study PRJNA431606) | Marine metagenome isolate SA_KN192-05_S13_70m, whole genome shotgun... | biome: marine; feature: oceanic pelagic zone; material: water; isolation source: 70 m water sample, 0.2-0.8 um fraction ... | reverse complement strand
GACGAGCTGAGATGCAGGAACGGTTAGCGGCAAAGGTTGAGTCTGGTGAAATCAGTCAGGCTGAAGCGGACGACATTCGCGCCAAGATGGCTGACCGTAAAGCCAAATTCGAGAGCGGCAAGCGTCGCTAATTCTTTAAACAGTACTTGGCTTGTTGATTCACCACAGTGCGACCTTCAGGGATTTGAGTATCAAATCCCTGAAGATTCACTGCCCGTTGGCAGTTCGCTCTGTGCCTTAGAAGGATTACGTTTCCGTAGCGTCTTCTGCTTCGGTGTGTTGGTCTTCGACGACTACAACCCAAGTTCCCATGGGCATTAAGTCGACCGACGACAAGTACAAGCTTGCGGGGTGTTTCTTTGAACCCACGTCCATACGGATAAGCAGCCTTTCGGCTAACCGCGCGAACCAACCTGTTTGATTGGTCTCCCTCGGGCCAGTTGTTCGACGTGGCCGACTAGGGAGGTCAGGAGTGAAGAACTCCAACATGGTCTTAACTTAGCAAACGTTTAGTAGGTTGATGACCATCCTCTACTGTGAGCGCATATGGCGATCTACGCTCAGGGAATGGACGATGATTTAAATTCGGCAGCTCGCGTAGCGGGCCATGCCGTTGTTGGCGAAGTGATGGGGTTCGCCTGCGAAGGTCTAACTATTCGGTGGACCGACCAGAAATTGGGTGTCTGCAGATGGCCGCCCATGCCTGAAGCGGTATTCGCGCAGTTGCAATTCGAGCGTTACAGGCCTACTGATCCGGAATTTATGGAGATCAAGGATTGGGTGGTCCGCCGAATCAAGGCTTATTTGGGGGGTGCTGTAGCTGAATCTCAAATTTCCGGCGTTGTTGATCTTCCTTGGCTGACGACTGATTTGAACATGATTAGTGTCGTGACCCGGAACGTTTTTGGTCAGCCAGGTCCAGACTTTGATGAGCTACTTACCAGCGAAATTTTTTATGACATTGACCTAGGTCTAGAAGTCGAAGATCTCAGCCGCGTGGTTTACCGGGCTAGACAGCTATGGGAACACGAAATTCAGCTGGTTCTGGCTGAGGAAGCGACATGGCTTAGCCGAATCACCGATTTACTGCAGGAAAGGCACACGCTTAGCGGTCACGAGACTCGTTCGTTAAGACCAGTTAGCTAATTCGAATTGTTGAATGTGAATTGCGCTTAAGATCGACCCATGAATAGCTCTTCAAACAAACCCCTACTCGAACTTCCGGAAGTAGAAACTTGGGACCTGGAAAGCAAGGTAGTGCTTATCACCGGAGGCGCTTCGGGGATCGGTGCGGCTACTGCTCGGTTAGCGGCATCTGACGGGGCAACAGTTGTGGTCTGCGATGTTGACGAAAATAACGGTCGAGAAATAGCCAGCGAGATCGGTGGTCGCTTTGCCTCTTTGGATGTCACCTCTGCGGAATCATGGGCTCAGGCCACCAGAGAATTAGATCAACTCGATATTGCTATTCTCAATGCTGGCGTCGAATTTAGAGATCCTGCAGATTTTGAACGAACCCCAGATAGCCCCGGTGAATGGAATCTAGATCTGTATGAAAAAGCGAGAGGCGTAAATGTTGATGGTGTGGCATTGGGTCTCCACGCTCTAGTGCCTGTCTTTGATCGTCTGGGTGGTGGTTCGATCACGGTCACGGCAAGCATTGCTGGACTCATCCCATGGTCCCCTGACCCTATTTACAGCATGACTAAATGGGCGGCTGTTGGCTTAGTTCGTGCATCCGCTCCGTCGCTTCGCCGCAAGAACATACTGATTAATGCTGTTTGCCCGGGAGGGGTAGCTACTCCAATGACCCGAGTGTTTGACGGCACTGTCCCTCCAGGAATGGCTGACCCGTCGCACATTGCGACCGCTCATCTGGGAATCGCCATTTCTGGACATTCAGGTCGAGTGATCAAAGCAGTGGCGGGCTTTCCACATACCGCTCATCAGTTCGCTGAGGTCACGAATACTTTCTGATGTTTCCTTGAACAGTCAGCTAGATGGGCGCTCCTCGGACGACTTTGTCCATTTCTTTCCCCAACGAGCAAGTTCATCTAATACCGGACGGAAGTCATGAGCAGAAGCGGTCGGCACATACTCGAAACGCTCAGGATTGTTGGTGTATCGACTTCGCTCCAGCAAACCGTGTGACACTAACGTATTGAGGCGATTGGCTAACACTGTCGGCGCTATTCCCAACGCTTTCTGAATTTCATCGAATTTTGTTCTTTCGTGTATCAGAACCTCGCGTAAGAGCAACGGAGTCCACCACTCGCCCACTACTTCAAGGGTTTGAGCTATCGGGCATTCCATTTCGCTGAAACTTTTGCGCTTCATAAACGGTAATTTAGCCTCGGATCTCGGTTAGTTAAACCAACATCTTCAGCCAAAGTGTTGATTGTCAAAAACATCTGAGACGATGGCGCTCTACTGAGCGAATACTCTGTTTACATGTCTGATCCAGAAACTATTAGCGATGCTGACGCTCATGCCGCGATCACCGAAACGATCTTGAGCTATGCGGAATATGTTGATGCCGGCGAGAGCGAAAAGTGGGCTGGACTGTTTTGTCACAACGCCACTTTCGATGAAGGGAGCGAAGTGCAGGGCCGAGCTCAGATTGAAGCTCTTCTACCAAAACTTCTCCGGCTTTTCTCGGCCACCTCCCATCACATCAGCAATATACGGATCAACCGAACCGCTAATGATCGAGCCTCGGCTACTTCCTATGTTTATGCCTGGCATCGGAAACATGATGGAACAGATTTTGAATTTTGGGGTCGTTACGTGGACCAATTGGATTTCGAAGAGGGGGCTTGGCGTTTTAGTTCAAGAAGAGTCGAACAGTTCGGGGCTCGCGGTCTGGACATAAAGGTTGATCACGTCCCGCGACGGAAGTTCGACCCTCAATAAACCCTGTCCAGAAAATCTAAAAGTTGATGACGGCTGTTCGACACTCAGCGCTGCAGGTCATTGTTTAGGCTGAGGGTCAGTGTCGGAACCTTCTTCGTCGACAACCAAGATGCCTTCGGGGTCAATTTCGAGGTGGCGCGCCTGGTTGGCCAACAGAGCAGCTATTCGACGACGTTCTTCCAGGTCTTCTCTATCCATCGAAATCTCCAAACTCTTTAAGCTTCATCGCTGATACGAGGTGGTTCAATCCATGGCTGGGCGATTTCCATCCACGTATGCGCTAAGGCACCTTGTGTCTCAACGGCAGAATCAGCCACTGGTATTCGTCTTGTTATCACCTTGCAAAACTCATACGCGGTGGCATTGACTTTGTTTGGCGCATTCTCAGGGCCCCAACTCCATTGTTCGCCAGTTGGACTTATAAGTTCGACTCGTACCGGTTGCTCAGGTGGAGTTAAGCCTTGGTTTAGGTAACTGAATGCTCTAGTGACGACTCCAATGTGAGCGATGTGTCGAAGTCGGTCAGTTCGCGGATATTGAAAGGCAAAACTGTCTGCCAAGTCATGGGAATGAGTCCATGTTTCCAGCAGGCGGCTGGTGGCCAGAGAGCGCGCCCCGATATCTGGACCTAGCCAAGTGATACGAGCTTTCGGGTCCGTGTCCCGCAATGCCTTTACCATCTCGCTACGACCCCTCAGGAACCACTCCCACAATTCGCGGCCCTGTAAAGCTCTCACTTCAGGGCCAACTGTCTTATGAACAGATGTTTCTCCCCTAGACAACTGGGTACGGATATCGAGGAATGCTTGGGGATTAACTAGCGTCAGCTGACATATCCAATCGGTAGCAGCTAGATGCAGAATCGTCTCATGACTATCCCACCCCTCTACAACTGTTGGGGCACGCCATTGATCTTCGGTTAGGTCTTCGACGACAGAACTTAATGCTTTTGTTTCAGCGGCTATGTCGTCGCAAATTTGATCCACGTCGAGATAGTAGTTGGTTGACCCTTGATATCGGTCTGCAGATAGAACGCTCTACCGCTTGCGGGCTTGTCGCAGAGCGTAAAAGGCGACTGCGGCAGCATTTCCCACGTTAAGAGAGTCGGCAGTTCCAGACATCGGGATTCTGACCAGCCGTGTAGCTATTGACATTGCAGCTTCAGTAAGTCCCGGACCTTCCGATCCCAGCATCACTGCGACCCTGTCGGTGTCCGCATATTCCAAAGTGTCGATATCTGTTGCGTCGCTTCGGGGCGTCATACCTACAACTTCGATTCCTGCTTCTTTTATCGCTCTGACATTCTGGGTCATATCGGTTAGCCAGGCGTATGGGATTGCAAACCCTTCGCCCATCGACACCCGGCAACATCTGCGAGACAAGGGGTCTATTGAGTCAGGGCTGAGCAGCAGCGCATCGATATCGAGGCCTGCGGCGCATCGCATAATCGTTCCTAGATTCGTCGGGTTATTGATGCCTTCTACGATGACCAACGATCTCATTAAGGTGTCTGCTAGTAAGTCCTCAAGGGTGCTGACTTCTTTGCGATAGAAACACGCCAAGGCTCCGCGGTAGGAGCGATATCCGGCTATGTGTTCTAGGAGATACTCTCCCGCCGCGAAAACATCCACGTCATCAAACTCGGTAGGTAACGGCCGTGTTCTCTTTGCGTCGACTAGAACTGATCTCAGCTTGTAGCCAGCCGCTATGGCCCGCTCTATGACTATGTCACCCTCGGCAATAAAAATTCCGGCTAGGTCTCCGCCGGGGGCTTCTCGCCGTTGGCGCAGCGATTTGTCGCGCAACCCCAAAAATACATCGATACGGGGGTCCGTTATCTCGTTGACCGCTATTAGCACGTGACAAGTCCCATAGAGAAGTGATGGATCTTAGTGTCCGGAGACAAGTACTTCAGCTTCGTGGAGCGCTTGGATCTGCTCTTTCGAATAGCCCAGCACTGATTTCAGGACAGATTCGTTGTCTGAGCCCATACCCGCGACTCGGCCGTTAGTCCCAATATCGACTCCTGCTGCATTGCGTGCTGGGATCTTTAAGTTCGTGTTCGTCTCAACGAGAAGCTGCCGGTGCTCAGCCCAGCTTGATGAAGCTAGGTCATCGACGGAAACCATCTGAGCCGCCGTAAACGGTGACTTGCTTTCAAGGGCGAACAAAAACTCATCGAAATTTTGGAAACTTGCGGCCCACTCCGTCAACATCCTGATGATCTCGTCTTTGTTTAACTCCCTCTCCTCTGGGTCAGCAAACCGGGGATCTTCAATTAGTTCGGGTCGATCCATGGCCTTAGCTAGATCCGCAAACCATGCCACGGGACTTCCAGCTACTCCCCATAGGGCACCATCAGGCATCTCCAATATTGGTGACTCGTGACAAAACCCACCGTTTGTCGTTTCCCAACCGCCAGCTAGCTCGGTCGATACCCATTCTTGAACATAAACCAACGACTCAATCATGCATACGTCTAGGTGACCTCCTAAACCGTGTCGTTCGGCCTGCACTAGTAATGCATTAATCGCTGCCGCCGCGGACAGTGCTGTTACGGAATCTCCGAGCACTAGAGAGGGTTGGCGTGCCTCGCGATTATTTTTCCGTTTGTCATACTCGACAAGTCCTGATTCTAAGTGCCCGATGGGTGCGTATGCCCGACGCTTCGCCCAAGGACCAGTTTGCCCAAAACCTGTAATGCTGCAGTAGACAAGTCGAGGGTTTCCCTCGTTAAGTCGCTCATAATCCAGCCCGTATTTTGCCATTACGCCTGGCCTGAAATTTTCAACAATCACATCGCATTCAGCGGCGAGTTCGGCAATCAGGTCCGGGGTTTTATCTTTCGAAAGATCAAAGGAACAGAAGTGCTTCCCAGCGTTCTGTTGCGCGAAGTAAGGCGTTACCTGTTCTGGTTGGAAAGGAGGAAAGGTCCTACTCAGATCACCCTCGGGTGGTTCGACTTTTATAACTTCGGCTCCCTGGTCAGCGAGAATCCGGGTAGCCAACGGGCCAGCTACTACGCGTGTGAAGTCCAGTACTCGTATACCTTCAAGCGGTCCCATGCCAAGAACCTAATCTTTTTATCTCGATGCTTCTTGAGTCAGGGGCGAAGGACGTGTGCTCTGGTTTCCTCTGGGATAGCCACTTTTCTTAGAGGATGCTTCGAACCAACCCTGCCCTTCACCTTTTCGGTGATTTGAAGTTCCCAATTTCGTCACTCTGGTGAATGGGCCTTGTCGACCCAAGAGCACTCGAAAGTGGTCCTCTGGCTTGTCAATTTTTGCGCGCTATCCAAGCTTCCTCAGCGGGCCACTTTCTGGCCCAGTTAAGGCTCACAAAGCCATACTCAGTTTCGACGGCGTCCCTAGATGGATACATCTCGATCAGATCTTCGACCTCGAAGCCACTCTGACGGAGAAGCCTTATCCGATCTCCATGGGAAAGGTGGAACTCCACTCCAGGGTCATCGTCCCATTCCATGCGGTGCATACCGAATTGAGGGCGTTGCAGCTCGGCAGTAGCGGGTCCATCGCCATCAGGGGCAGCAAGGATCACTTGTGTCGAGTTTCCGACAAAAACCAGTTGGCCACCGGGACGTAAGACTCTTGCCGCTTCCGGTATCCAGCGGTACGGGTCACACCAAATGGCTGCTCCATATTCTGATATTGCGAAGTCAAATGATTCCTCTACAAAGGGCAGGAGTTCAGCGTCTGCGTGAACCAAAGGGAAGTGAAGATCAAAGCGCTGTTGCAATTGTCGAGCGTTGGAAAGCTGCGCTAAAGAATTGTCGACTCCGATTGGCTGACCTCCTAGGCGACTCAGCCAACCTGACACGTAACCGGTTCCGCATCCTAATTCGATGACTTTCCCTTGAGAAAAATCTCGGAGTAAACCAACTTCACTTTCGGGAATCTGGTGGATACCCCAACAAGGTTCATCCATCGCCCATGCTCGTTCCCCACGGTCAAGCCAATCAGGGGCCCATCCGTCCCACATATCTCGATTTCTTTTCGCGTGATCGACCGGTGGAGTATCGGACATGAACCGTTCAGTCTACGGTACGCATTAAACGTTTCTATCTAGCGGGCACCCCTTATCCCTGAGAAAACCGACACTCCCCAATCACCGTCGCGTTTGTGAAGAATGTAGAAACTATCGATCGATTCGATCACCGAACCATCTTCGCGATGGCGCGTTCCTTCAATCATGAGATGGGCACGACTCTCTTCGACGTGGACTATTTTCGTTTCCGTCTCTGGATGATGAAATCCCATACTTTCGCGCATACGTTCCGGATCGAACGGGTACCGGTCGCGTACTTGAGCTTCGGTCTCTGAGACATAAATAACCGGCAAATGGACCAGGGCCTGCAAATCTTCACGCGTGCCTCTAACAAAGGCCTCGTTGTATCTATCCATAAAGGCTTCTATCTCTGTGTGAAGTTCTGCTTGTCGTTCTACTGTCATGCTCATGCAGAGCAATTTAATGCGCCTTGACTACCAGGGACAATGACGGCAACCGGAGCCGCAACACCAGACCTGACGCTTTAAACACGAGGCAGTGAAGACTTCGAACCCTGTATCGGGGTCCTTGTAAGTGTCTTCGCCTGCCGCTTCGGCTTCATCGTGTTTTAGCTGGGCCGCCTCAGATATCACCGCAACGCAACCTTGCCCAAATACGCAGGCAACTATCTAGGGTCCGACTCTTCGACTTCACTTGCGCTACTCGATTCCAATTCCACATTAGTGTCGCCCATCGGGCGCATGGCCTCGGCGATTCCAGTTACAGCTCCCAACACTCCGCTGAATTCTGTTGGAACGATGATCTTTGTTGCTTTTCCATCAGCGATTTGGGTTAAGGCTTCAATGTACCGGACCGCTAAAACATCACTTGTCGGATCACCGTCGTGAATAGCTTGGAAGACTTGTCGGGTTGCCTCAGCCTCTCCCGCGGCAACAGTTTGCAGCTGGTAGCTCTCGGCCTCGGCGACGGTTCTTAGGGCTTGGGCCTCGCCCTCAGCAGCAAGGATTGCGCTTTGCCGCTGGCCTTCTGCTTCAAGGATTCGTGATTGTTTGTCGCCTTCAGCTCTGGTGATTTCTGACTCTCGGAAACCTTCTGCTTCGGTTACGGTTGCGCGTCGTGTACGTTCCGCTTTCATCTGCTCGTGCATCGCCGCCATTACGTCTGGCGGCGGGTCGATGCGTTGAATTTCAACCCGAACAACACGAACGCCCCATTTGTCAGTGGCCTCGTCAAGTATCTCGCGCAGAGCTGCGTTTATACGGTCGCGAGAGGTTAAAGCTCCGTCAAGCTGCAGGTCGCCTACAAGGTTTCTCAAGTTGGTCTGAGCGAGTTTGGTTATAGCGAGAACAAAGTTCGCAATGTTGTAGACGAGACGTTGTGGGTCGGTTGGTTCATAGAACACCACAGCATCTACAGAGACAACGACATTGTCCGATGTAATTACTTCTTGAGGTGGGACGTCTACGACTTGTTCTCGCATATCGACGCGCCGGATGGTGTCGATGAAGGGGATAATGATTTGAAGACCAGACTCTTTGGTCTCTTTGTACTTGCCAAGACGCTCAACAATTCCGCGTTCGTAGGGTCGGACTATTTTCACGCCAGCGACCAAAAAGAGGATAACGACTAGGCCGATGACTGCTAGGAGAACGTAAATGAACATTATTTCTGTCCTTCGTTAGAGGTCGCGCGAACAACCAATCGCGTACCGCGTATCTCGATTATCTCAACGGTGGAGCCCGAGTCGACGGGGCCATGATCCGAAATAGCTCGCCACTCTTCACCGCCGACTTTAACCAGCCCTGAAGATACTGGGTCGGACGGAATGTCTTTCAGAGCCATCCCAAGGACGCCGATTAAACGATCATGACCAGCACCAGGGGGTGATTGCATCGCTGCCATAGAGGCACGGCTTTTCCGCCAAAACAATGCAAAGAGTGCCCCTCCGAGAACGACGAACACGATCCAGTCGACTAAGAGAGGCGCTCCCATGAAAGCCAGCACCATGGCGACGCTGGCGCTGATCCCAAATGGAATCAGAATAAAGGTTCCCGCAACAAACATTTCTCCGGCAATGAGCACGCCGGCGATTGCTAACCAGATCCATCGCCAGGTATCGGGGGTTAGGTCCATATTTTCCTTTACTTGTTTGTAAGTCTATTCCCAGTTGCTGGTCGCGGACAGACCCTTATTTTTTGCCTTCTTTCTGCCGAATTTCTCGGTAGTGGTCTAGCGCTTTTTGGTATTGCTCTACTTCAACGGCACCCGAAATCAAAAACCTGTTGTCAATAACAACTGCCGGGACCCCGTTAACCCCGTTGTGGAGGGCTTCGTTGTATTCGTCGAAAACCTGTTTCTTAAAGGTTTCTCCGTTGGTTGTTTGAATCCCTTCGAATGCGGCTTTGTCTATTTCGGACTCGTCGGCAATTTTCAGCAACTCGTCCGAGCTTGAAATATCACGGTTCTCAATGAAATAGGCCTCTAGCAAATTACGGTGATACCGCTGCCATGTCTCTTGACCGAACGTAGCTGCTGTTTTGCTAGCTATAGCGGCCGGCAGCGAGTGCGATGGCGGCGCGCTTGCGCCTGACCATGGGGTGGTGAATTCGGCTCTGGGTTCTAGACCAGCGGGACGTTCCCAGCTTTTGGTGTACTCCGTGAATTCTTGCAGTGTTCTTGATTCAGGTTGGGGTCTCAGTAGAAATGACTTCCATTCGATGACGATCAAGTCACCTTGTTCTTTCTCTAACTCTTCAAGGCGCACCGCCCCGACCCAACACCATGGTCAGAGATAGTCGGACCAAACGGTTATTTGAACTGCATCTGAAGTCATCATCAGGAGCTTAGGTCGTCGTCCTCGGCGTGGGCTTGAAGGTCCGACAACGTCGCCCATTCCAAGGTAGCGATGTGGGTTGCTCCTAATCGAACTTTTGGCGCAGCTCCTGCTTCTAGAGCTTCTTGCCAGCGAGGGGCACATAAACACCATGAGTCGCCATCTTTTAGGCCGGCGAAGCCCCATTCGGGGTGCGGTGTGCTTAGGTCATTACCGACGCTTTTAGAAAATTCCAAGAATTCATCGGTGACGACGGCGCAAACCGTATGGACTCCCATGTCTCCTTGCCCGGTGTTGCAGCACCCATCTCTGTAGTAGCCCGTTAGCGGGTCTTTGCTGCATTCCTCAAGTTCAGTTCCTAGGACATTCTTTGCCATTGCTTTAGTAATTCCGTCCGGTTTTGTTGAGAGTGAGTAGTAGCGAAGGTGTCATATATACAAGTCGCCGAAAAGGGTCCATTTCACTGCCAAATGGTCGACCTCAGCCTAGACCTCACTCGTTGCCTACGCTGATTTTGAACTGGATTGAAGGTGTTCCAAAGCCTGCGACCAAATGGACATTTGAAGGAAGAAACTTGCTACCCAGATACCGAGACGAATCTGGTCAAATTCGGCCTTGTCCTAGTCATCCAGAGAAGGGCGTCTGCGTTGTTGCTTGAGTCGACCTCGTCGGGCTTTGGCGTCAACTCTTTTTCTTTTCGCAGAGCGGCTGGGTCGAGTGCCTTTCCTCGAGGTTGGAACTTGCAAACCCTCACGTATTCTGGCTGCCAAACGATCCAGGGCTTCTTGTCGGTTACGATTCTGGGAGCGATGCTTATCGACACGTATCGTTATGAGCTCGCCGAACCGCTGGCTGAGCAGGGAGCGTTGCTGCGCCGTTCCGGCGGTTGAGGTGGTCACGTTCCACCGCACTTCAGCTCGCGTTTGAGCTCGATTAGCGTGCTGTCCACCAGGTCCACTTGAAGTAGAGAACTGCCAGTCAAGTTCGTGGTCTTCGATAACAAAGCCTTCAGTGACTTTGAGATGGGAAAGAGCCATAGAGCCATTCTGACCAAAAAAATAAAGAGACTTCCACTCTTACCGTGGAAGTCTCTCATACGTGATCCCGCTTCAATGTTTTTAGCAGGTATGGCCTTGCGTGGACTTGCTACAGGTCTCTGTGAGCTGCTCATCAGATACATAAGCCTTCACTGTGCCGTCCCAATGGATGGAAGTGAGGCATGACACGCATCTGTAGTTACTGCGATATGACCGAGCCCGACCACTGGCGTGGTGTGGGTATTTCATTTTCATACTTTCTTTTGTTCAAATCTCTGTTGTACCAGCAGCCTTCTTCTTCACCAAAAGATTTTATGGGCGGACATTAAGTGCCCCACGACCTCTTAGTGGCTAGTTGCGAAGCAACAAGAGTGAGGAAATGGCCATTAGCATCAAGCGTTCCCCCACTGCAAAGAGCCTGGGACTTCGATGACATCAGCGAAAACACCAACAATAGGCCCGAATTTATTGCCCTATTATTTGATTGTCTTTGGGATGGCCGCTGGGTTGGCCAGTGTCGTCACGCTGTTGGCCGAGTTTCGCAACAACTTGGGGTTCTCGGAGTTCGCCATAGGAGCCTCAGTAGCTGGCGGTCTTGGAGCGGGATTTCTTGCGGCGTTGACGCTGGGCCCCCAAGCGGACCGAGGTCGGGCGCCGTTGATGTTGCGATCAGGTCTTTTGCTGGGTCTTGTGGCGCTTGTTGTTATGGCGATCGCGACAGAATTTTGGCAGTTCATGTTGGGTCGAATATGTATGGGTTTGGCGTTTGGAGTTGCCCAACCAGCAACTCGACGCACAGTGATCGTCGCAGATCCACGAAATCTTGGCCGGAACGTGGGGCGTCTAGGGTCGTTCGACGTGGCTGGGTTTGTCGTGGGCCCAGCAGCGGCGGCAGTGCTTAACGCTGTTGGTGGTTTCCGCGCTCCATTTTGGGTGATGGCGGTTTTCCTGGCGCTGCTCATTCCAACAGCTTGGAAGGCTCGAAGCGACACAGCTGAGAAAGACGTAACCCGACAAAAGCTCTCTGATCTGCTCAGAAATCGGAAGCTCATCGGAGCTTGTTCGGTTGTGTCGGCTTATTTCGTATTTATTGGGGCGTTCGAGTCGGTATGGATTCTCGACATGGATCATCGAGGCGCTTCTCAATGGCAAATCGGTGTCACGGTGACGTGTGTAGCGCTACCAATCGCCGTCTTAGCGCCATGGGGCGGCAGCCTCGCTCAACGTTACGGTTCACGCAGATGGGCATTAGCAATGATCACTGCGTGTTCAATTTTTAATGCTTTGTTCGGCTTGGTGCCGGGTCTTTGGGCATTGGTGTTTCTTACTGTTGGTTGCGGCTTTGCTGAGGGCATCGGATTTCCTTCGGGCACGATGTTGGTCTCAAGTTCAGTGCCTGAAAGTCGTCAAGCTGCTGCGCAAGGGCTTGCCAGCGCTATTGAAGTAGGCACAGCTGCCTTGGCGGCCCTTGGCTTAGCTGTTGTATATACAACAGTCGGTCATACTGTCGCCTATCTCGTCGCTTCAGGGGCAATGCTTGTTCTCTTAAGCGTCGGTTGGAAGCTCACTATCGGAATAGGTGGCCCTGAATCTAAGATGATTGAGTCGTCCGCCGAATAGCAGATAGTCAAGCTCGAGTTTTGAGATAGCGGAAACGCCAGCAACAATGGGTCCATGTTCGACTCAAGTCACGTAATAACAACCACGGAAGATCTTCGTCGGTTAGTTCCACCTCCTCGACCGGCTCAACAAACAAAGGTGTTATCGACACTTGACATCCACTGTCGGAAGTGGATTGAGAGAAGCCCGTTCGTCGTAGTGTCCAGCGTCGACTCAAACGGAAGGATGGATTTATCACCGAAAGGTGATCCACCAGGGTTCGTTCGAATCCTTGATGACAAGACTTTGGCTATCCCTGACCGTCCCGGAAATCGCCGGCTAGACACACTTCACAACGTTTTGGAGCAACCTCAAGTAGGTCTGATGTTTGTCGTTCCCGAAAGGGGCGAAGTCTTGAGGGTGGCTGGTACCGGTCACGTAGTTACCGATCCGGACCTTTTAGAAACAATGACAGTTCGGGGGCGTCTGCCGTTGTTAGCTCTTGTCGTAGAAATCGGCGAGGTCATGTTTCATTGCGGAAAATCAATAATTAGATCGAAGTTGTGGTCTCCCGAGGATTGGCCCAGTATCGAAGGGTTAGCTAGTTACGCCGAGTGCCTAGGAGACCAAACAACCTCCGACGAAACAGTGACTGAGATGGAAACCCGGTTCAAGTCATGGCACGACGGCAATGAGCTCTACTAACTGAACCAAAAAGGTTCAAACTTTGACCTTGGAGCCCGGGCTGGATAGCTAGCTGATGACGCTCATACCGATCAGCAACGTCGCTACGAGTTCAGGACGATATACGAACGGTGAGTGATCGGTGTCCCATTCAATTGACTGCGTGGCTCGAGCAGCCATTTTTCGTTGACCATCGACAGGTAAAGCATTGTCGTGGCGACAGACCACATAGGTCGAAGGTTTTGTTTGCCAAGCTAATTCTGAAGTTCCTTCAAACGGCTTGAAGCTCTGCGACCGCAGCCGTTTCTGCGCCCACGAGAAATCCGTCTCATCGTGTTCGTTGTAAAAGACCGCTTTGCCTAGTTCTGGCTTAACGGTGACAGTGCCATCAGCCTGAACCTCTAAACATTTGTTGAGGCCCTCAGATCTGTACGGCATGGTGTCTTCGTTCTCTAAACCAAGAAACGCTGCTAGGTACACTAGGTGCCCAACTCGGTCATGTGTGCCTGCTTCTGTGATCACTGTGCCCCCTCGAGAGTGGCCAAGTAAGATCGCTTTCTCTGTTCCGGGTAACCCATTGAGTGCATCTCGCACGACAGCGTTGTCTTCGCTTTGATTCGCTCCGCCGGCTGCATCTTCCACACTGGGAAGGTCTGGAGCAACCCAGTGAACGTCCGCCGCATCTAGGTAGGGGGTGACTCGATCCCAACACCATGAGCCGTGCCAGGCGCCGTGGACGAGTACAACTGGTCTAGTCATCACAACAACCTATTAAGGATTCCCTAGATGAGTCCATTCTTAGTATTTGGGTCTGGGCAACGGTGATCTATGGCAAAGCGAGTTGAAAATAATTTCGCTTCTCTACCGTTGCGCTGCGAAACTTTGATCGTGAAGCCATCACTCAGTCGCCTCCGCGACGCGTTAAAAAATGTTGCTGCATCGAAGCGTCGCCGCGACAGAACGTTCAAAGATTTTGGATCTGATCCAGACACGACTCGGATTGTTATTGCCGAGGCGATATCTAGTCGCGGCGGCGAAGTGGCAGCTCGCAACCGGGCTGCCGTTGTCGCAGCTAGCTACCTGATGCTTGAGCAAGAAGATCAACACCGCTTCTTCACCATCCTTGCCGAGGATTTTGGTGTAGATCGACCAACGGTAGATAGTTTGATCAAAGAGTTAAGGGACAGCGAAGATAGGGGTGCTGTAGAACGAAAGCTTCGGGCAGCTCTTGAAGCAGAGCGTGAATTACTGTTCCGTCGCTTTTTGAGCGTTGAGAATGGCTTAGCATTTGTCGTAGAACTCCGAGCGGATCTTTTAGCTTTCAACGACCCTGCCTTGGCAGACCTTGACGATGAATTGCGTCGCCTCCTTGATCGTTGGTTTGATGCCGGACTACTGACGTTGAGTCAAATCAGCTGGGATTCTCCAGCATCACTTTTGGAAAAGCTCGTGGAGTACGAAGCTGTTCACGCAGTGACTAGTTGGGGGGATCTCAAAAATCGTCTGCGATCGGATCGTAGACTTTTCGCTTTTCAGCACCCCGGTCTACCTAATGACTTGCTCATCTTCGTAGAAGTAGCTCTGGTCTCTGGCCTCGCCAACAGCGTCGATGATCTACTCAACACCAGCGCACCGATAATCGATTCAGATCAGACTGACACAGCTATTTTCTATTCAATTTCCAACTGTCAAGATGGGCTTGCCGGGGTCCGTCTCGGAGATTTTCTTATCAAAAAGGTTGTGACCGAGCTATCTCGAGAACAACCAAGCTTGAAGACTTTTGCCACTTTGTCTCCAATACCAGGATTCCGTCGTTGGCTCGAGGAGAAACTAGAGCAACCTAATTTTCTTGATCTTGAAGAAGAGACGAAATCGGCTCTGCACACTGCGCTTAAGAACCCTAAGTGGGGGGCTGAAACTCAAGTCGTTTCGCAGCTTCGCGAAGCCTTGCCCAAGCTTGGTGCCCATTACCTTTTGCTCGCGAAACGTGGGCGGCGCGCTTCAGACCCTGTAGCAAATTTCCATCTAAGTAACGGAGCGCGCATAGAACGTATTGTTTTCGGAGCTAACCAACAAGATGTCGCCCAAGATCGGGCGTTAGGAATGATGGTCAATTACCGGTATGAGATTTCCAAGATTGAAGATCGACACGATGCATACGTTCACGACGGAATAATTGACGCTCACAATGACATCCTTGCCTTGCTTCCACAAAGCTAAGAAGCTCGAACCTGACCATTTTCTTCAAGCCGAATCTGCTCCCTAATACAGAAAAAAAATAAATTTCCCTGTCCTTATTCAGATGTCGGCCGAAAACTTGCGTCGCCGGTAGCGTCATAGCGAATGGAACCCCCCGGGGACGAGCCGCTACCGCTCAACAAAAAAGTTGTCTTGTATGTCGTAGCGGCCTTTATAGCCATCTACCTGCTGGGAGCCTTAAGAGGGTGCAACGCCATCAGCTCGCTGCCCCAAGGGGACCAGCCTCCGGGTAACTCTCAAGAAGCTTCGGAGAACTCAATACCTCAATACCCAAGCGCCAAAGATTTACGTCTTGTTTGGGGTTGACTGATTTCTGACAGTCACCCTTCCCGCTGGGATCGCCGCAATTGCCAGGACCCCCTTAAGTTCTGCTCGCGGCGGTCCTTTCAGTTTTGGCCTCAAAAACTAACCCTGGTCGTTTACGTGACACTCACCTGGGCGGATATGCGACCCAAGCCGGCGTTAACCGCGCTCGTTGGGCACCAACACACAACCGCAGGCCCCTTTTCACTATCGCCTTTTTTTCTTTTATCGATGAGACATGTGCTGGACTGCCGATAACTCATTATTTTTACACGAGCCACCTATTCCCGAGGCTCAATCATGCACGAAACCCCGCAATACATGGATTTAAGCAATGGTCTCAGTACATCTAACTGGATACAAAATAGCCATCACTTTAATAGATCTAAATATTCTATAAGAACTATTAATTCGATGACCCAGCGGTAACTTAGTTCCGATACAATAACAGCACAACGTTAAATACAGGAGCTAAGCAATGAAAATACGGAGGCGTAAACCGCAACTACCCGAAATCTCTTTCTGGGACGACTACACAGAGCGCAGACTCAGCGACTTCTGGTGCCAGGCACGAGTCCGCTAGAGTCCTTGCTCCACCAAGCTTGAACCGCTCCTTGCGAGCGGTTCATTTGGTTTTACTGACGTAAGCAACTGAATGTATCTCCACGTTGACATGAAGTTGGACTACCCGTCTGTGAGAATCAATTCATGTCGATCAAACTCGGATATCTTTTACCCACGCGTGAGAAAGTCATGCAAAACACCCCTGCGGTCCGCCCAATGCTCGAATCAGCAAAGCGAGCTGCAGATCTTGGCTTTGACTCCATTTGGGCAGGCGACTCCCTACTAGCCCGGCCAAGACATGACCCGATTACGCTTCTTGCGGGGGTAGCCGGCGCGATACCTCAAATCACAGTAGGGACCGCTGTATTACTTCCAGCACTTCGCAACCCAGTGGTTCTCGCCCAACAACTTGCGACCGTCGACCAGATCTCGGAAGGTCGCTTGATTATCGGAGCAGGAATTGCTCCCGACACCCCTGCCGTTCGACAAGAATTCGCCGCCGCTGGCGTTCCCTTTGAAGGGCGAGTAGGTCGGTATATGGATGGCATCGAATTATGTCGCGCACTATGGAGAGGAGGCCCTGTCTCACAAAATGCGCGTTGGCCACTCGACGCGGCGACGCTCGCCCCACTCCCTCATCGTGAAGGCGGACCCCCGATCTGGAGTGCAGCCAGCGTTAGTGCTGGGATCACCCGAACGGCACGACACCACGATGGTTGGTTCCCCATTGGCCCTGATGCAGATACCTTCGCAACACAGAACGCGCAGTTTCGAGCAGAGGCAAGCGCAGCGGGACGAAATCTCGAAGCGCTCACCACCGCGATTTACCTAACTGTGTCGATCATGGACGACAGCGTCGATGCGGAAGCCGCTATCGACGCTTACCTCGAGAACTACTACAACGCCCCCGCAGCAGCAATGCGAACGTTTCAAGCCTGCAAAGGAGGCACAGAAGACCAAGTAATCAGCTTCATACGATCTTTCGTGTTAGGAGGTGCTCAGCATCTAGTCATTCGATGTGTCGGGGATCATGACAAAATCCTGCAAGTTCTTTCACAGCGACGCGATGAGTTTCTCGAGTAAAGCGCTCTACATCCCAAAGTCTTTGGCACTGCAGACTCAGATTGCTGTTCCCTTTACTGGTCATCTACTAAGTTATCCCTTCAGCACTAGAGCGCATATTCCTTCTAATAAACTTAAGTTTCGCAACATAATTAACTCCTGAAGCAGTGATTTATCACACATGTGCATCTTTTTTGCAAACGTCTAGCCGCTTGCATGGAAGTTCTGACTACAGTTGAGCAACAAGAGACCGAGCCCACGCCGGACTCTTGGACCTGGATCAGTAAGTAAATGGAGGTACAAGAAGTGATTGACCACTCGCGTCGTGTCTACGACTCAGTTCTCGGCCTACTTTCAAATGTCGACAACCCGACCCCGATGGTTCAACTGTCCCGCCTACTACCTTTTGAGCACACCAAGGTCTATGCGAAACTTGAATGGTATAACCCCTTCGGCGCAGTCAAAGATCGTGTGGCATGGAACATGATTCAAGACGGCGAAGAATCGGGCCGGATTACCTCGGGACAAAAGTTGGTCGAGCCAACTTCGGGCAACACAGGCCTGGCTCTGGCCATGGTGTCGAATGCCAAAGGCTACTCTTTGACCACTCCCCTTTCGAACCAAATCCCCGTCGAAAAGCGAACAGTTCTGCGCCTTGCAGGAGTCGACGTTGTCGAGCTGGAAGATTCGCTTTGCCCAGCCCCCGGGGCCCCTGAAGGGGCTATCGCCAGAGCAAAAGCCATCTCCGAGGAACCAGACGTCGAAATGTTAAACCAGTACGCAAACGGGTCGAACCCCGAAGCGCACTATCGAACAACAGGGCCAGAAGTCTGGCACCAAACTGGCGGCCAAATAACCCACTTTGTCGCTGGTCTAGGTACTTGCGGCACCATTAACGGATCGGGTCGCTTCTTAAAGGAGCAGGATGCAGAGGTTCAGATACTGGGGGTCTACCCGCCAGCGGGTCATGACATTCCTGGTGTTCGCAGCCTTGTCCAGCTTGATCAGACCGAATTATTTACGCCCGACGAATACGACGGCCTTGTCGAGGTAGACAATGATTCGGCGTTCGAGATGTGCCAACGAATCAACCAAGAAGAAAGTCTCACCGCAGGTCCGAGCTCGGGCATGGCTCTGGCAGGTGCTTTAAAGGCAGTGCCAGATGAACCAGGCAACGTCGTAGTGGTCATCTTCCCCGACAGTATCTTTAAATATTCGTCATCGGTTCTAAACAACGTGGCCGGACTAGGTGCTGCTCCGCCGTCCGGAACCAAACGCGAACAGCTATTGGATTCGATGATCGAAAATGCTCGAGCTAACCCGGACCTAATCATAGATGTCGATGCTGCTCACAACTTTTGGCACGAAGAGCGACCCTTAGTAATTGACGTGCGCGAGCCTGGCGCTCACAGTCAACGACACATACCCGGTGCAATCAACATGCCACTTGATGAGCTACCTGTCTTGGCAGAATTTCTTCCAGAAAAGCGTGATGCACCGTTATTGAGCGTCTGCGAGCGGGGCAATCTTTCATTATCTGGCGTGTTGTTTCTCAAAAGTCTCGGCTACCAAAACGTTCGAAGCATTACAGGTGGCACCGAGGCCTGGGACGAGCAAGGGTTCGCAGTCACGTCAACATAGATCAGATCTGACGCCTGTGGACCGCCGATAATCCTCACTGGCCAATGCGAACTGTCAGGACAACGTAGCTACAACCCCGGATATTTATTTGACCAGAATTCCCCGCGACGGGCGGCTCGCGAGGGTAGTTCCTTTCAACCCAACCGAGGCTAAAGCTGATCACTCCGGGGTTATCGAAATTTAGTGAGGGATCAGATCGCTTCCTCCATAGTATTTAGCACTAAATACTATGGAGGAAGCATGAAACCGTTTAAAACTGTTCTGACAGGCCTATTTGTGGCCGTTTTGCTGCTGGCCAGCTGCGGCAGCGACACGCAGGACGCTGCGCCACCCGAAGAGGATGTGGCGAGTGAAGAGATGGCTGGCGACATCATCGATGTAGCAGTTTCAGCGGGCCAATTCCCCACTCTTGTGGCAGCGGTCCAGGCAGCTGGATTGGTCGAGACCTTGCAGGGTGACGGCCCATTCACAGTATTCGCTCCCACAGAAGAAGCATTCGCTAATGCCTTGGCAGCACTCGGATTGACGGCTGAACAGCTTCTGGCGGACACCGAGACCCTCACCGCTGTGCTCACGTACCACGTAATTCCAGGCAAAGTAATGAGTTCAGACCTCATAGGTGCCAGCGACCTGAACGTTGCAACTGTTAACGGAGCAGAGGTCACCGTCAACGAAGACATGGGGACGGTCTCAATCAACTCTGCAAATGTCGTCACAGCCGACATTGAGGCCTCCAACGGAGTAATACACGTAATCAACGAAGTACTACTCCCGTAAACCCACCTAGTTGCGCCAGGTAACCAGTGACCTATCCAGACATGCACGACCGGGTCATTAGGTTCTCTTCACTCAAGGCCGCAGATTCATGCGGCCTTGAGTGAAACAGCTACGCATCAAGCTTGTCCAATTAGCGGTAGTTGGTAGGCCCGAGCGGCCGTGTCGTGGAACAAGTCACGTTTCTCATCGGCTGAACAACTGGCTGCTATGAGTTTGAAGCTGTTCCATAACGGTACGTAGCCGGCGCCGCGTTTATCGACAGGGAAATTAGATTCAAACATGCATCTATCTGCCCCGAAAACCTCGATGGCATATTGAATTGGGTCAGCCCAGGCGTCCGCCAGTTCCAGAGAGCTTGCCGGGCGGTCACGTTTGTCCCAACGGAAACCCATCATCGGCATTCCGATACCGCCCAGTTTCAAAAAGACGTTGCCGCAAGAGGCTATGTCGGCCATTTGGGTCTTCCAGAATTGAAGAATTTCTTCTCGTTGATTCCTGTACGGCCCAGTGCCCAATATCCCTCCTAAATGGTCTAGAACGATTGGAGTTTCAGGACATGCGCGCGCTACGTCAACAATCTCAGGTAACTGGGGGTGATACACCATGACGTCATAGGTGTACCCCAAAGACCCAACACGACGAACCCCTTCGAGGTATAACGGATCGTCCATCGCAGCGTTTTCGTACATGGCTAAGGGCGGATGATCGTCTTGAGCTGTGATGTAGCGGACTCCGCGAAAGCGTCCCCTGCCAGCTGCTTCGTGAGCCTCCAATACCTCTTCAACTGCAGCGCCTAACGAAACATCGGCATTGCCCTGAATTGCCTTAATCTCAGCGCCGCCTGAAGTAGCGGTTGCTTCGGCTATCTCGGCAACAAACTCGATCTCTCCAACCGATTGAAGATGAGGTGGGCCATCTTTACGGTACTCGGCATGACATTCGAGAAACACGGTGCCGACAACGTTGTGACCACTTCCAGTGTCTTTATGAAAGTCATCGATCGTGTACGGCCACCCTGTATGACCTTCATCAAGCCACAAGTGATGGTGGGGGTCCAGAATTGGGAGGTCAGGTTCGACAACCTCTTCAACTACCGTCGAAATCCACTCAGCGTGTTCCTTACCCGGCATGTCTTGTGCCATGGCGATACCTCCGTTTACATGAGTTAACCAGCTTCATTGGAAGCCACCGAGATATGAGAGGCGATCTTTCAAGGTTTGATGCCACCTTGGGCTTTTACCAATGGCATGCGGTAGCGAAAGCTACCCAGCAGATAGCCCTCCATCCACCACAAACTCAGCCCCTGTGCAGTAGCTACTTTCGTGGGATGCCAACCACAGCACCAACTCAGCGACCTCGTGGGGTTCCGCGCTTCGACCCATCGGCACCAAAGACTCAACGCTGGGTTGGAGATTGTCGGGGAATTGGTCAAGCATTGCTGTCTCGATCAACCCGGGGTGTACAGAGTTGACTCTGATGTTGTGGCGTGCGAGTTCGTGGGCCGCTGACTTCGTCATACCTCTTACCGCCCATTTGCTAACCGAATAGGAGAATTGGAATCCGACGCCTTGGAGGCCCGCCACGGAAGAAATATTTACGATCGAACCGCTTTGCTGCTTCTTCATCTCGTCGGCTACGGCCTGCATTCCCAAGAAGACACCTGTGCAGTTCACCTCCATGACTCGTTCGAAATCCTCCCTGGAGGATCGAGTAAGACGGTCGAATAAGAGAATCCCTGCGTTGTTGACGAGAATATCTATGGATTTACCTTGATCTACTAACCCACCAACAACTGCCGCCCAGTTCTCTTCGTTTGTCACGTCTAGGTGATTGAAAGTGCCTGAATCGCCAAGCTCTTCGGCGAGGGCTTGCCCTTCGCTATCTAATACATCTGCTATCACCACGAAGGCTCCCTCTTCGGTAAAGCGTCGAGCTTCTGCTGCTCCCTGCCCTCGTGCGCCTCCGGTAATGATTGCTGTGCAGTCTTTTAATCTTTCTCCCATATCTCCAGTATTGATCGAAAACGCAGGTGACACCATCGGGGTTATCTATCTACCTCTGAGGGACGTCTTCAATTGTTGTGGGAGTAACCAGAGTTACGAGAAGTTTGTTCTTCTTGTTAGCTGCCCCGGATGTCGGTGACGAGTTCTTGTAATTCCGATAGATGGTGATCGTAAACACTTCGGGGAGTGGCGCCGTACTTATTACACAGAACGGCTGCCGCGGCGGTCGCGATAGCGTGTTGTGCGCCGTTGCCCATGAATTTCGTGACAGAACCCGCTATATGAGTGACGCTGATGTGTTTACCAGCCATCATGACGTTGTCGAGGTCCGCTGCATACAGGCATCGGAACGGAACATCAAACGGTTCGTCGTCGCGAGTGTCCCAGGTCCAGCTCTTGAGTCGGAAGTCGTAATCCTCATGGATTGGATGATGTAAGCAGAACGCTCCGGAGTTTTGTAGGACCGCATCTGGGAAATCAACGTGGTTTCGGATGTCTGTCTCTGTCAGGACATGGTCGCCGATGTAGCGACGGAACTCGCCCTGCCCTGCGACGTGGGCAACCCACTCAAACTCTAAGTTCGCCCAGTTCTCGGGCTCCATTGCCTTAACGTTTGACATCGTTCCGTAGATCGCTTGCAAAAGATGGTCCCGGATGTGTTCACCTTCTGTATAAGGGTCACACCACTGACCATATTCCCAATAGTGAGTCAGACGGCGCGCGAGGTTGGCGAAGCTGTCGTCGGCTGGCGGGCGGAACGTCTCGACCACCGGTCCGTCTCCATTATCGGTTCCCGGTTCGATGGCTTGTCCTCCGAGGTCAGCGAAGTCCTTGGCCACTTCGGTTGCCCACGGCACTTCAGGGAAGTCGACGGGTTCGTCGGCCATGCGGGTTCTAAAGAACACCGTGTGGCCATGATGTTGATCTAAACGTTCGGGTGGTGCAAGGCTCTCACCGAACTCTGCAGCTGATTCAACTCCGAACATCGTCGGTATGCCGGCAAGAACCCCGAGAATCGCCGTGCCGGTGCAGTCAATGAACTGTGAAGCAGTGATACGGATCTCGCGTCCGCTGACGGCCTCGCGGGCATCGATGGATTCAATAACTCGACCATTCAACGCTATATCGAAAACTTGGTGATGCAGGTAGATCGTCGCGTTCTCCTCAGCTTCAAGTAGCTGACCTACTTGCAGATCACCATCAGGTTTGCGCGCGATGGCCTCGGCAACGAGCGACCCTTTCTCACCGCGGGGGCCTATCCCTATCTCGATGCTCGCGTTGCCACCGAGTACTGGCCGATTCTGAACTACCGCTACTCGAAGCCCGAGCCGGGCCGCTGCTAGCGCCCCGACAGAGCCAGTGACTCCCCCTCCGACAAAAACCACATCGAAGGGACCTTCCTCGCAAGGTTGATCGGGAAGGCCACGCAATGCGCGGCGCCACGCACGCGCGTCAGGGCCAGCTCCATCGATGGGTTGTTGGCCGTTACACGAAAGGTAAATCGCGTCGCAGCGTGCATCAAAGCCGGTTAGGTCGTGGAGGGTGACAGTCATTTGGCCGGCGTCAAGGTCAACAGATTCGGCGCGTTCCCAGTTCCAATCATGACCATTCGCACCGAACTCATGCTCAAACGTGACAGACCCTAACGACAGTCCGAATCGTCCTGGGTGGTGAGATGGCACCCAGTCTTTGGAGCGTACCCAAACTTCATAGGTGCCTGATTGGTCGATCTGGATTGTTGTAGAAGCATCAGCGACCGGACGTCCATATCCGTGAGCAAGCAGGTATGGCGATCCCATTTCGTGGTCGAACTGTGCGTCCAGCACCCAACCGCCATAGTCCTCGAAATCCTCGGCCTCGATCAATAGCTCTTCATTGGTCACGTTGGTCATGACTGCCTCCTTGGGTAGTCCAGAGGTCAAGGGTTCGGAATGCCTTAACTATTATCACTCGCTTGGGTCTCAACTTTGATACCTCGGGCTCAAAACAACCAAACTTGACTTGCGTTTCTCGTCAGAAAAATGAGGGGCTTCCCCATAGTTAGTAACCAGGGACCGGAGTGACGGCAAATATAGTTTGACCCCGTTTGCCGGTCCGACCTGTGGAGATAACAGTCAATAACACCGCAATCACCAAAGTCGCGCCGAGGAGCGCTGCTGCCAGATTGAGATCAAGATAACTTCGATAGGCAACGATTGCGCCAGCCGAGATACCAGCTACTGCGCCGAAAGCCATCATGCACATGTCGCCAGCGCCTTGAACACTCGCACGCTGCTCTACGGGGAAAGCTTCTGTTAGCAATCCGCTCGCTGCGATGATGCCGAAACACCACGCGATGCCAATCACGGTCTGACCGCCAGTAATTCCGATGAATCCTTCGGGTGGGGTGAACCCAGCCCATAGCGCTCCGGCTGCGACGAGCACTCCAGAAAGAAGCAGCATCGGGTAACGCCCCACCTGATCAGCAAGTCGACCAACCAACGGACTGAAGGCATACATCCCAAGGATGTGACTGAAGAGCATGATGCTAATCGCGCCATTGCTTTGGCCGCCGTCGTTCATATGTAACGGGGTGAGGGTCATGGTCCCAACCATGGTGGCTTGACTGACCATCATCGCCATTACCGCTAGGCGAGCCTTCGGGTTCGCGAGAATCAACCCCATGGCATCTCCGAACGGAATTCTGGTATCGGTACCATCGCTTCCCACCCCACCCGCGAGTATCAACGGGTCTGGACGTAATCGAATCTCAACAATCGCGGCTGCTACCAAGAAAAGTAAGGCGCCGATGAGGAACGAGCCTGCGTAGTCAGGGAGCCCAATGCTGCGACCAATGGGATCGAACACAGACAACGAGACCAAAGATCCGAAACCTGAACCAATCGTCGTCGCAGCCACGACTAAGCCGATAGTAGAAGCTCGACGCTCAGGTTTCGCGAGGTCAGCTGCGGCGTAGCGAGTGGCCATATTGGTAGCGTTGCCGATTCCGATAAGAGCCACTCCGACGGGTAGAAAAGCAAACTGTCGGGTGATTGCTGCCAACACAGCAAAGAACCCGCCGATCGCTGCAAGGACATAGCCCATAAGCAGACCTGGACGTCGTCCGCTTCGAGCCATAAGGCGAGCTAGTGGAAAAGATGCGATGGCTGCCCCGATCGACAACGACGCCGCGGCAAGGCCTGCCAAGGTCTTGGAGCCAGTGATGTCATCGGCTAGTAAGGCTGTCACTGAATAGCCAGAAACTAGGCCGATTCCCCCAGCCATCTGACTCCCAAGCAGCGTTCGGACTGTGCGGCGCTGCACCTGCTCAAGGTCCAAGTGATCCATCGCAGGTTGTTGACCAGTTCCGAGCACCGGCTCGTCAACCTGTGTCACACCGTTGCTCCAATCAGTTATTCCGCTGCCGACGCAGCAAACCGCTGAAACTCTATCGAACACCGATTAGATTTGGGGGTTGTGGACACTTCAGAGGCGGGGACTTCCGACAGTGGCTCGGATCGCTCCTCGCGAGTCGTGTTGGTTCTTATCGCCTTTGCAGCGATAGGGATGGTCGTAGTCAGCATCGGTCTCAGCCGCGTTGTCGGTCAGCCGGAGCCCGCCCAACACGTGATCACTATCCCTTCAGGAACCGCGATGCGTCTCCATTTAGGGCATGACGTCGACATCATTCCTGCGGACCTCGACTTCAGACTCCGGGACCAACTCATCGTCATCAACGACGACTCGGCGGATCATCAGATCGGTCCTTTCGTCATTGCCGCTGGCGGAAGGCTTGATACCCGATTTGCTGAGGCGGCAACTCTAGAAGGGTTCTGTTCGCTTCATGCCAGTGGTCGCGTAACAATCAATATTGGCGAAACCTGACTAAATCTCTACCCAAACTTAATTACCAAACTGAATTCCCGAAGTACGAAAGTGTCATTGAGAGGAGCAGCCTGCCAGACTGTGCCTATGAGTTCTTGCTTGCTACTAGCGCTAGCTGTCTTCGGTCTTGGCATGTGGCTGGGGCGGCGGCCCGCTTCAGAAACCCAACCCGAAACTAAGGCCGGAGTACCTATCGAATTAGACGACCCGCCGTGGAAGCAACGCTTCGAAAAGCCCTGGAGTTAACCCTCGCCTCGCTAAGGGCTGCACAGACCAGAGTTAAACATGCGGTACAGAAGCCCGAAATACTATTAACACCATCGGCGTTATGAATGTTGCTCACTATTAGATGGCGACCACCACGCCGAACAGGTTGGATCGGACAACCATCTGAGCGACTACATCTGTTCTGCTAACGCTTGCTTTCGGAGCCCTCTCTCGAAGTCGTTGGTGGACGAGATTCGGTCGACTCTTAGGTCCTCGTCGTAGGTCTCCCAGATATCACCATTGATAGAAGTCATCGACAAAAGAATGACGGCGCCTTGATCTCCGCCGGCTTCTATATGCGATTCGTCTCCATTGTGGGTGGTGAAGGTGCCTGCTGGACGACTGTCTACTAGTTCGTTGGGATCATCAACTTTGTAGATCAGGTGCTCGCCCTCTAAAACGAGAGTTTTGACAGGTCCGATGTGTCGGTGAGGTATACAGCGCACCCCGGGTTCAAATTTCATGAGTAGCTCTACGGAATCATCGTTTTTATCGACATCTAAGACGTTGTAGTAGAGCCCGGGAAAGCCCGGGAACTCTATCCAGTTGATTGTTGAGGAAAGTAGCTGAGCGTTCATGTAGATCCTCGCTTCATGTTGCCGCTGATAAAAGTTACTAAATGCTAACCGTCAAGGTGTTCTTCAATTATTTGATTCGGTCACCCGAACAAATCACAACAAGACAAGGCCGCTTCCAATTGATCAACAGTTGAAGACCCTTCCGGTGGAAAACCGGTCGATGATTCGGGAGAATCAAAGAAACAAAGGGCCTAATTTCTCTTAAGCCGTTCGACCGCAGAAGCCCAGGAGGCGGTCTAAAGCAGAAGCATCATCTGGGACCTGCAGCTCAGTGCCAAAACCTCCACCGGCCCGCACATCGTCGGTAATGAATCCCCTAAAGAACGAATCGACCGCCTCAACAAGATCGACTGAAGGGTCGAAATCCTGTCCGGTTGATTTCGCTAAGTCCCAGCAGTGGATGAAATTGTCGGCGGAAATCAGTTGCATAGCGACACCAGCCGGCATGTCACCAAAGATCAGACTGACTACTTCGTCAATGTCCCCAACGGCGTCTACCGCTGAGTTCATTTGGGCGGAGGCATCCAAGTAAGTGCCATGGTGGTCGTCGCCGAGGACATCGCCCATCCGTGCCGGCATACTGCCGATCAGCTCTTCGCCTCGAGCCTTGTCGCCGCTTAGGCCAGCAGCGAACAGAAATCTTCCCAACGTGAAATGGCCGATTAAGTCGCGGACATCGAAATCGCTGCAAGGAGTGTCGTTACTCAACTTGTCGGCATCAGTTCCTTCAACCAAAGCTGAGAGCAGGCCAGAGACCTGCGAAAACTGTTCTTTTGGATCCATAACGCTTCCCCTCATGTTGTGTCTGCGCTCTCCACCGGGAACTTCCCGCTGTCGTGCTGAGAACGCCAACGGAGCCAAATCTACTACGGCCCAACGTCAAAGTGTTAGTGCTCGTCGCCGTCTACTGTTCCCCAACACGACCGCTATCTGACAGATGCCAGATGTTGAAACGATGAAAGACCGCCCCGCGCAGAACTTAAGGGGGTCCTGGCAAGCGGGGCGGCCGAAGGGAAATGCTAACGGCGAGTTAGGCGATCGACTACGTCTTTTCACTTGGCTGACAGTGTTGGCAATAGAACGCCCGCCCGGAACTTCAAACACTCTCGTCTGCAGGTATCTTTTGTGGGTATGGAGCCCGTTCGTCCGAAGACAAACCCTCGACTAATGACCTACGAGGAGGCAAGCGCCTGGGTGTGGGAGTTCCGTGGCTTCTATCGGCAGCGTTCACACCGAAAGCCCGAACACAAGTCGGCCCAGTCCTAGTTAGAGCCACCCATAGCCGCATTCGAGAACACCTATTTCTCGGCTCTAGCTGTTCAAATGACGCATGCGGTGCTGAGTTGGCGCATAAGCCGACGCTCGTTCGGGTCCCACGCGTCGCGTCGATGCATAGTTCCGAGAGTGTCGAACATAACTAAATCACCGACCTGCCAATCATGGCCGTAAACCCGGTCGGGCTGTGTGGCGTGCAGATGTAACTGTTTGAGCAGCGCGCTGCTTTCGTCTCTCTCCATTCCCACTATTCGACGGGTGATACCTCTCGACACATACAGGATCGAGTCGCCGGTGTCTGGATGGTGCACGACCACTGGATGTTCAGCTTCGGGGATATCGGGACGGTCGATACCGGCCGCTTCGTCGCGTTCGACCTTGGCAGCAAAATTTTTGTCGGGTTCAGCCATGTACTCGGCGATGCTGTGTGTGGCTCGTAAGCCGTTGAGCTGAGACTGCAGTTCGGGGTCGAGGGTTGCGTACGCCGCATACATATCGGTGAAGTATGTGCGAGGTGGTTCGGATGGAAGCTCTACCGCATTGAGGAAACTGGTCTTCCCAGGTGTTGCTGCGTAGGAATAGTCGGCGTGCCATTCAAGGTCGGTGGCGCCTTCAACTCCGAGACGTTGGCCGTTTTTGCCCCGAATGTTTGTCACGGGGAGGATTTCGGGAAGCGCTCCAGCATTTCGGAACCACTCCGATCCTTTGATCGGGTCGCCGAACGACTCGACAAACCTCACGAGATCCTCGTCGGTAGGTTGAGGTTGACCTCGAAACACCAGTAGCCGGTGTTGGTGTAACGCTTCAGTGATTTTTTGTTTGCTTTCATGAGCAAGTGTTTCGGCTGGTTCCCAGCCAGATACCAGAACCCCGAAAGGAGCGTCAGGCAATGCAGTGATCTCGAGACTCGCCATGGGGAGAGTCTTTCACATTCTCGCTCTGCGGTACCTTTGGGCCCGCGGGATCGGCGACCAAAGAACGCCTTGCAGGTAACACAGCACTCACCACTGGCGGCATGTAGCTCGCCTAGGTTATGAAAGAGTCAAGGTTGTGGGAGAAGCGCCATTTTCTTACTCTCGGGCAATTCCCAAAACTGTTTGATTTCTTCATCAAGGTCCGTAACCGACCGGCCGAAGACGGTTTCGAAGGCTTCTTCCCAACCAACCGTTTCGACTATGGGGTGAAAATCTTTGAGCAATGCGTCGACGTTCGTTTCGGAAAGCAAATGAGCGATGGCCCATGCGCCCAATTCATAGCCCACACCACTGCAAGGGTCCGAGTATTCGATAATTGAGCTTAGGTTCCGCCCTGCGCAGCCGTTAGCGAACTCGCGCTCGATGTTTCTTAGTTTGTTGGCCATCTCTCCTTCATAGGTGAATGGCCAATTGCCCTTCGGTACTTTCGGCATCAACCCTTGGTCAATCAATTGAGCGGCCCCATATTGCGCCATGAACTCGGCGGCTCCCTCGGCAAACCAGACCGGCCCCATTAGGGCATCTCGTTTGTCATGGTCGAGGGTATTGATAAATGAGTGTTGGACCGCATGCCAATATTCGTGAAGCACAGTCTTCACGTCCTCTGCACCTGGTGTTCCGAATCGTCCAGCAAGGCCCCACGGCAATGTGGTTGCGAAGCGATGGATTCCCCAGTCAAATCCGCCGTTATGGCCGGCGGTTCCAAACGGCCGATTTTCGGCTACTGCTTGGGCTCCAAGCTGTTGATACTCAATCAGCGAATGTTGTTCTGGGCCCGCCTCTCGCCGCATACAGTCGGCATAATTCCATTCGCCTCGTGCGTCTCGGCGGGAACAGAATTGGTCGACCAGCGCCTGCCCTGCTTCGGGGTCTAACCCCATAACCCAGTACTCCACTGGCCAGTAGAGGCCCCACATGTCTGCGGCGAGGTTCAACGATTCTGAGATTGCTTGGGCAACTGAATCTTCGACATCGCCTGCGGCAAAAACCTCGATTATTACCGGCTGCGAGATAGTCACTTGGTTCGAACTGGAAGACTCAGACGACGACTCAGGCTCAGGCTCAGACTCAGACTCAGACTCAGACTCAGACTCAGACTCAGACTCAGACTCAGACTCAGACTCAGACTCAGACTCAGACTCAGACGACGACTCAGACGACGACTCAG
>PYIK01232397.1_pt1 | contig 31992 bp, 24 predicted proteins | sample 3578011 | NCBI WGS metagenome assembly PYIK01 (sample SAMN08408022, study PRJNA431606) | Marine metagenome isolate SA_KN192-05_S13_70m, whole genome shotgun... | biome: marine; feature: oceanic pelagic zone; material: water; isolation source: 70 m water sample, 0.2-0.8 um fraction ... | reverse complement strand
TGTTCATGTTTCACCGGAGGAGTTGGGCAAGGTATATTCTCCTGATCTTGCAATAACAAATTCCTCGAGTGAATTTGCAAAATCACTGGAAACCATAAATATTGAAGATCCAGAAAAACCAAAATCATGGCTTTTGAAATTACGAGAAGAATATATTAAAGATATCAATCCAGATCCTTATCGAGGAGAGCTAGATCTGGGGGAGCTTTTTGTGGAGTTACGAGATTTTGTCGATGGCAACTATATATTTACCTTGGATGCTGGTAATCATTCAGGTTGGCCAATGAGATTGCTGGATTTTGGCAGGCCCAACAGAGTGTTGGGAAGTACATGCGGATCAATGGGTTATGCTATCCCAGCAGCTGTTACTGCCGCAATTGCTAGGCCAGATCATACTACTATTGCATTTGTCGGAGACGGTGGCTTCATGATGTCTGGATTAGAAATATCTACTGCTGTTCAATTTAAAGCCAAATTAATAATTATTATTTTTAATAATGAAAATTATGGAACGATTAGAATGCATCAAGAGATCGATTATCCAAATAGAATTATTGGTACTGACCTTGAAAATCCAGACTTCCTCGCTCTCGCTTCCTCATTGGGGGCATTTTCACAAAAAATTAACAAAAACTCCGATTTTTTAAATGCCTTCAAAAAGGCTTTAGATCATAATGGCGTTTCTGTGATAGAGCTAAAAGTTGAAAAAAAACAGTTATCATCAAGACTGCATTTGGATGATCTGAAATAACACTCATGTTATGAGTGTATTGGACTACTATAAGTTGCGAGTGCTGCTTCCTTTATAGCCTCATTGACTGTTGGATGTCCATGACAAATTCTTGACACATCCTCCGAGGAGGCACCAAATCCCATTGCAAAGCAGAGCTCGTGAATTATAGTTCCAGCCTCGTGACCTATAATGTGAGCGCCAAGAATTTTATCCGTTTTTTTGTCTGAAAGTATTTTGACAAAACCATCTGTATGTCCGATTGCTTTTGCACGACTGTTTGCCATAAAAGGAAAGATGCCTTTGTTATAGTCGATTTCACTATCCTGGATCTGCTCTTCATTGAGTCCTATAGAGGCAACTTCAGGTGATGTATATATGATGTTAGGCACCAAATTGTAATCTATATGCCCAGATTCTCCATTGATCATCTCAATAAGCGCTCTTGCATCCTCTTCTGCTTTGTGAGCAAGCATTGGACCATTTATTACATCTCCGATTGCATATATATCCTTTTTCGATGTTTCAAATTTTTCTGAAACTGATATGAAGCCATTCTTATCTAATTTTATGCCAATCTCCCTAAGTCCGAGGCCTTCAGTATTTGGAATTCTCCCTGTAGCAACGAGAACTTTATTGCATTTTAATACTTCAGTTTTTTTCTCATCATTTTTTTTAAGTTCGAGATCAACACTCTTGCCAGTAATTCTCGCATTAATTACAGATGTATTTAACCTGAACTTTAATCCTTGTTTCTCGAGAATTTTTTTGAACTTATCTGTGATCTCTAGATCCATTCCATTTAATATTCCAGATTGAAACTCTATTATTTCCACTTCACTACCAAGTCTTCTCCATATGGTTCCCATTTCTAATCCAATAACACCAGCACCAACAATAACCATTTTTTTTGGTACTTTTTTTAAATCGAGAGCTCCAGTTGAGGAGAGTATTCTATTTTCGTCAATTTCGATATCTTTTATTACTGAAGGTTTTGATCCTGTAGCAATGATTATTTTCTTGGCAGATAATGTTTCTATTTTTTTTGCGAGTGATATCTCAATTTGATTATTTTTTTTGATTTTTGCTTTTCCTATAAGTCTGGAAATTTTATTTTTTTTGAAAAGAAAGTCTATGCCCGAAGTTAACTCGCCTATAATCTCAGTTTTCTTATGCATCATTTTTTCAATATTGAGATCGATCTTTTTTACATCGATACCCCAATCTGAGTTTCGAGATTTGCAAACATTGTTTTCGTATTGCTCTGAGGCATGCAGAAGAGACTTGGAAGGAATACAACCAACATTGAGACAAGTGCCACCAAGAGTTGCTTTTTCTTCAATATTTACGACGCTCATTCCTTTCTGGGCTGCAATAATTGAAGCAACATAGCCGCCAGGCCCAGCTCCAATGACCGCGATATCATAAGCTTTTTTAGTCATTGAGGAGTAAACACCACGGATTTTCAATATTTTTCTTTACATTCACCAAGAAAGACACAGCCTCCTTTCCATCAATGATTCTATGATCATAAGATAATGCGAGATACATCATGGGTCTTGCAACGATTTCATCGTCAACAACTACAGCTCGTTTTTGGATATTGTGCATACCCAATATTCCAGACTGAGGAGGATTTAGGATAGGAGAAGACATCATTGAGCCATATACACCGCCATTTGATATTGTAAATGTACCATCAGACATATCGTCTATTGTTAATTTGCCGTTTCTCGCACTTTCCGCATATTTAAATATTCTCTTTTCAATACCAGCCAATGTGAGTCCTTCAGAATTTTTGAGAACAGGCACTACCAATCCATTAGGCGTTCCAACGGCGACACCGATATTATAGAAATCCTTATAGACAATATCATCTCCTCGGATTTCAGCATTAACGGCAGGATATTCTCTTAAAGCAGAAATAACTGCTCTGACAAAGAAACTCATAAATCCCAGTTTAACTTTATATTTTTCTTGAAAGTCTTCCTTTAGATCATTTCTTAACTGAATAACTTTAGACATATCAACTTCGTTATAGGTCGTGAGAATTGCTGCCGTGTTTTGCGCCTCTTTTAGACGAGAAGCGATCGCTCTTCTTAAGCCCGTCATTCTTATTCGTTCTTCCTTGCCGTAAACATTTTTTGATGTCGCGCTCTCAGTCCCTAACTCCAGATCAGTCTCGTTGAGATAGTCCTTATCTTCAATCGAGAAATCTTCGTTTGATAACTCATTTTTGTTTGGTTCAACAGAGATGATATCTTCTTCAAGTGGAGGTATCTCAGTACTCGAAATGTCTTTATCTTTTTCTAGCTGACTAGGTTCAACTTTCCTAATTACACAAATTTTCTGCCCAACTGCAACAGTATCACCTTCATCAACAGATATATCTTCAATTATACCTTTGATACTTGCTGGTACCTCAAGGCTTACTTTTGCGGTCTCAAGTTCGATGATTGGTTCGTCCAGTTCGCATAAATCACCATTTTTCTTGTACCACTTAGAAACAGTTGCATCAACAATTGATTCACCAAGTGCTGGAACTAAAATATCTTCGACTAAATTTTTATCACTTTTTTTGCTCATTTTTTTGTTTTTAGTATTTTCCGAGTCAGTTGTATTTTCAATGTTAAGATATGAAATCACATCACCTTTTGTAATTCTTCCATCCTTTCCAGTACCAATAATCTCATTAACATTAATGTTATTTTCCCTAATAAGCTTGGCAGCAGCTGGAAGAGCACTCTGATGATTATTAACATTGGTCATTTTATTTTATTTTAACGCTTTTCTGAATTTATTGGTGACGATTTTTATATTTTTAGGTTAAGCGTCTTTTTGATAAGATTTTTTTGTTCGTGATTGTGCGTGGTCATTGATCCTGTCGCTGGTGAGGCGGAGGCGTCACGACCAACAAAACTAACTGTATTTTGAGGTAATTTATTTATCTTCAAAATTCTTTCCATCCTATCTTTTATGAAAAACCAAGCTCCCATATTTTCTGGTTCTTCCTGAACCCAGATTATCTCTGCTTTTGCTGACTTTTTAATTTCGGTGTAAATTTCTTTTTCGGGAAAAGGGTAAAGTTGTTCAATTCTAACAAGTTTAATACTGCTTTCATTTCGTTTCTCTATCTCATTATGAAGATCATAAAATATCTTTCCTGAACATATTACAATCTTCTTTATATTCTTCTGCTGAACCTTATCTGGAGAGTCAATTATTATTTTTCTAAAATTGGATTTACCACTCATTTCTTCCAGTTTTGATGTGCACTTTTTATTTCTCAATAAGCTCTTGGGCGTCATAATTATGAGTGGTTTCCTGTACTTACCTTTCAGCTGTCTTCTCAGAACATGGAAGTAGTTCGCCGGAGTCGAACAATTTACCACCTGAATGTTGTCTTCAGCACAAAGTTGCAAGTATCTCTCTAGCCTTGCTGATGAGTGCTCGGGCCCCTGACCCTCATACCCATGCGGTAAAAGCATAATGAGTCCAGAAAATCTCAACCATTTTGATTCACCACTACTGATAAATTGATCAATAATAACCTGCGCACCATTTGCAAAATCACCGAATTGTGCCTCCCATAAAACGAGTGTAGACGGTGAAGTTACCGAATAACCATATTCAAAAGCAAGAACGGCAGCCTCAGAGAGGGGAGAATCTATTATTTCAAAATTTTTCTGATTTGGTTTCAAATTATTAAGTGGAACATATCTTTTTTCATTTTTTTGATCAATGAATACCGCATGCCTTTGAGAAAATGTACCTCTACAACTATCCTGACCACTTAATCTTATTGGATGACCTTCTAGTAATAATGAACCGAACGCGAGATGTTCAGCCATTGACCAATCTATTGAGTCACCTTTTTTTACCATCTCTTTTCTCTGTTCAAGTATCTTCAATAATTTATTGTTAAGGGTGAAGTTTTTGGGATACTTTGAGACGGCTTCACCAATTCTCTTTAGTTCTTTAACTGGGAAAGAAGTAACATAATTATCGCTCTTTGTTTTCTGCGCTTTTAATCCAGACCACTCACCAGAGAGCCAATCTGCCTCTTCGGGCTCGTAAATGCTTCCAGCTTTAAATTCGTTTTCTAGATATTCATTTTTTTTATTTAATTCAGATAGGTAGTCATTTCTGTCAAGAACTCCTTCAGAAATTAATTTATCTGTATATATCTGGCTTGTTGATGGATGATTGGCAATTGTTCTGTACATCTTTGGCTGGGTAAATGCAGGTTCATCTCCCTCACTATGGCCAAATCTTCGATAACTAATTACATCAATTACCACATCAGATCTGAATCTTTGTCTATATTCAGTAGCGATTCTTGCAACGTGTACGACTGCTTCGGCATCATCACCATTTACATGAAATATTGGCGCAAGAACTTTTTTTGCTACATCCGTACAATATGGGCTTATCCTTGTATATTTGGGGTTGGTCGTAAAACCAATTTGGTTATTAATAATAATATGAATATTTCCTCCAGTTCTAAATCCTCTGGAATCTGAAAAGTCAAAAGTTTCAGCAACAATTCCTTGTCCTGCAAATGCTGCATCACCATGTAAAATTATCCCCAGTGAAGGTTTTTTTTTGTCTTTCTGATTTAATTGATCTTGTTTTGCTCTTACCCGACCGACGATAACTGGGGAAACTGCCTCTAAATGGGATGGATTTGCCTGAAGTGAAAGGTGCACTTTTTTTTCATCAAAATTCCTATCAGAAGAAGCTCCCAAGTGATATTTGACATCACCTGACATTCCCAGATCTTCTGGACTGGAAGGTTTACCCAGAAACTCAGAAATTATTGCTCTAAATGGTTTATTCAAGACATTATGAAGCACATTTAGCCTTCCTCTATGCGCCATACCTATCACAACCTCCTTAAGACCAAGTTGTGACCCCCTCTTTAAGATTTGCTCAATAGCTGGTAATACGGATTCTGATCCGTCTAGACCGAATCTTTTAGTTCCAGGATATTTTTTATGTAAAAATTTTTCAAAAACTTCAGCACTTACGAGTCTCTCATGTATAGCACGTTTTCCGTTTTCCGTGAATTGGGTTGAATTTCTGATCGATTCAATTCGTTCTTGTATCCAAGTTTTTTGCTGCATATCCTGAATATGCATGAACTCAACTCCGATTGAGCCACAATATGTCTCTTTTAGGATTTCCATGATCTCTCTGAGGGTAGCGGAATCAATACCAAGGACATTGTCGATGAAAATTGGTTTATCATAATCCGATTCAATAAAACCGTATGTCTTAGGATCTAATTCTGGATGGACATTTTTTTCATGTATATTTAATGGATCCAGATTTGCGAGGAGGTGACCCCTTATCCTGTAGGATCTAATAAGCATAATCGCTCTTATTGAATCTATGGTTTCTGCTTTTGTATCTCTAGTTTTATGTTCAGATGATTTTTTTGTTCCGTTAGTTACTGCATTATCTGCGATCGAGAAAATTTCGTCTTTGAGTCCATTATCATTCTTATTTCCCCAGCTTGGCGCCTCATCTAACTCATTATAGCCAGATGCTTCAAACCAGTTTGCCCAGTTTTCGGAAACAGATTTAGGGTTAGCTTGCCATTTTTTGTGAAGCTCTCTTATAAAGCCTGAATTAGCTCCAGACAAAAAAGTTAAATCAGGGTTGCTAATGCTCATAATTTTTTCTCTGATAAGTCCTAATTCATTATTTTTAGATTAATTATATTGGACCATTATTTATGACAATTAAATAATCGAAATTAAAATGAATTCTAGTTGTAGATTGGAAATTTTTCCACATTTCTTGGGTATTAAATTAAGAGATACTGCATATATTTTTCATTTACATTTTTTAATTTCAAAAAATTTAGTATTTACTCTAAAGCATGCTTCAACAGAAACTTATAATAGGGTTGGCATTGATTTTCTAAGTCATTAAATTTATCTGGAAAATATTTTTTTTTCTTGTACGGAAGAAAACCTTCAGAATTATGAACTCCATGATACCAGTATTTTGCCCATATCCCATCCTCTTTTATGGGTCCCTTTTCCCAGTTAAGCATAAAATTTGAATAAGGAATTGAAAGTCGTTTACACAAAAGTTTCAGTATTTTTTTTGGGTTCATCAAGAGTCTCTTGCTGTCCATTACAATTGGATCCCTGCATTTCATCCTCAAATTTTCAAATAAATCGTACTGTATATCCAAGCCTGTATCTCGGAGTGTTGGTTGAGGTAATTGATTTATAAGTGACGCAATAACTTCCCTTGGATCTCTGATTAAAAAAACATTTTGTGTATCTAGAACAAAGCTCTGATCAACCTCTCTAAGGTGGTGGGCCATCTGCTTGAGAAAAAGAATATTCTTATCAAATTTTTCATTAAACAATTTTTTTATGACATCATTCCCATCGCAATTAACTGTATCCATTATTTCGGCCCTACCAGGATGATTCAAACCAGTAACACGGAGATAATTTCCATAAAGAGGCTCGTCGATAACTTTGGTGTCTTTTCTTTGCGCAAAGCTATACATCACAGCAGTAGATATATTTCGTGGGCCTGACCAAAGGTTAATTATTTTCATTTAATTTCTTACAGAGATGGATAATTTTAGATGAATTGCTTAAGTTCAAAGTCATCATTAGAGGCTTTTTCCCTGTCAATTCTTCGCTTTTCTTGAATTAATACTTTTGACTGAATGAAATCTTTTGGTCTGTTAATCGCATCAATAGCAATTATTTTCCCTTCTTTAAGATAGAGGCATGAAAATGATTTTGTTTTTTTATCACCTCTTAAAATTGTTTCATCATATCCTTCTGAAAGTCCTGCTATTTGGAGTTTTAAGTCGTATTGATCCGACCAGAACCATGGAACAGAGTCATATGCACTATCAATATTCATAATATTATCTGCTAGAACCTTAGCTTGGTCTATCGCATTTTGAACTGATTCCAGTCTTATTTTCTTGCCATATAATTCACTCCAAAAATTCGTACAATCGCCCATGGAGAAGATATTATTGATATTTGTTCTGCATTTTGAATCAATTGATATTCCATTGTTAATTTCAATATCAGTATTTTCTACAATCTCTGTATTAGGAATTCCTCCAATTCCAACTAATATTGAATCTGCGTGAATAATTTTTCCCGTTGATAATGAAATCTCATGCTTATTATTCACTCTTTTTATTGAGTTGATTTCATCATTAAAAATGAATCTCACCCCCTGAGACAAGTGATAGTCTTCAAAGAAATTTGATACTTCTTTTGAAACAACCCTTTTCATAACACGATCTTGCTGCTCAATAACAGTTACTTCACAACCAAACTTTATCGCTGTTGCGGCAACCTCCAAGCCTATATAACCACCGCCAATTATCACAATAGACTGATTCTGCTTTATTGAATGCTTTATCTTTTCGGCATCTTCAATATTTCTCAGATAATAAATATTTTTGGATTCGTGAGAATCAATTGAAATTCTTCTGGGCCTGGTGCCGGTAGCGATAACTAATCTTTCATAGTTGTGTTGACCTTCTTTTGTTTGTATCTTTTTTTTATTTGTAGAAATTTTTTCAACACGGCAACTGAGATTGAACTCAACATCCAGTTCGTCGAAGAATTTTCTTTGTTTTATGAAGAGGCGCTCATATGATAACTCACCACTCAAATATTTTTTGGAGAGAGGAGGTCGTTGATATGGATAATATTTTTCATCTGCAAAAACTTTTATTTTGCCTTTGTATTTTTTTTGCTTTAGAGAAATGAGAAGCTGTCCTGTTGCTTGTCCAGCTCCTACAATAAGAATATCGCTATTGCTATCAGACAAAATTCGATTTTTTTCAGATTGCACTTATTCCACCATCAATACGAATCTCTGTCCCTGTGACGAATTTTGATTCATCTGAAGCGAGATATAAAACAGCATATGAGACATCTTCCGGCTCTCCAATCCTATTAAGAGGTATTTGTTTAGATAATTTTTCAATTGCCTTTTTCTTGCCAAATTTTTTGTAAACGCCGTCCAATAGGCTTGTATCGATAAAGACAGGGTGTACTGAATTGCATCTGATACCATACATTTTTTTTGCGCAATGGATTGCTACAGATTTACTTAGGTGACCAACTGCTGCTTTTGCTGAGTTATATGCCGCGAGATTGTGTCCGGCAATTATTCCAGAAATTGAGGAAATATTTACGATTGAACCATTCTTATTTTTTTTCATAAGAGGGATAGCATTTTTACAACCAAGAAAAACACTATCAAGATCTACATTATGTATTTCTTTCCATTGTTCATATGTCTCGTCTTCGATGGAGTTTACGCCCATAATACCGGCATTATTAATAAGCACATTCAGGTATCCATATTTTTTTTCTATACGGTTTACTACCTTCACCCAGTCATTTTCTTTTGTAACATCATGCTTCACAGGTAATGAGCAATCATTATTATTTTCTTGATTGATTTCTTGCGAGCGCTCTTTTACTTTTTGATAGTTGATATCAGTCATTATTACTTTTGCACCTTCTTCGCAGAATAACTTTGATATTGACAAACCAATGCCTTGAGCAGCTCCAGTAACTAGCGAAATTTTATTTTGTAGACGTTTCATCGACTATATCCTTGAGTAATTAATATAATATCACCAGTTAATTATCACGAAAGTAAATTTTTGTTCTAAATTAAATGGATTTTAATTAAGCTTAGCTTTTATTTAAATTAAATATCGGTATCAAAATGAAAACTAATGCAATTAGAATTAACAACTACGGTGGACCTGAGGTCCTGGAATACTGTGAGGTTGAGCTACCAGAGTTAGAAGAAAATGAGGCTAGGATAAAGCATACTGCAATCGGACTGAATTTTATTGACACCTATCATAGGTCAGGACTATATCCTATGGATCTGCCTGCAGGTCTCGGTAGTGAGGCTGCTGGGATAGTTGAAGCAATTGGCAATGATGTTACATCTGTTAAGGTCGGCGATAGAGTTGTCTACACGGGAAGGCCGCCAGATTCTTATTCTGAAAAAAGAAATTTTGATGCTGATCAATTAGTAGTTATTCCAGATAAGATAAAAGATGAACAGGCTGCCGCCATATTTTTAAAGGGTTTAACTGCCTGGTATCTCTTGAGGAAAAGTTATAAAGTCCAACCAGGAGATGATGTTTTACTCTATGCTGCTGCAGGCGGAGTAGGCTTAATAGCATGTCAGTGGGCGAAACATCTGGGAGCTAGAGTAATTGGTGTTGTGAGCAATGATGAGAAAGCAATGCTTGCTAAATCTAATGGTTGCGATGACATAATTCTTTCAGATGAAAATATTCCAGAAAGAGTGAAAGAACTAACTGATAGTATTGGTGTTGGTGTCGTATATGACTCTGTTGGTCGTGACACATTTTTCTCATCATTAGATTCATTAAAACCTCATGGTATTTTAGTGACATTTGGAAATGCATCAGGCCCGGTAGATCCTTTTGCACCTGCAGAGCTTGCAAAACGTCATTCTCTGTATGTGACTCGTCCAATACTTGCTGACTTCATAAGTGAAAGAGAGAATCTAGTTGAAGCCTCAAATGAGCTTTTTGATCTAGTTTCAAGTGGAGTCATAAAAATTAGTATAAACCAAAGATACCCTCTAAAAGATACTAGACAGGCTCATATTGATCTTGAATCCAGGAAAACTACTGGTTCAACAATCTTAATACCATAGGATTGATTGCATTGGAGAATTATTCACCTGTAAAAGAGAGAATCTCCCAATACCATTTGATAAGAGATACTGAGTATCATTTTAGTCTTTGGGGAAAGGAAAGTAGCCCCACAATTCTCTATCTTCATGGTTGGGGAGATACTGGCTCGTCATTTCAGGTGGTTGTTGATTTTTTTGCTGATGACTGGCGTGTTATTGCACCTGATCTTCGAGGATTTGGAAGATCTCAGCATAATAAATCAAGTTATTGGTTTCCAGATTACCTTGCAGACGTCGAGGAGATAAAAAAGATTTTTTTTGGCGATAGGCAATTTCATATAATCGGACATAGTTTAGGTGCAAATATTGCTTCGATGTATGCAGGTATATTTCCTCAATATATTCATAAATTTATAAATATTGAAGGTTTTGGTCTAGAGGAGTCTGACCCAGATAATGCACCACTTAATTATAGAAGATGGATAGAAAAATTAAATAAAATAGAAGATTTCAGAAATTATAATTCTTTTAGCAGTCTTGCTGATAGTCTTATTAAAAGGAATCCAATTATTAGACGTGACATTGCATTATTCATTGCTCATGAATGGGCCCATTTGAAAAATGACGGCAAAATTTATTTAAATGCAGACCGAAAACATAAACTTCCGAACGCAATTCAATATAGGAGAAACGAAGCTAAAGCATGTTGGCAAAGAATAGAAGCTGAGAGTCTACTCATATATGGCGAAAAGAGCGTATACAAAAACCAAATAGATAACTATAAAGAAGCGCTTATTCGGGAAGATGGGTCAGATATTTTTAGTTGCGTTCAAATTAAAAATTCAGGCCATATGATTCACCTAGAAAATCCAGAGAAATTAGCCCTCATAATTGAAAAATTTTTAAAAGGGCAAAAGATTTGATATCCAATCTCAAGCCAGAAACATAGTATAAGCAGGATTATCTGTCTCTTCCCAGTAACGATACCCTAGTTTTGACAGATGCTCTTTGAGGAGATTCATTTCTTCGGTACTCGCTTGAATACCAGCTAAAACTCTCCCAAAATCAGAACCATGATTTCGATAGTGAAATAGACTTATATTCCACTCTTCCCCAACAGAATTGAGAAATTCCATCAAGGCACCTGGTCTTTCTGGAAATTCAAACCTGAATAAATGTTCATTCTCAGTTGAGGTATTTCCCCCAACCATATGGCGTATGTGGAGTTTTGCCATTTCATTATCACTTAAGTCAATCACAGAGTAACCAGCTTGATCGATACTTTTGATAACATCATTTCTCTCGATAGAATCCTCATTTGTGGAGAGCCCAACAAATACACGCGCCTTTTCTTGCTTGTTATTAAAACGATAGTTAAATTCTGTGATATTTCTTTTTCCAAGCGATTCACAAAAGCTTTTGAAGCTTCCTGGTTTTTCTTCTATTTCAACAGCAAGCAGCATCTCTGTTCTTTTTCCGATACTCGCTCGCTCAGCAATATGTCTGAGTCTGTCAAAATTAACATTAGCACCACAGTTGATTGCTATGAATTTTTTACCCTTTAATGATTTTTTCGATACGTAGTTGGATATACCAGCTACCGCAATTGCTCCTGCAGGCTCGACAATTGATCTCGTCTCTTCGAAGATGGATTGAATTGCCGCACAAATTTCATCAGTATCAACAGTTATTATTTCATCTACATATTTTTTGCATAACTTAAAGGTTTCATCACCAACAAGCTTGACTGCAACACCGTCTGAAAAAATTCCAACACTCTCTAATTCCACGGGCTTCCCTGCTTCAATTGCGTATTTCATACTTGCCGAATCATGAGGCTCAACGCCAATAATTTTAATGTTACTCTTACTTTCTTTAATATATGCTGCAATCCCTGAGATTAGTCCTCCACCTCCAATTGGAACGAAGATTGCATCTATATCAGAGTCAATCTGATTAAGAATTTCTTTTCCAATAGTTCCCTGCCCAGCAATTACATGAGGATCGTCAAAAGGATGAATAAAGATTAGTGATCTATCTTTTTCGATTGATTTTGCCTTCATAAATGCTTCATCAAAATTGTCGCCATGTAAAATGACCTCTGCACCAAGTGATCTCACAGCATTGACTTTAATAGAGGGAGTTGTGATGGGCATCACGACTGTAGCACTTACAGATTTTATTTTTGCAGCTAGAGCTACACCTTGAGCATGGTTACCCGCTGAACTACAGATGATTCCATTTTTAAGTGATTCGATATCTATATTATTTAACTTATTTATAGCGCCTCTAATTTTGAAAGAAAAAGTCTTCTGAAGATCTTCTCTTTTTAGATAAACTCCATTTTGTAATGAGGAGGAAAGCAGGGGTGCATGTTGCAGTTCTGTGATTGCAGCTACAGAATAGACGTCTGCCTCATCAATTAGATGTTGATAATTAATTTCTTTCATAATGATTGGATCATTTCAATATCGACCAATCATATCAGTTCATCAATTTTTTATCTCTTTGCCATCAGCATTTAATGTTTTAATTTGTGTAAAATCGAGATTTCTAACTTTATCTTCAATCTCACTCAAATCACCAACAATTACCCAGATTAAATTATCAGGTTTGATTGCTTTCACTGCGGCATCTTGAAGTTTTTTACTTGAGAGATTTCTAACTTTATTCGTATAAGTATCCCAATAGTCATCAGGTAATCCATATGTAATTATCTGCGAAAGATCAGACGATATTGCTCTGACTGTTTCCCACCTGCCTGGAAGACTCAGAGTATTATTATCCTTAACTTTTTGTAGTTCATCTTCAGTTACTGGGTTAGTTGTCAGAAACTCCGATAACTCTTGTTTTATTTCTATTATTGATTCAGCTGTTTTATCTGTTTGAACTGGCGCATAAGCGATAAAGGGCCTCTGACCTTTCGTCTGGAGAAGCGTTGTTCTTGCTCCATATGCCCATCCTTTATCTTCTCTCAAATTCATATTAATTCGCGATGTAAAAGATCCACCAATAACATCATTCATAGATTCTATTGCTAGATCATCCGAATCTCCTTTTCCTGGAGCTATGTTTGCAGCCAACACGATAGACTGTTGTGAACCAGGGCGATCTATGAGATAAACCGAATCACTTTTAGCAACAGTGACATCTGCGATGTCTTTCTTGGGAACGATGCCTGATTTCCAATTCTTAAAATGCTTTTCAAGCATTGGTTTCATTTGATCCATTTCAACATCACCCACAATAATCATTGTTGCGTTATTTGGTTTGAACCATTCATTATGATAGTTGATTAGAGATTGCCTATCTATTTGCATTACTGATTCCTCTGTGCCTGAGCCTGTAAGAGGAAGTGAATAAGCATGACTCTCACCATAAAGAAGTTCTGGGAGGACTCTTAATGCTATTCCAAATGGCTGATTTTTTTCTTGCTGTATTTGTGCTAATTTCTGATTCCTTATTCTCTCAAGCTCTCTATCTGGAAAGCTTGGTTCTAAGATTATTTCAGAATATAGCTTGAGAGAATCATCTAAATTTTCTCTCAATGCGTTCATGGATACAGATGATGTATCAATTCCCGCTCCAGAGCTAATAATTGCTCCAATTTCTGATGCACGATCGCTAATCTCTAGTGCATCCATTTTTTCTGTCCCTTCATCCAGCATCGACATAACCATGGAAGATGTTCCGGGAGCAGAATATTGATCAGCAGCATACCCAGCATCTAATAATAAATTGAAACTTACAATGGGAATATCTTCCTGTTTTGCGACGACTAAATTTAAACCGTTTGATAAGGCTTCTTTTTGAAACTTGATGAATTTGGATTCTGGGAATGTTTCTGTGACTGGGACAGAAGATCGATCAACACCTTCTTCGTTTGATACCAGTTTTTCAGTTGGATGCACTTCAAGGTTATATGTTCCTCTCGAAAGCCACTTATTTGCCACCGACATTATGTCTTCTCGGGAAGCATCCTCAATCATTTCAAGTGATTTTTTATAATAACCTGGATCACCTGTGTATACAGCGTTTTGGGCTAATATATCTGATTTTCCTCCGAATCCTCCAACTTTCTCTAAACCCCTAAGAAAACTTGATCTTAGTTTCATTTTGGCTCTTCTCATCTCAGATTTTGATGGACCATCCTTAAGAAACCTCTCTAATTCTTCATTAATTGCCTTCTTGACAAGCTCGTGGTCACCATTAGGTTGAACTGATGCTTCAATGTAATAGAATCCTCCAATGTCACCAGAAAATTGATATGAATCAACATCAGTTGCAATTTGATCTTTATAGACAAGACGATTATATAAGCGAGATGTCTTCCCTGAGGTTAAAATGAGATCAGCTAATTGAAGTATGTCAGAATCCAGATTTCTGAATGAGGGACCTCCCCAGGCCTTATGAATTTTAATCTGTGGAACGTCATCTCTTATTATCTCTCTCTTATCTGTATCTAAGCGAACCGTCCATTCTTTCATCTTATCAACAGGTGCAGAAGGCTTAATGTCTCCAAAATATTTTTTAACTTTCTCAAAAACCTGGTCTGATTGAACATCTCCAGCTATGACTATAACTGCATTATTAGGACCATAATATTTCTTAAACCATTTGTGTACATCTTCTAAGCTGGCTGAGTCGAGGTCTTCCATGGATCCAATTGTGCTCCATGAATAGGGATGATCTTCAGGAAAAATACCTTCCAATAAATGATATTGAACCATACCATACGGTTGATTGTCACCTTGCCTTTTTTCATTCTGAACGACACCTCTCTGTTCGTCGAGCCTTTCTTGTGTTATTGCCCCCAACATATGCCCCATCCGATCTGATTCCATCCAGAGTGCCATATCAAGTGCTGTGTTTGGGACATTCTCAAAATAATTTGTTCTGTCGAAGTATGTCGTTCCATTCATACTTGTTGCTCCGACTCTCTCGAATGGTTTGAAAAATTCGTCATTATAATTTTCACTTCCATTGAACATGAGATGTTCAAATAAGTGGGCAAACCCTGTTTTTCCCTTGACTTCATTCTTAGAGCCAACGTGATACCATATATTAACTGCAACAATTGGAGCTTTGTGATCTTCATGAATGATCAATCTAAGGCCATTGTCTAACCTATATTCTTTGTAGTCGATGTTTACCATATTTGCACCAATTGCTGAATTGAAAAGAAACAATAATACGATTGTTGAGATTTTTGACATTACAATTTCCGAGAGTGTTTTATAATGATGTTATAAAGATTATATATATGACCGAGTAATAGAAATTCAATTTTTTATTCTATAATTACTCAAGAGTTTAATATAAGATTTTCTTCTAATCTAATCTAAAAAAGTGAGAATTCATTTTGAAAAAATTATTAATCCGAAATGCAAATTTGGTAAATGAAGGTTCAGTGAGAGAGACTGATGTCTTAGTTGAGGGTGAGAGAATAACAAAGATTCAATCATCCATAAAAGTTGATAACAGTGTTTGCCAAATTGATGCAGATGGACAATTTCTTATACCTGGAATGATTGATGATCAAGATCATTTTCGAGAACCAGGACTCACTCACAAAGCAGATTTAGCAACTGAATCAACCGCGGCTGTCGCTGGTGGTATCACTAGTTTTATGGAGATGCCAAACGTAAATCCACAAACAACTAATAAAGATGCTCTTCAAAATAAATATAAATTAGCAGAGGGTAGATGTAGAGCAAACTTCAGTTTTTATATGGGGGCAACAAATACAAACATCGAAGATATAAAATCTTTGGAAATTAATGATGCATGTGGAATAAAAGCTTTCCTCGGCGCCTCCACCGGAGATCTCTTGGTTGATGATCCGAAGGCTCTGGAGTTACTCTTCCAACATGCACCAATTATGGTCGTCACTCACTGTGAAGATTCACCGTTGATATGGAAAAATGAAAAAGAAGCAAAAGATAAATATGGTAAAGAAATACCAATGACTCAGCATCCCTATATTCGCTCACATGAGGCATGTTATAAATCCTCGAGTGCAACAGTTGCATTAGCAAAAAAATATGATGCACTCTTGCATGTTCTCCATCTCACAACGGCCAAAGAATTAGATTTGTTTTCAGATCAGCATAGATCAAAAAAACGAATCACCGCTGAGGTTTGTGTTCATCATTTATGGTTTGACGAAGGAAGCTATGATGATAAAGGGACACTTATAAAATGTAATCCATCGATCAAGAAAAAAGATGATAGAGAAGCGCTCATAAAGGCGCTTAATGATGGAAAGCTAGATGTTATTGCAACAGATCACGCACCTCATACTTTGGATGAGAAATCTGCAAATTATCTAGAAGCACCAGCGGGAATGCCGCTGGTTCAGCATGCGCTTCAGATTTTGTTTGATCTAGCTCATCGTGGAGAGATATCTTATGAACTGATTGTAGATCGGGCATGTCATGCACCAGCTGATCTATTTGGTGTCAAAGATCGTGGTTATCTCAGAGAAGGTTATTACGCTGACATGGTGATTGTGAATACAAAAAAACCATACACGGTGTCTAGAGAAAATATCCTTTATAAATGCAAATGGTCTCCTTTTGAGGGACATACCTTTTCGTCATCAATTCAGACAACTATTGTTAATGGAGATATTGTTTTCAACAATGGGTTGCTTAGCGATTCTATTCCAGGTAAAAAATTGAGTTTTAATCGATCTAGATTTTAAGGTGCTATTGAGTTTTTTGATCGATTTTGGATCTAATAGGTATCTCATAAGTCTTGCCGAATAAATAACTATAAGTAAATTAAATGAAAACATTAATAATATACGCTTTATTCTTGCTAAATTTAGCCCAAGCTGAGGATAAAATAAAACTAACTCAAAAGGATGTAACATTCTATGGAACAGGGAAGGTAAGCAGATATCAGCAAAAATCAAATGATGAACTTGTGATGATGAGACCATTGTTTTTTGCTGAGATTTTCATAAAAGAGGGTGGATTAGTAAAAAATGCATCGATTACATCTCCAGGAAAAAATGGAAAAAAAATCAGACTTAGTTATAGGTACTCTGAATCAGAAGAAATAGGTGATGTAATGTATCTGAGCTCAATTTTTGAGAGTTTTGAAAGTCTTGAGAATGAATTTCCTATGGGTGAATATAAATTTAGTTTCGAAACTTCTGAGGGCATCGTTGATAACAGCACGGTAAGTTACTATGACAGTGCATTTCCACCACACCCCATTATTATCCTTATTCAAGATGATACTGAAATAGAGACTCATGAAGTAGATACGTCAAAAGATTTATTGATAACCTGGCCTGATTTCAGTACTGGAAGATCAGACAAAAATAATATATTGGACGATCCAATTTTTGTAGCAATAGATAGTTGTAATATTGAGGATATTTTCCATAGTGGTCGTCCTTTTGAAAAGAATGGATACCTAAGCTTCGAAGCCTCATCATATCTCATACCTGCTAATGGATTGGAGCCAGGCCAGAAATATGAAATGTATGTTGAGCATGCTATCTTTACTGATACCCAGATTGATCATGGTATTCCAGGTTTTGCAACGCTTGCCTCTTCGACTTATATGAGTTTCAATACACTAGGTGATAATGACCCGAGTTATTGTTTAGAGAAATAAATATAATGAACTATCAACTTGATAAGATCAGAGAAAAATTTCCCGCTTTGGAAATTAAAGATTCCGGAAAAAGGAGAATTTATTTTGATAATCCAGCTGGAACCCAAGTTCCTAGGGAGGTTATTGATGCTATGCACGATTGCATGATTGAATCGAATGCAAATATTCAAGGGGGGTTCGAGACATCTAATCGTGTTGATGAAATATTAAATGAATTTCACCAAAGCATGGCTGATTTCTTGAACGCTCGATTTAAGGAGGAAATAATTTTTGGTCAGAACATGACAACCCTGACCCTGCATATTTCTCGATCGATAGGGCGAACATTTGAGGAGGGTGATGAAATCATTCTCTCTAGAATGGATCATGATGCAAATATCTCGCCTTGGCTTCTCCTAGCAGAGGACTTAGGACTGAAGATAAAATGGCTTACCTTTGATAGTGATTCATATGAATTTGATTTAAGTAAATTAGACGACCTATTTACTAACAAAACAAAAATAATTTGCGTGGGTGGAGCAAGTAACCTAATTGGTACCATTAATGATATTAAAACGATATGTAAAAAAGCAAAAAAAGAAAACATATTAACATACATAGATGCGGTTCAATTAGCTCCTCATGTTGCCATCGACGTCCAGGATGTTGGTTGTGATTTTCTTGTATGCTCAGCCTATAAGTTTTTCGGGCCGCATCAAGGGATCCTCTGGGGAAGAAGGGAGATATTGGAGTCACTTCAGCCATATAAAGTAAGGCCGGCTACCACGAATCTTCCTGGTTCGTTTGAAACGGGAACACAAAGTCATGAGGGTATGGCCGGAACAACCAGCGCTGTAAATTATTTTGCGTGGATAGGCAAAGAATATGCCAGTGAATATCAGAAAAAAGACAGATATCAAAAGGAAAGAACAATGTATATTCACGCTGCATTTGATTATTTGTTTGAATATGAAAAGAACTTAAGCTTGTGTTTAATTGAAGGATTACAGAGTATAAAAAATATAAAAATTCATGGTATAACACAATCAAATTCAATAGATAGGAGATTACCAACAGTTTCATTTTGTGTAGATGGGATTCATCCAATCAAAATAGCTGAAGAGTTAGGAAAAAATAATATATTTGTTTGGAGTGGACATAGTTATGCTATCGAGGTTGTAAAGAGTTTAGGCATATATGACCATGGAGGTGTTGTTAGAACAGGGCCGGTACACTATAACTCAATCAAAGAAATAAAAGAGTTTATAGAGGTTATGGAAAGAATAGTCTCATCAACTAGTAAATAAAATATTATGAATGATTTATTTAAGATTAAAGGGAAGACAGCTGTTATAACAGGTGGATCCAGCGGTATTGGCGCCATGATAGCAGATGGATTTGTGCAAAATGGTGCCAAAATATACATTTGTTCCAGAAAAAAAGATGCCTTAGTTGAGATGTCCAAGAAATTGTCGTCTCTAGGTGAATGTATTTCTATACAATCTGATCTCTCAAATATTGATGGAATAAACAGGCTTTGTAAGGAAATTGAAACACGCGAAGAAAAAATAGATATTTTGATTAATAATGCAGGGACAGCATGGGCATCGCCTGTTGACGAATTTCCTGAAAAAGGATGGGACAAAGTGATGGATATAAACTTAAAATCAGTATTTTTTTTGATACAGAAATTTCTCCCGCTCCTCAGAAGATCAGGCGCTAAGGACGATCCAGCAAGGATCGTAAACATAGCTTCCATTAATGGAATAACACATCCACTTCTGCCAACTTATTCATATTCATCAAGTAAATCAGCACTAATTCAACTGACAAGGCACTTAGGAGCTGATCTAGCGAAAGATCACATTAATGTTAATGCTATTGCACCTGGTTACTTTCCAAGCAAGATGACCTCACATATTGCAAGCAATGAACATCTTTCTGCAGAAGTTTTAAAAAGAATCCCCACAAATAGAATGGGGTCACCTGAGGATATTGCTGGTACAGCAATATATTTGTGTTCTAGGGCAGCATCATGGGTCTGTGGACAAACAATCGTTGTTGACGGTGGAATGGTATCTGCATCTGGATAATTCATATCGTTCGAATAGTGGGCAAAAAAACTCTATAAAGTCGTAAATATAAATATAAAACATAGATTTATAAAGTGGGCATTTAGTTAATAAATTAATTAAGAATGCTTTTAAATAATCCAATAAATAGTAAATATCCCACTTTTTTGATAGTATCATTCAAATTATGACAAATACGAGCGATAAACTGTTAAGAGAGATCGAAGTTTTCTGCAAAAGGAATAAAGTTGCAATTTCTACTTTTGGAAGACTCTCGGTTAATGATGGAAAGCTGGTTTCTCGTTTAAAAAGCGGTAATGACGTTACACTTAAGACAAGAAGGAAAATCATAAACTTTATAAAAAAAGGTATGAGTGACATTGATCCTACTTCTTCTATTAACAAAAAATCCTCTAACTCCACGTCTGGCAATACGGTACAGCAAAAAAAAGAAACTAAAAGATTTTATGATAATCGTCAAAACTACCTTTCTTTTATAAATACCACTAATGAAAAATGGAAAATAGCTCAGAGAGCTGCAAAAGAAATTAACTATTTGAAACCAACCCCTCCAGCACTTCGATTGTTTGACGCGGGTATGGGTGATGCGACAATTTTGTCTCACTTGCTCAGAGCTCTGCATCGAAAGTATCCTACCATGCCATTTTTGGCTGTTGCTAAAGAAATCAGTCTTGAGGATGTAAGAATCTCATTGTCAAAATTGTCTGATCGATTCATTGAGCATCCCGCAAGCGTATTTGTTGTTACAAATATGCATTACTCAGAGGCGCCGTGGTTGAGGCCAAAAAATATTGATTTAGCTGCTGCTCTCAATTGGCATGAAATTGAGTTGGATGGCAATGATTCTCATCATTATGGCGAGCAATTGAGAGAACTTGATAAGATATTAATCGATGGATGGGAGGTAAAATCCAGTTCCTCCACAGGTAATCCAGTTTATGTGAGACCATCAGTTCTTGTAATATACAGAAAAGATCATAAGTTTCTTTTGAATAATGTGATACCAAAACCTGGTCATATTAAAGCTGATTATGACCTCATTATTGCATCTCAACCCTGGAGAGCAAGAGTCAGTGCAGAAAAGAAAGCAAAGAATGTTCTTGCACCTCTCTCAAGAGCGCTATCTAAAAATGGAAGATTATTTGCTGTACAATCTTGTGGAAAAGATCCAGCACTTGAACTGATAAATGAGATATGGCCTGAAGAAGAGCCATTTCCATTTGATAGGCACAGTCTTGTTAAGGCTGTTAAAATAGAGTTGGGACGCGAAGCAAAAAACTATAATTTTTTAACTGCATCAAATCATAAATCAGTGGTTCGATATCACATGCATGTTATGTCGAATGAGCTTGAGGATAGTATCGGCACATCTACACTTTTTGCTGCATGGAATGCCGCAGTATATGTTAATCAGATTGGCGATGAACAAGTTTCACCAGTCGTTGAGTCGAATGAATATCTTAAAAAAACAGCCGAGATACTAAAAAAATATGGCGGTCTCTGGTTTAATGACGAGAGTTTTGTAATTTCAAAGAAAAATATCTAACCTTGGTGATACTATTAAGATTATATACTTCGAGATATTGATGCGCCCGTAGCTCAGTTGGATAGAGTACCTGGCTTCGAACCAGGCGGTCGGGAGTTCGAATCTCTCCGGGCGCGCCAATTAAATAAGGAGATCACAGTGACTATCGATCAAAAAAAAACAGCGTTTGATGATTGGAGATCAGTAGGTCTTTCTTTATATATGGGCCTTGTTGGTTATGGTGTCATGGTTGGAATTCCTGTTATTAGTACTGCCTGGTCTGAGAAACTTGGATATACAGCAGAACAAGTAGGAAGAGTAGCAGGAGCTGATATGGGTGGACTCTCACTCGGGGCAGTATTCGTGGCTCTGATAATATCTCGAATTAATAGAAGAAATTTGGTAATTCTTGGATCACTGATCACAATTTTCGCAAATTATTTTTGTACCATTTATGAGCAATATGAGATTGTATTATGGCTTAGAGTTCTATCTGGTTTTGGGAATGGAATTTATACAGGCGTAGCAGTTGCTGCATTAGGAGCAACAATTAAACCAGTGAGAGCATATAATCTTTTTCTTTTTGCGTTTGCATTTTCTCAAGCACTAGAGATGAGGGTACTCCCTCAACTTACCATGAATGGTATTTATTGGTTTTTTATAATAGGAATCTTGATCAGTCTTTTCTTTATAAAATGGATTGTTCCATTCGGTCTCGTCAGTCGAAATGAAAACAAAAAAGAAATTTCTCAAGTTTCTTTTATCCCAAAATATATTTTATGGTTGGCAATGGGAGCAATTTTCTTGGCATACATCAATATCGGTGCGTACTGGGTATATATAGAATTGGCGAGTTTTAGCTTCGGAATATCTCCATCATGGACAGGAGAGGTTTTATTCTGGGGTTCATTACTGACTTTGGTGGGTTGCGGATTTGCTGCTATCGCTAATAACCGTTATGGAATTGCTAAACCTTTTATTGGCTCCTCTATATTCATGATTGCAATAGTGGCACTTCTAATTTCAGGAATAACTGACATGAGTCTTTTGATAAGTGTTTTTATGTTCAATTTCTTATGGATTTTTACAGATGTCTTTCAAATGGCCACTGTAGCAACAATCGATAGGGAGGGATCTTTCTCAGCTCTCATGCCAGGTGCTCAGGGAATGGGACAGATTGTAGGACCGAATATAGCAGCTTCAATACTTGGAGCAAATTATGGATACGGCTCTGTTTTTTTCATGTGTGCTATCTTTACCACTTTGAGTATCTGTGTTTATTTAATTATGCGAAAAAGGTTAGAAAAATATTCACCTCAGCTTCTAGAAAAATAAGCGAATTAATTAACAGTCGCTTTAAATCGATTCATTAAATACTGGCCTGCGTTTACATCGTCATATCTAGGTTTATTCTTTTGGGTAGTGCATGTAGGTAAGCATGATATTGCAGCATCAAAATTTGGATTCTGAAAATATGCAATTGATTGCCTTTTCTTAGGACTTAGCATTTCATTCTCATTCCCAGTTACACGATGCAGTGTTGAAATCCAGCGATCATTTGTCCATCGCGCCATCATATCTCCAATATTGATAATGAAGGTGTTCTTCTCTGAGGTGATCGGTATCCAATTATTATCTTTCTGCATAACCTCCAAACCCCCAACATCTGGATCTGGAAGAAGAATGGTCAGGCTCCCATAATCTGTATGTGCTCCAGCTCTCTGTTGATTGGGATTATTTTTAGTTTTTGTAGGAGGGTAGTTTAATGCTCTCAGGGCACTCGCATGATGAGTATAGAATTTATCAAAATAATCTTTCTTTAAATTAAGTGAAATAGCAAAGAGTGACATTATATCAAGACTAAGATTTTCCATTGCCCTATAGTAATGTTTCCATACTCTTTTGAAATCTGATGGTTGTTCGGGCCAGACATTCTCTCCATAAAAGAAACTGTTCTCAGAATCAACAGCATAATCGTCATTGATAGGGCCAATACTAAACGCTTCTTTAAGATCCGGATGTGTATAAACACCCTTTGATTTACTGAGTGTTTCCGATTTAATGGGGAAGTAGCCTCTGGGTGAGTTCTTGTTATGAGGCCTGTATTTATTTTTATATTCTATTGGCAATGAAAAAAAACTCTCAACAGATAACCACATTTTATTTATCATTTTTTCATCGATATTGTGGTTTATAATTTTTAAAAATCCAATCTCCCTACATATATCATCAACTAAACGGCCAATTTTATTTCTTTCATAATCTGACCCCCTCAGGAAAGCGGTCATATCGATCGATGGGATTTCTTTATTTTTTTTCATTTTAATTGTCTAAAATCTCGCTGTATTTTTTTGAAATCTCTGTGGCAATTAATGCATTATTTTGAATGAGCTTGATATTCGAATTCAAGCTACCTCCTCCAGTTTTTTTCGCTACCATTTTCAGTAGAAAGGGTGTTATCAATTTTCCAGATATTCCTCTTTTTTCTGTTTCTTTCAGTGCCTCTTCAATAGCTGTATTGATCTCACTCTCATTGATTGAATATTCCTCTGGAATTGGATTTGCAATTAGAATTCCACCCCGCAAATTAACATCTTTTTTTATTTTAATGATTGTTGCAACCTCTTTGGGATTTTCACATCTATAGTCAACTTTGCATTCACTTTTTGAAACATAGAATGCTGGCATCATATTTGTTTTATAACCAATTACAGGCACTCCCTGCGTTTCAAGATATTCTAGAGTTTTAGGGATATCCAAGATAGATTTGACTCCTGAACAAACGACTGCAACATTCGTCTGAGCTAACTCTTGAAGATCTGCAGAAATATCAAGCGAGCTATTAATATCACGATGAACACCCCCTATTCCTCCAGTTGCGAAAATATTAATTCCTGCCATTGATGAAATAATCATTGTTGCTGATACAGTTGTTGCTCCGTTCTCTCTTGAGGCAATACAGATCGGTATATCGCGACGACTTATTTTTTTTACATTATCTCCATTTTTCGCAAGAATTTGCATCTCATCACTAGATAGCCCAACTTTGAGGCATCCATCAATAATTGCGATAGTTGCTGGTATTCCTCCATGCTTCTTGATGATACTCTCTACTTCAATAGCTGTTTCTATGTTCTTGGGATAGGGCATTCCATGACATATAATTGTTGACTCCAGTGCAACAACTGGTTGATTTGACTTTATTGCCTCATTCAACGTGGGGTCAATGTAGACGTGCTTCGCCATTTTATTATGCATACGTTTCATTATATTTAATTTTTAGGAGATCCTCAGATATATTCTCACTTGATGAATTAGATGTTTCCAGTACTATATTCGCAGCAATTAATGCACCCCTGGCAATATCACGAATAACATATCTTTTTTGAGTTGCATATATTATTGCAGCCAATGCAGCATCACCAGCGCCGGAGACATTAGAAATATTTAATGTTTTTTGTTTTACATCTTCAAGACCATATTCTTTTTCATTGGCGTAAAATATGCCAAAACTTCCAAGTGAAACGAAGAGTCTTTTCAAACCTCTTTTCATAAACCAATCAGCTACCTCATACAATTTTTTTTCACTATCAATATTTATTCCAGATATTGTTTCAGCTTCAATTTTATTTGGTTTTAATGTGTGAATCTTGCTTATATGAGGTCTGATCTTATTTGCTTTACTTGAGGATACTGTATCAACATAAATTGGAGTATTTGTAATTTTGCTAAACATATAATCAATCGTTTCCTCAGAAATGTTAGTGTCAATAACTATCAATTTTGATTGAGTTAAAATCTTTAAATTTTTTTCAATATAATCTGGTGATAAGGACTTTAAAATAGTCATATCAGAGATCGCGTTTTTCATTTCACCATTTTTATCATTAAATGATATATAGGAGGATGTAGTTTTATTTTTTTTCTTTAGAATTAGATTAGAGTCAATGCCTATATTCTCAAAATCTTTCATTAATATATCACCGTGATAATCATCACCAATTGCGGACATTAATTTACATCGCATATTAAGTCGACATAAGTTTTCAGCAATATTTCTTGCAACACCACCTGGAGATGAGGTGATCTTGCCTGGACTTGAGTCATTGGATAAAAGTCCAACTTGGGAGTAGCCATGAATATCGATATTTGCACCACCAATAACGGTAATAAATTCATCAGTATTTAGGATATATCCCCTTCCCTTGATAGCACCCTTTACAGATAAATTCATTATATGAACTGCAATAGCAGATCGACTGATAGCTAGTTTTTTTGAGAGTTCTCTCTGAGAAATTTGCGGATTATTCGCAATCTCGAACAGAATTTCTTCTTCTCTTTTTGTAATTTTCATAACATATGTTTATATTATAAACATATGTTTAATTAATAGACAATTTATTTAATCTTTCCCTTTGATTTTCTCTTTTTTCCGTCTTTGTTAAGATAGGCACTTAAGCATTAAATAATCTATTATTTATACCAACAGAAAGGATGTTTTGTGAAAGACGAAAAACGAAAGAACTTAAAATTTGATAGTAAAGCTATTTATTATCCACATGATAAGGGTTCACGCTCCATTGGAGCGCCCATATTCATGTCTTCAAGCTTTCAATACGGAGCTGATGTATATAATCAAGTAGTTGATGGTGAACGTAAATCCGTAAATATATATGGAAGATGTGGTAACCCGAATGAATATCAGTTTGAAGAACAGATGATTATGATAGAGGGCGCTGATGCATGCTTGGCAACAGCCTCAGGAATGGCTGCGATATCTGTTGCTTTATTCGGTTTGTTGAAGTCTGGTGATCATATTGTATGTGATTGGACTACATATAGCTCTACTCATGAAATGCTAGATCACCGTTTGACTGATTACGGAATTGAAACCACTTTCGTTGATACTTCCGATTTGGAATCTGTAAAAAAAGCGATAAACGACAATACAAAGGTTCTGTATTTTGAGTCAATAGCCAACCCAAGCATGAAGGTTCCTGACTTTGACGCCTTGGTTGAAATTGCACATACAAATAACATCGTGGTTGTTTGTGACAATACATTTGCGAGTCCATATGTTATAAGACCTCTTGATTGGGGGGTTGATATTGTTATTGAAAGCGCTACCAAATTTATTGGAGGACATAACGATGCTCTCGGTGGTGTCATTGCTATGAAATCAAATTTATTACCGCCTGATTTTATGGAGCAAATTAGATGGAATACGATGGTTAAGTGGGGATCACCAATTTCTCCATTTAATGCATGGGTCCTTTTGAGAGGAATACAGACATTGCCCGTAAGATTAGAAAGGCAGTGCAAAACTGCGATGATTTTAGCTGAGCACTTTTCATCCCATGACAAGATCAAGAGAGTCTGGTACCCAGGATTGGACAGCCATCCTCAATATGAACTCGCAAAGAAACAGATGCCAAAATTTGGAGGCATGCTCACATTTGAAGTAGACAATGGCGATGATGCATTGACCGTGCTTGATAATCTGGAATTAGCATGCTTTGCAGCCAGTCTTGGTGGAGTAAGGACAACTACACAGATACCTGCAACTATGGCATTTCTTGATATATCTGAGGAAGAGCGCCAAGAAATGGGTATATATCAGGGGATGATCAGAGTATCCACTGGGCTTGAAGATCCTGATGATTTGATTGCTGATTTTAATACAGCGCTAAGTTTAATTTAATTTAATTTGATTATGCAATTAAAGAGATCTTTGAATTTTTGGGATGTATTTTCTATTGCGATGGGCCAAGTCATTGGTTCTGGCATAATGGTACTAATAGGAATTGGGATTGGTTTCACAGCTTATGCAATACCGTTCGCTTTTATTTTATCGGCAACTCTGTCAATTATTAAACAACTGCCTATTGCTTTTATGGGATCTGCAATGCCAGCTACTGGCGGATTGTATGTTTATTGCAAAAGAATACTAGGACCACAAATTGGATTTTTTTATCTAGCGATTCTTACTTTTACGCACATTCTAATTGCGTTATTCGCTCTGGGATTTTCACAATATGCTATAGCGCTATTACCCCAATTAAATCCCAATTTAACCGCGATTGGCATTATGCTTCTGTTCTATGTAGTCAATCTTTTTGGTGTCAAGCAAGCCGCATCAATACAAAAAGTTATGATTGTTTTATTACTATGCGGCCTGTCCTCCCTTGTTTTTTTTGGGATACTCGAAGTCGACTACACTAATTTTACAAAATCAGATAAGTTATTTCCGCAGGGTTGGTATGGTTTTGGTTTGGCTTGTGTGGTGCTTTCCTTCTCTACTGGCGGAGCTCAGTATGTTTCTGAATTAGGCGGAGAAATGAAGAATCCAAGGGAAGATCTCCCCAAAGCAATAATATACAGTACTGCAGTCGCTGCAATATTCTTTGCCCTAGTTTCAATAGTAGCAGTTGGTATTTTGCCAGTAGAGCAGACTGCTGGAAAACCCCTATCTGAAGTCGCAAAAGCAATACTTCCTCCTGCTGTGTATATTGCGTTTATCGTTGGAGCTGGACTTTTCGCATTGGCTACTAGCATAAATTCAACTTTTTCTTGGGCAACAAAATCACTTTTGATTGCGTGCGATGACGGCTGGCTTCCCTCAAGACTAGCAAGCGTGAATAAACGTTTTAATACGCCCCATATATTATTAACAGTTATTTTAATTTTTGGGTTAGTTCCAATTCTGGCTGGCAAGGACCTCAGATACATAATTATGTTGGGTGGTGGTCTGGTTTTTATCTACGATCTTATTCCATTAATTGCCGCCTTTAAATTTGCTAAGAAGCTACCAGATGTTTTTGCTAATGCGAGTATGAGTTTTTCAGAAAAAAAATTAAAAACAATCAGTATTATTGGTGTCCTGATATTGATAGGACAAGGCACGCTCTCATTTTCTGATATCGATAAAAGTGGTTGGTTATTGGTGGTTCTCTATATCTTATTTGTAATTATTTACATCAAGTTGAGAAAGCCCTACATCAAAAAAACGGACTCCTAGAAAAGAGCCCGTTCACTGATTTTTTCATTCATCATATAATGCCAGTGCCGTTAATTTTGGTCCTGTTTGCATGAGTATGTATTGCTTACCCTCGTGCATGTATGTCATCAGGCCATAATTTGTTCTGTCTTCCATTTCAATACCACCGAGTTGCTCACCTGTAATCTTATCAACAAAATAAAGCATCGGAGTTCCATCACTGGCAGTTGAAGCGTACATGAAGATAGAATCTGTAACAGCCATGGCTGCATTTCTTCCTGTTCCTGTCGTTGGGATATTCATATCCTTGAGATCAGGATGATTTAAAACCCTCTCAGGTGTTTCACCAATAGGAAGTTGCCATAAGTGTTGACCTGTATTCATATCAATCGCTGTTATGTGGCTGTATGGCGGCTTAAACATTGGTAAATTGTCTGGACCCCTCGGATTGTCATATCTTAATGAGGCAAAATCAGAGAAACGTGCTCCAGTTGGCAGTTTAATATTTTTGTCTCGTTCTTCACCAGTCACAATCGTTCTGGCCGTGCATGCTTTTCTCGTAGAAACATACAAGATACCGGTTGTTGGATCAGCAACTGTTGGTCCATCAATATTTGTTCCTCCCCCATCACCTGGACACCAGTATGCCGCTCTGTAACCTTGATCATTATCTCTGTGAAGAGGTGGATTAAAGAGTGGCCCTATTTTGTACTCTTTAAGAATATCAATGGCGGCCTGCCTCAATTCCGGTGTGTAATCGATTAAATCATCGTGCGTGAGGCCCTGCATTCCATATGGTTTTGGTATAGTTGGAAATGGCTGTGTCTCAGAGAGTTTTTCACCAGGAATATCAGAAGCAGGTACTGATTTATATTCAATTGGCCAAATCGGTTCACCTGTCTCCCTATTGAATGTATAAACCATATTTTGCTTTGCAGTTTGAGCAACAATCGGAACCTCTTCTCCATCAATGACAACATCAAGCAATACAGGTGCCGTTGGAGTGTCATAATTCCATATATCATGCTTAACTAGTTGATAGTGCCAGACTCGTTTACCAGTTTTTGCATCCAAGGCAATTAAACTTGTTGAATATAAGTTGTCACCTGGACTGAATCCACCATAATAATCAATGGTCACACCGTTAGTTGGAACATAAACAATGCCTCTTTCTAAATCTGCTGACAAAGGAGCCCAAGATGAGATATCACCAGTGTATTTCCATGCATCATTTTCCCATGTCTCATGACCAAATTCTCCGGGTTGAGGAATTACATTAAATTTCCAAAGAAACTCACCTGTCCTTGCATCATAAGCAAGTATATCTCCCGGAACATTCTCAATTCTTGATTGGTAATAACCTTGCTCATGTGAATTTCCCACAATAACAACGCCATTAACTACTATGGGAGGCGATGAGGTGGTGATATAACCAGTCTCAAGAGGTAAACCCTCATAAGGATCATATTCGTATTTTTCATCACCACGCCCAAGATCGGCCAACATATCCACAACACCAGATTGAGGGAAACCATCTATTGGAACTGGAGTTCCCCAATTTTCTAGTGGCTCTCCAGTCTCAGCATCGAGTGCTGTCAGAAAGAACGCTGGAGATGAAATGTATATTACACCTCTGCCATCAATTTCTGCATATGCAACTCCTTTTCCGTAGTCTTTTCGCATTGAGTATTCGTATCTACCTGTCTTTGGCTCACCATATGACCAGATCAACTCCCCAGTTCCTGGATCTATAGCAACAACATATCTTCTTGCTCCAGCTACCGTATATAATTTTCCATTGATGTAGCTAGGTGTCGATCTTCCACTTTGAGCATTAAAACTTGCGCCGTCCCATACCCATGCTTCTTCGACATCTTCAAAGTTATCAGCGTTAATTTGATTGACGGGAGAGTATCTTGTGTGTGCTGCGTCGCCTCCTAGATATTCCCATTGACCATCCTTTGTGCCTTGACCAGAAGTTACGCTGCCCTGGTTTTGGTTGGATATATTCTCTGAGCATGCACCTATTGTGAATAACATCGTGATATGAAGCAGTTTAATCAGAGAGTTTTTTGTGCTTTTATTTTTCATAGTTTGTTCCTTGAAGCGAAAATATTGCTGATGTATGAAGTTATCTACTGTTGTTATTATTATACAGAGTCTAATAAACTATTTATGATAGGTAAAATATAATTAAATATTATAATTGCTTACTCTTTGATGGCAGTTTTCTACAAAGCAGGCAAAATTTTTAATCCAATTAAGGTGATCATTCTTTGATAGATTTATTTTTCCAGTTAATTGATAGGCTAGATTCATTTCTTTGGGGTCCTTGGACAATGATGCTCATAGCTTTTGTCTCTGCCTATTTGACTGTTAAGAGTCGTTTCTTCCAGATTTCTCATTTCAAATATATTCTCTCTGAAACTTTCTTTAAAATTTTCAATCGTACTCAATCCTCCTCAAAAACCAGCATATCACCTTTTCAAGCCACAACAGCTTCACTAGCTGGAACTGTAGGAATGGGGAATATGGCCGGTGTCGCCACCGCACTCTCAATCGGAGGACCTGGCGCTATTTTTTGGATGTGGATTCTTGCACTCTTCGGAATGATAACCAAGGCTGCAGAAATTGCTATCTCAGTTCACTATAGGGAAATTGATCAACATGGAAACATAATTGGCGGACCAATGCATTACATTAAAAAAGCATTAGGCTGGAAATCACTTGCTATTTTATTCAGCGTCGGAATTACCATTAATTGTGTTTTTACATCGTCATTACTTCAGTCACATACTGTTGGAAGAGCCCTTGATGCCAGTTACAACATCAGTCCATTTATTACAACCTCAGTCATGGCTATCATTACAATGTTCGTAGCAATTGGTGGTATCAAAAGAATTGGAAGATTTTGTGAAACTCTCGTTCCATTTATGACTTGTTTGTATCTTTTTTGCGGACTGGTGATATTTTTCAATAATATTTCCAGTCTTCCTGATGTGCTAACAAATATTATTGCTTATGCTTTTTCACCTGCTCCTGCCATAGGTGGTTTTGCTGGAGCATCGGTTGTGGCTGCAATACAAATGGGTATGGCAAGAGGTATGTTGTCAAATGAGGCTGGACTTGGCACTGCCCCAATGATTCATGCCAATGCTGAAACAAAACATCCATTTCAGCAAGCATTGTGGGGTGCCGCTGAGGTGTTTTTTGATACAACTGTTGTTTGTACGATAACGGCGGTAATTATTCTCTCTACCGGAGTGTTTGACGGCGTTAGTGACCGCTTCTTGTGTTGCTTTGAATAGGTCATCGCAAAGGTTTTGTGGGATTCGTT